>Ga0194135_10000248_pt1 | contig 30866 bp, 29 predicted proteins | sample LitLau_LLRF_2013_FD_134024 | JGI IMG/M metagenome (GOLD analysis project Ga0194135, IMG submission 134024) | Freshwater sediment microbial communities in response to fracking from North America - Little Laurel Run_MetaG_LLRF_2013 (version 2) | ecosystem: Environmental > Aquatic > Freshwater >... | reverse complement strand
TGGAAATGGTCCGCGGCTTCGGCGGCGTGGTCACTCAACTGACCAAGCAACAGGCTGACTACATCGGCGTGACCGTCGAAGGCCCCTTCAAGCCAGACGCCTACCGTTACTAAGATCAGCTGCAAGCCTTGAGCCGCAAGCGGCAAGCAGGGGCCAAAAGCCCAGCTTGCCGCAACCGGCCCTATGCTTGTCCTAACAGCTACAACAGCTGAAGGCAGCCAGCATCAGGCACAAGAGCCGAGCGCATCCCCGCTGTTCTTGCCGCTTGCCGCTTGCAACTTGCAGCTGGAGACCCCTTCCATGTCCCAAGAACGTCGTTACAGCTTCGAGTTCTTCCCCACCAAGACCGATGCTGGGCATGAAAAACTGCTCGCCACTGCCCGTCAGCTGGCCGGCTACAACCCCGACTTCTTCTCCTGCACCTATGGCGCCGGTGGCTCGACCCGTGATCGCACGGTCAACACCGTGCTGCAATTGGAGAACGAAGTAAAAATTCCCGCGGCGCCGCACCTGTCCTGCGTCGGCGACAGCAAGGACGACCTGCGCGGCCTGCTCAAGCAATACCAGACGGCCGGCATCAAGCGCATCGTCGCCCTGCGTGGCGACCTGCCTTCGGGCATGGGCATGGCCAGCGGCGAGCTGCGCCACGCCAACGACCTGGTGAGCTTCATTCGCGAAGAGACTGGCAGCCACTTCCATATCGAAGTCGCCGCTTACCCGGAAATGCACCCGCAAGCGCGCAATTTCGAAGACGATCTGCGCAACTTTGTCCGCAAGGCCAATGCCGGCGCCGACAGCGCGATCACCCAGTACTTCTTCAACGCCGACAGTTACTTCTACTTCGTCGAACGCGTGCAGAAGATGGGCGTGAACATCCCGATCGTGCCGGGCATCATGCCCATCACCAACTACAGCAAGCTGGCGCGCTTCTCCGACGCCTGCGGCGCCGAGATCCCGCGCTGGATCCGCAAGCAGCTGGAAGCCTACGGCGACGACAGCGCCAGCATTCAGGCTTTTGGCGAGCAGGTGATCAGCGAAATGTGTGAACGCCTGTTACAAGGCGGTGCACCAGGCCTGCATTTCTATACCCTTAACCAGGCCGACCCGAGCCTGGCGATCTGGAACAACCTGAAGCTGCCGCGCTGAAATGGCGTAGCACCTGGTAAGGAGGCCCTGGCGAAATCCAGGGCCTTTTTTTCACCCCATTCACTTTCTCCATGGATGATCGCTGTAGATGTCGACAACTCGCCCTGCCACAAACCCTCAGCTGATTTACCTGGTTTACGGTGCCAACACCTACCATCAGGAGGCAGTGTTCAGCATTGCCAGCGCCTTGGCTGGCCTGCGCGAAACACCGGGAGAAGGGTTGGACATTCAGGTCTTTACCGACAACCCCGCGCCTTACCAGCGTTTGCCGGTGCGGGTGCGCGAGCTGGACGAGAATACCCGCAAGTCATGGATCGCCCCTCATGGCTACCACTTCCGCGCCAAGCACGTCGTGATGCAACAGGTGCTACGGGAGTCTGAACGGGCCCTGCTGATCGACACCGATACCTTTTTCCATTGCTCGCCGCTGGAGCTATTCCGACGTATCGAGCCCGGGACCTTGTTATGCAATGCCTTTGGCCTGCAGTACGGCGCCAACAAAGAAGCCGGGCTGTATCAAACCCTGGCGGGCGTGCTGCGCCAGAGAAACCTGGCGGATGATCAGATGCCACTGCTCAACTCGGGCGTCATCGGACTCGACCGCGCCGATGCTGGCGTTCTGGAGCAATCGATTGCCTTGATGGATGAGTTCTACCCTCTGGCACAGGGTGCCTACACGCTGGAAGAGTTCTGCCTGTCGGTAGCCGCCTATCGCACCACCCAGGTCCGCGAATGTCCCGACCTGATCCATCACTACTGGAGCCGTAAACAGCTGTTTCGCGCCAAGACGAAGGCATGGGTGGACAAGCATGAAGCCGATCCGACCAGCACCTTTGCCCTGGATGAAACTCGCTTGGTGACCGCAACCCTGCCACGACCACCGGCAGCCCAGCGCATGGCCTATAAGCTCGTGACACTGTCCCTTCCCAAGCAACAGCGCCAGTTCATGCGAGAGATCCTTTACGGGTGCTACCAACACTCCAACCCGTTCGATCAGGCTTGCATGCCCGTCTGGTGGGAAAAGGCCCGCGAGAACGTTGAACGTCGTCTCGATACTCCCCTTGAAAACCATCAGCTCGAAAACTGGTTCAACCACCCGATCGTTCGCCTGGTGCTGGGTGAGCGGCGCAAGGCAATCTACTTGCATCTGGCGCAGACGAAACCCGACTAGCCCTTGATCTAGAGCACCTCTAGCTATTTAACCGGCGCCCGTCGTAATCTCCAGCCATGTCTGTCATTGCCCGGCTGCTGATCACCCTTCTCTGCACTTGCCTGAGCCTCGCGGCCCATGGCGAGAAGCTGCGTATTGTCACCGAGCCCTGGGCGCCCTACGTCTACGAAGAAAACGGCAAGGCCATGGGGCTGGACTACGAAACCACGGCCATTGTCTTTCAGCGCCTGGGGATAGACGTGGAGTGGCAATTCCTGCCCTGGAAGCGCTGCCTGGCGATGCTGGAAACCGGCCAGGCCGACGGCGCCCTGGACATCTTTCACAGCGACCAGCGCGACAGCACCCTGCTCTACCCCAGCGAGCCCCTGTCGGACGTCGAGTTCGTGATGTTCTACGCCAAGCAGCGCCCCCATCCGTTCCAGCATCTGGATGAACTCAAGGGCCTGACCATCGGCACCTCCCCCGGCTACCTGTACAGCGATGACTTCAGTCAATCGACCCTGTTCAAGCGCGAACCGGCACCGACCCATGAAGCCAACTTCGGCAAGCTGCTGTTGGGGCGGATCGACCTGCTGATCACCGATAGACGGGTCGGTCAGCACCTGCTGGACAGCCTGGGCATCCGCGATCAGGTCAGCCAGAATTCCGCCGTCATCAGCCGCCAGAGCCAGTACCTGGCGGTGCGCCGCAATGCCGGGATGGACCTGTTGGTGCAACGCTTCGGCGCCGAGCTCAAGCGCTTCAAGCGCGAACCGGCCTACGCGGCGTTGAGCGCCAAGTACGGCGCGGAACCCATTCTGCCCCCTGTCAGGTCGTCATCCACCCGAGAGTCAGAAAAAACCGTTGAGCAGTAGGAAAGCAGCGCACATCGAATGCTCTGTTATACTCCGGCCTCCCGCCAGGCTCACGCCCGGACGCTGGACCCTGTTCAAGGCCTCTCCACCCCGCTACGGCGCAGCCATCCGGCCCGCGCGAGCCCCCGGTGAATGAGCCTTCAGGCCAGCAGGACCGGACGGGATTGCGTCCTCTTAAACGCCATTCACGCTCGGCAAGATTATCCCTTTGGGCCAAGCCCTCACTAAAACAGGATTACTCATGTCCTTTGCTTCCCTCGGTCTCTCCGAGGCTTTGGTCGCTGCCATCGAGGCAGCCGGCTACACCGAGCCTACTCCGGTGCAACAGCGGGCCATTCCCGCCGTGTTGCAAGGTCGCGACCTGATGGTCGCGGCACAGACAGGTACGGGTAAAACCGGAGGCTTCGCCCTTCCGATTCTGGAACGGTTGTTTCCCAACGGTCACCCGGACAAATCCCAGCGTCACGGCCCGCGCCAACCCCGCGTACTGGTCCTGACCCCGACTCGCGAACTGGCCGCGCAAGTGCATGACAGCTTCAAGCTGTACGCCCGCGACCTGAAGTTCGTCAGCGCCTGCATCTTCGGCGGCGTCGGCATGAACCCCCAAGTCCAGGCCATGGCCCGTGGCGTGGACGTGCTGGTGGCGTGCCCCGGCCGCCTGCTGGACCTGGCCGGCCAAGGCAGCGTCGACCTGTCCCACGTGGAAATCCTGGTGCTCGACGAAGCCGACCGCATGCTCGACATGGGCTTCGTCCATGACGTGAAAAAGGTCCTCGCGCGCCTCCCGGCCAAGCGTCAGAACCTGCTGTTCTCCGCGACCTTCTCCAAGGACATCACGGACCTGGCCGGCAAGCTGCTGCACAACCCCGAGCGCATCGAAGTCACGCCGCCCAACACCACGGTTGAGCGCATCGAACAGCGGGTTTTCCGCCTGCCGGCCAGCCACAAGCGCTCGCTGCTGGCGCACCTGATCACCGCTGGCGCCTGGGAACAGGTGCTGGTGTTCACCCGCACCAAGCACGGCGCCAACCGCCTGGCCGAGTACCTGGACAAGCACGGCCTGAGCGCCGTGGCGATCCACGGTAACAAGAGCCAGAACGCCCGCACCAAGGCCCTGGCCGACTTCAAGGCCGGCGACGTGCGGATCCTGGTGGCCACCGATATCGCCGCCCGCGGCCTGGATATCGACCAACTGCCCCACGTGGTCAACTTCGAGCTGCCTAACGTCGACGAAGACTACGTGCACCGTATCGGTCGTACCGGCCGCGCCGGTCGTTCGGGCGAGGCCATCTCCCTGGTGGCTCCGGACGAAGAGAAACTGCTGAAAAGCATCGAGCGCATGACCAAGCAGAAGATCGCCGACGGCGACCTGATGGGCTTCGATGCCAGCGCCGTGGAAGCCGAGAAGCCGGAAGTGCGCGAGCGTCCGGACGTGCGCAACCCGCGCAATCCTCGCGGCCCACGGGGCGACGGCCCGAACGGCGGTGGCGGCGGTGGTGGTCGCAAGGACAAGGGCAAGGACAAGGGCGGCAAAGACAAGCCAGCCCGTGGCGAGCGCCCGGCCCGCGAGCACAAGCCTCGTGAAGGCACTCCAGCCCGCGAACAGCGTCAGCCGACGCCCCGTGCCGATCGGGCACCGGACGAGTTCCTCGACGACGACGTGGACAACTTTGGTAACCGCGCTGACTACGTCAGCCCGTACCAGAACAAGAACAACCAGGGTCGTGGCCGCCGCCCAGGGGCTCCGGCCCAGGGTGCAGGCGCCGGTGCCGGCAATCCGCCTCGCGGCGGCGGCCAGGGTCGCTCCGGCAACCCGCGCAACAGCAACGGCAGCACCACCGGCACCGCGCCCGCCAAGCGCAACAGCGGTCCGCGCAACGGCGCCCCGCGTGACAGCCAGGGCCGTCGCGACGAGTCGCGCAATCGCCGCCCGAACCGTGACGACCAGTCCCGCCAGGAACCGGCCGTGCAGAACCCTCGGAGCAACCAGCCGAAGATCATGCACAAAGAGTCCAAGATCGATCGTTTCCCGACGCCAGAGCAACTGGACCAGTTGCCAAGCCGTCCGCGGGGCGAGAAACCAGCGCTGCTGACCCGCAATCGCTGAGTCGCTGCGCTGAAATGAACAACGCCCCTGGTCGCAAGACCCGGGGCGTTTTTTGTGGCGACTGGTCGAGGCCGCTTTCTGTAGCCGCTGCCGCAGACTGCGAACGACGGGGAACCCGGCGCCAGGGCCTGCCAGGCTCACCGGGGCGCATGACGGGCAATAAAAAACGCCCCCAATTTGTGGTCGGGGGCGCTTTTTTGCCTTGGCGCAGGTTGCGATCAGTCCAATAAGGGCTGTGCGAATTGAATCGCGAAGGCCCTGCGGGCCTTATCGCAGCCTGCGGCAGCGGCTACAGGCGAAGCATTACTTCGCTTTGACACCTTCGAAGCTGATGTACAGGTCGACGTTGTTCGACGCCGGGCCCAGGTCCATCATCTTGCCGAAATCCTGGCGATTGATGCTGGTGGTGCCTTCGAAGCCGGCACGGTAGCCGCCCCATGGATCCTTGCCTTCACCCAGGAAAGTGGCCTTGACCACCACCGGCTTGGTCACGCCGTGCAGGGTCAGGTCGCCCGCCACGTCGGCGGTCAGCTTGCCATCGGCATTCTTGCCGGTGGGCTTGACGCTGGTGGAGACGAACTTGGCGTCGGCAAACTTGCCAGCGTCCAGGAAGTCCTTGCTGGTGATGTGCTTGTCACGTTCGGCGTGGTTGGTGAACACGCTGGCGGTGCGCACGTTGACTTCGATCTTGGCGTCTTCAGGCTTGGCCGCGTCGAAGCTGAACTTGCCGTCCAGGTCCTTGAAGGTACCGGTGATGAAGCTGTAGCCCAGGTGGCTGATCTTGAAGTCGACGAAGGCGTGCTGGCCTTCCTTGTCGATCACGTAGTCCGCTGCCATCACTTGACCGGCCGCCAATACAGCAGATCCGATTGCCAGTGCGGCGAGAGTCTTTTTCAACATGCTTTCTATTCCTTTTGAGTCAAGGTTGAACATCAGGCTTTGCGGCCCAGCATACGGGTGAGGGTCGCATCACGATCGATAAAGTGGTGCTTCAAGGCGGCCAGGCCATGGATGCCGGCGAAGATCACCAGCGCCCAGGCCAGGTACAGATGCACCACACCTGCTACATCCGCCTGGTCCGGCAGTCCGGAAACCAGGGCAGGAACTTCAAACAAGCCAAACACCGGGATACCCACGCCGTCTGCGGTGGAAATCAGGTAGCCGGCAATCATCACCGCGAACAGACCCAAGTACAGGAACCCATGCCCCAACTTGGCCCCCAGGCGGGTCAGACGTCCATGATTGGCCGGCGCTGGCGGCGGTGGGCTGACAAACCGCCACAACACTCGCAGCAGCATGATCGCAAACAGTGTCAGGCCAATGCTCTTGTGCAGGTCCGGCGCGTCTTTGCGCCAGGTGCTGTAGTAGTCGAGACCGACCATCCACAGGCCCAGGGCGAACAGACCGAAGACCGCCAGGGCCACGCCCCAGTGCAGAACAATGCTTACCCAGCCGTAGCGAGAAGAAGAATTACGTAACTGCATCAGTTGCATCCTGTAAGAAACGCTGACCAAGACTAGCGATTTACCTATCGAATTAAAGCGAAAAAATTTGCTTTGAAATATCGAGAAATACGATCGGTACTCTGGGCTCAGGGTATTAAGAAAAGATTAAGGGCATTTTCTGACGCTTTCGAGGCGCTCGCCGCCAGTGCCCTGGCAGTGAGCACCTGCGTCTTTACCCTGGGCCGCGCCGTCCCCGGTTGCCGCCTCACACAATAGGTTGTCCCGCGGCCATGCATTGCATAGGCTTGCCCGATTGTTCGCCCGCCCCCTCAGCGAGCTGCCTCCAGGAGACTGTACATGGGCCTGAATAACCAGTGGATGCAACGCGATCTTGCGGTGTTGTGGCATCCCTGCACCCAGATGAAAGACCACGAACAACTGCCGTTGATCCCCATCAAGCGCGGTGAAGGCGTCTGGCTGGAAGATTTCGAAGGCAAACGTTACCTGGACGCGGTCAGTTCCTGGTGGGTCAACGTCTTCGGCCACGCCAACCCGCGCATCAACCAGCGCATCAAGGACCAGGTGGACCAGCTGGAACATGTGATCCTCGCCGGTTTCAGCCACCAGCCGGTGATCGAGCTGTCCGAGCGCCTGGTCAAGATCACCCCCGAAGGCCTGACCCGCTGCTTCTACGCCGACAACGGTTCGTCGTGCATCGAAGTGGCGATGAAGATGAGCTTTCACTACTGGATCAACCGCGGCCAACCGAACAAGAAGCGCTTCGTCACCCTGAGCAACAGCTACCACGGTGAAACCATCGCCGCGATGTCGGTGGGCGACGTGCCGCTGTTCACCGAAACCTACAAGGCCCTGCTGCTGGACACCCTCAAGGTGCCGAGCCCGGACTGCTACCTGCGCCCCGAGGGCATGAGCTGGGAAGAACACTCGCGGAACCTGTTCGCCGCCATGGAACAGACCCTGGCCGAACACCACGAAACAGTGGCTGCAGTGATCGTCGAACCGCTGATCCAGGGCGCCGGCGGCATGCGCATGTACCACCCGGTGTACCTCAAGCTGCTGCGCGAAGCCTGCGACCGCTATGGCGTACACCTGATCCACGACGAGATCGCCGTCGGCTTCGGCCGCACCGGCACGATGTTCGCCTGCGAGCAGGCCGGCATCCGCCCGGACTTCCTGTGCCTGTCCAAGGCCCTGACCGGCGGCTACCTGCCCCTGGCCGCATGCATGACCACCGACGAGGTCTACAGCGCCTTCTACGACGACTACCCGACCCTGCGCGCCTTCCTCCACTCCCACAGCTACACCGGCAACCCGCTGGCCTGTGCGGCGGCCCTGGCGACCCTGGACATCTTCGAGCAGGACAAGGTCATCGAGAACAACCGCGCCCTGTCCCAGCGCATGGCCAGTGCCACCGCGCACCTGGTGGATCACCCCCACGTCGCCGAAGTGCGCCAGACCGGCATGGTCCTGGCCATCGAGATGGTCCAGGACAAGGCCAGCAAGACCGCCTACCCCTGGCAGGAGCGCCGCGGCCTGAAGGTGTTCCAGCATGCCCTGGAGCGCGGCGCGCTGTTGCGCCCCCTGGGCAGCGTGGTGTACTTCCTGCCGCCTTACGTGATCACCCCGGAGCAGATCGACTTTCTCGCCGAAGTCGCCAGCGAAGGCATCGACATCGCCACCCGCGACAGCGTCAGCGTGGCCGTGCCCAAGGACTTCCACCCCGGCTTTCGCGATCCGGGCTAGAGCGGGTCATTGATCGTGGCGAGGGAGCTTGCTCCCGCTGGACCGCGCAGCGGTCGCCAAACCCGATTGTGCGGGTGCCCGGCGGATTCAACGACGGCTTCGCCGCCGACCGGGAGCAAGCGCCCTCGCCACAGAATGCTGTCCACCGATTCACCTTCAACAGAGAACCCAGATGAGATTGTCCCGCTTCTTTATCGACGCCCCCCTGAGCCTCGGCGAGCACGAACTGCCGGAAGCCCAGGCCCACTACATCGGGCGCGTGCTGCGCATGGCCGAAGGCGCTGCGCTGCAAGTGTTCGACGGCTCGGGAACGGAGTTTCGCGGGACCCTGGTGGAAGTGGGCAAGAAGCGCGTGCGCGTACAACTGGATGAAAGCTTCGCCGGTCAGGACGAATCGCCACTGCAGATTCACCTTGGCCAGGGCCTGTCCCGCGGTGAACGCATGGACTGGGCGATCCAGAAAGCCACGGAGCTTGGGGTCAGCGAAATCACCCCGATCTTCAGCGAGCGCTGCGAAGTGCGGCTCAAGGACGAACGCGCCGACAAGCGCCTGCTGCACTGGCGCCAGGTGGCCATCAGCGCCTGCGAGCAATGCGGTCGTTCCCGCGTTCCGCTGATTCATCCGCCCGTGCTGCTGGCGGACTGGATCAAGCAGACCCAGGCCGACCTGAAGCTGGTGCTGCACCCGGTGGCCCAGCCCCTGGAAAGCCATGCCAAACCGCAGACCCTGGCCTTCCTGATCGGCCCGGAAGGCGGCCTGTCCGATGGCGAAGTGGAGCAGGCCCACAGCGCCGGCTTCCTGCCCGCCCGCCTCGGCCCTCGCGTGCTGCGCACCGAAACCGCCCCGGTGGTGGCCCTGGCCGTGGCCCAGCAACTGTGGGGCGATTTCTAAAACAGTCCCCGTTCAAACACCCACCGTAGGAGCTGGCTTGCCAGCGAAAGCGCCCATCAGTCCGGTACACGTCCAAGGGCCCCTTCGCCGGCAAGCCGGCTCCTGCAGGTGGCGGCGCCACAGCCGGTTATTCCACCGGGTCGCTGGTGGGCCGGGCGATGATCGCTTTCAGCTCGGCCGTCATGGGGAACTCCAGGTTCAGGCCCTTGGGCGGAATCGGCTGCTGGAACCAGCGCTGGTAGATACCGTTGATCTCCCCGGAACGGTACAGGTCCGCCAGGGCGCCGTTGACCAGCGCCAGGAACTGCGGATCGTCCTTGCGCACCATGCAGCTGTAGATCTCCCGCGACTGCTCCTCCCCCACCACCACCCAATTGTGCGGATCGCGGGCCTTGGCCCGTTCGCCGTAGAGCAACGCGTCATCCATGTAGAACGCCGCCGCACGCCCCGACTGGAGCATCTGGAAGGCCTCGCCGTGGTCCTTGGCGCTGATCACGAACATGTCGATCTTGTGCTCGACGTTGTAGCTCTTGAGAAAACGCTCGTTGGTGGTGCCCGCCGTGGTCACCACGTTCTTGCCCCGCAAGTCGGCAAAGCTCTTGATCCCGCTGTCCTTGGCCGTCAGCAACTGGCCCTTGACGTAGATGAAGCCGTAGGAGAACGCCACCTGCTTCTGCCGCTCGGCGGTGACCCCGGTGGAGCCGCATTCCAGGTCCACGGTGCCGTTCTGCATCAGGGGAATGCGGGTCTGCGAGGTCACCAGGTTGTACTTCACCTTCAGCTTGGGCAGGTGCAACTGCTGCTGGATGCGCTCCACCACCTTGCCCGCCAGCTCCACCGAATAGCCCATGGGCTGGCCGCTGTTGTCGCCCACATAGGAAAAGGGCACCGAGGCATCGCGATAACCCAAGGTAATACTGCCGCTGTTGGCGATCTTGGCCAGGGTGCCGTCCAGGGGCGCCTCGTTGGCCTGGGAAACGGCGCTGAACAACAGCCCCAGGGTGCAGCCGAGCAACGTGATCTTATGCATTGTTATTCTCCGTTGTGGGTAAGGGCGGCTCAGCGGCGAACCGCGATGACGCTGATTTCGACGAGGATCTGCGGGCGCGCCAGGGCCGCCTGCAAGGTGGTGCGCGCCGGCGCCTGGCCGGGAGACAGCCAGGCCGACCAGACTTCGTTCATCACCGCGAAATCGGCCTGGATGTCCTTGAGGTAGATGGTCGCGCTCAAGAGATGGTCCTTGTCGCTGCCGGCCTCGGCCAGCAAGCTGTCGATCTTCGCCAGCACCTCGCGGGTCTGGCCGCCGATGTCGCTGCTGGCCCCCGGCACCTGCCCGGAAAGGAACACCAACCCGGCAAAGGTCACCGCGCCACTCAGGCGCTCGTTGCTGTGGATACGCTGGATACTCATCTGAAGACTCCTGTTGAACGTTCAGGCGACGCGGGGCGTCAGGCCCTGCATGTCGATGCTGGTGGAGCGCTGGCCGATCAGTTCGCCCAGCAACTGGCCGCTGCCACAGGCCAGGGTGAAACCCAGTGCGCCATGGCCGAGGTTGAGCCACAGGTTGCGGTAGGCGGTGGCGCCGATCAGCGGCACGCCGCTGGGGGTGGCCGGGCGCATGCCAGCCCATTCGCTGGCGGCCTGATAATCGCCGGCGGCGGCGAAGGTCTGCTCGGCCTGCCGGCGCATCAGGGCCAGGCGTGCCGGGTCCGGGGACGGATCGAAACCGACGATGTCGACCATGGCCGCCACCCGCAACTGTTGGCCGATCCGGGCATAGACGATCTTGCGGTTGTAGTCGGTGATGCTGATTTCCGGCGCCCGGTGCTGCGGGCCGATGGGCACGCTGAGGCTGTAGCCCTTGAGCGGATACAGCGGCAGCTTGAGCCCCGGCAGGCGCAACTCGGGGCTGCGGTGCCCGGCGGCCAGTACCAGATGCTCCACCGGCAATTGGCGCTCGCCCAGGTCGATGGACTGGACCCGATCCCCCACGTGGCGGATGGCCCGGACCCGCTGGCCGAGAAGAATTTCGCAACGCCCGGAAGCCCGCAGCCGCGCCGCCAGTTGCTGGCAGAACGCATGGCAGTCGGCCACTTCTTCATCCGGGGTATAGATGCCACCGACGAAGGGCGTGCCCCCCAGAGTCGGCTCCAGCACGGAACATTCGGCGGCGGACAACACCTGCTGCTGGCGGCTGTCCGCCAGGTTGTGCCGGGCATGCTCGAAGCTTTGGCGCTGGCGAAAGGTAACCAGCTTGCCGTTGCGCCGCCAGTCGAAGCCTTGCAGGCCATCCTCTTCGCGCCAGCCTTGCAGGGTGCTCTGGCTGAGCAGGGCCAGGCGCAGCAGGTGCGCGCCATTGCGCTGGTTCACCGAGTGCCGGCAGGCCCCGAGAAACCCCGCCAGCCAGCGCCACTGCGCCGGGTCCAGGCGCGGGCGCAGCTTGAGCGGCGAGTCGCCCTTGAGCATCCAGCCCAGGGCCTGCCAGGGCACGCCGGCATCGGCCAGAGGCGCCACATAGCGATAGGACAACTGCCCGCCGTTGGCGAAGCTGGTCTGGCTGCCCAGGGACTCCTGAGCCTCCACCAGGGTCACCTCGAAGCCCTGGCGGACCAGGGCGTAGGCACTGGCCAAGCCGATGACGCCGCCACCGATGATGCAAACCTGCTGACTCATGACTGCCCCTAGCCCGTTATTCGATGACCCGTTGTTCGATGGCCCAAGGTTAGGGGCAGGTGACAGGCGCCGGACAATGAATAAAGATGCACCTCCCATAAACAAAGGTTATGGACTGCCCCATGCGCCTGCGCCATATCGAAATCTTCCAGGCCATCCGCCAGGCCGGCTCCATCAGCGGCGCCGCGCAGTTGCTGCACGTCTCGCAACCGGCGGTGACCAAGGTCCTGCAGCACGCCGAATTGCAGCTGGGTTTCCCGCTATTCCTGCGGGTGCGGGGCAAATTGCAGCCCACTCCGGAAGCCCTGGAGCTGGAGCGCGAAGTGGACAAAGTCAGCGAAAGCCTGCAAGGCGTGCGGCGCCTGGCCCAGAACCTGCGTCGGGCGCCGGGCCACAGCCTGCGCATCGGCGCCACCCCGGCCCTGGCCCTGGCGTTGCTGCCACCGGCCATCAGCGAGTGGACCCAGCGCTACCCGGACAGCCTGTGCGAACTGTCCAGCGCCCACAGCCGCGAACTGGTGCAGAACCTGCTGATGCGGGAAATCGACGTGGCCCTGACCCTGCAACGCCCGGATCACCCCGGGCTCTGCGCACAGCCCCTGGCCGAGGGCGTGCTGGTGGCCCTGGCCCCGCGGGACTACTGGCCGCCTGCGATGCGCGGCCAGCCGCTGGCGTTGATGGAATTGGCGGATGCACCACTGATTGGCCTGAGCAGCAGCGACCCGCTGTCGGCGCGCCTCGACAGCTACCTCAAGGCCGTGGAACCGCCGCCGCGGATCAGCATTGCCGTACAGACCTATTCCCTGGCCCGGGCCATGGTCGAATCCGGCGCCGGGTTGGCGCTGATCGACCCGTTCACCGCCCTGGGCGCCTCACCGGCCAGCACCGCCAGCCGCCCGCTCAGCCCGCCACTGCCGATCACCCTGTACGCCGTGACCCGCGCCGCCGAACCGCCGCCCCACACCCTGGCCAGCCTGCTGGAGATCTTCGCCCGCCAGGCCCAGGCCCAGTTGGACAGTGCCTACAGAACGTAGAACAGGATGGCGATGAAATGCAGCAGGCTGCCGGCGATCACGAACAGGTGCCAGATGCCGTGGGCATGGCGCAGGCGGCTATCCAGGGCGAAGAAGATGATGCCCACGGTGTACAGCACCCCACCCGCCGCCAGCCAGGCAAAACCGGCGGTGCCCAGGGCCGCCAGCAGCGGCTTGACCGCCACCAGGACGATCCAGCCCATCACCGCGTAGATCACGATGGAGAGGATCCGCGCTTCGGAACGCGGCTTGATCTCCTGGAGGATGCCGATCAGCGCCAGCCCCCAGACGATGCCGAACAGGGTCCAGCCCCAGGGCCCGCGCAGGGTCACCAGGCAGAACGGCGTGTAGCTGCCGGCAATCAGCAGGTAGATGGAAAAGTGATCCACCTTCTGCATGATGTTCTTCGCCCGTCCGCGCACGCTGTGGTAGACCGTGGACACGCTGTAGAGCACCAGCAAGGTGAAGGCATAGATCGCCACACTGACGATCTTCCACGGGCTGCCGTCGAGGCTGGCCAGCACCACCAGCCAGATGCCGCCGATAAACGCCGCGACGGCCCCCAGCAAGTGGGTCCAGGCGTTGAATCTTTCTCCGTGATACATCGGTCGCTCACCCTTGAAACATGAAAAAACACGCAAGGCTCAGGCCTGCCGTTCGAAAGCGCAATAGGTCTATGGGGGCACGGCGGATAAAAAACCAGCGGCCACTTTCTGACTCATCGGGCATCATCAGCCCCTCATCAGCCGAGGCCCGTCCATGCTCATCGACGAAGAGTTGACCCTGAAAAAGCTCGAAGTGTTTCTGGCCTTCATGCGCACCGGCAACCTGGCCCGCGCCGCCGCCGAGTTGCAGACCAGCAATGTCAGCGTGCACCGGGCCATCCACTCCCTGGAAAACGCCCTGCGCTGCCCGCTGTTCAAGCATGAGGGGCGCAACCTGACGCCGCTGGAAAGCGCCTTCGTTCTCGAAGAACGCGCGCAAAAGCTGGTGCAGGACGTGGTCGAAAGCGTGCGCCTGACCCGTGAAGCCGCGGGCTTTTCTGCAGAACGCTTCAAGCTCGGCGCGCTTTACTCGCTGACGGTGAAAACCGTACCGCAACTGATCATGGGCCTGAAGCTGCGTCGCAGCGAACTGAACATCGACCTGATCCTGGGCTCCAACATCGACCTGCTGTACAAGCTCAAGAACATGGAAGTGGACGCCATCCTGATTTCCCTGGACGACAGCGTCAACGACCCGGATTGCGAGCAGTTGCCGCTGTTTTCCGACGATATCTTCCTCGCCACCCCGGCCGATTCGCCCTTCGCCCAGCAGCGCGAAGTCGACCTGGCCGACGTGCGCGACGCCACCTTCATCACCCTGACCCAGGGCTTTGCCACCCATCAGGACGGGGTGCGGGTGTTCAAGCAGGCGGGGTTCGAGCCGAAGGTGGCGATGCAGGTCAACGACACCTTCACCCTGCTGAGCATGGTCAGCTCCGGGGTCGGTTATGCGTTGCTACCGGGAAGGATCGCCGCGGTGTATGAAAACCGCGTGAAGCTGATACCGCTGCAGGCGCGCTACCGCCTGCAGCAACATATCGGCGTGGTGTTTCTCAAGGCCAAGGAGCGCGACCCGAACCTCTTGGCACTGCTGGCCGAATGCCGGATGTACGCCAATCGGAAAATCACGTAGGAAGCCGGCTCCTGCCAAAACGCGTCATTCACAACACCGCAACCCGCCGTAGGAGCTGGCTTGCCAGCGAAGGCGTCCATAAGACCTGTGCACGTCTCAAAGGCCCCTTCGCCGGCAAGCCGGCTCCTACGCGCCCAGCAGGCCACGCATCAGCAGGAACAGCAACGACGGCCCCAGCAGGCAACCCAGGGCGGTGTAGAACGCCGCCGTCAGGCAACCGTAGGGCACCAGCTTCGGATCAGTGGCCGCCAGCCCCCCGGCAACACCGCTGGAGGTGCCCATCAGGCCGCCGAAGATCACCGCGCTGCGCGGGTTGTTGAGGCCGATCAGCGGCGCCACGAAGGGCGTCATCACCATCTCCAGGATCGCCTTGATCAAGCCCGCGGCAATCGACAGCGCCATGACTTCGGAACTGGCGCCAATCGCCGCCCCGGTCACCGGGCCAACGATGTAGGTCACCGCCCCGGCGCCAATGGTGGTCAGGCTCACCGCATCGGTATAACCAAAGGCCATGGCCACGCCGACCCCGGCGACAAAGGACGAGCCAACCCCGACGAACAGCGCCAGCACACCCACGAACCCGGCGCGTTTGAGCTCCTCGACACTGACCCCGAAGGCCGTGGCGACAATCGCGAAGTCCCGCAGCATGGCCCCGCCCAGCAGGCCGATGCCCGATAAGAGCGGAATGTCCACCACGCCCTTCTGCCCACCGGTGAAGGCGCCGCCCACGTAGGACAGCACCAGCCCCAGCAGAATGGCGATGGCCGAGCCGTGCAGGCGGCCCTTGGTAAAGGTGTTGGAGATCCAGTAGGACACCCACATGGTGATCCCGATCACCGCAAAACCGCTGATCAGCCCGTAGCCGGTAATGACCTTCATCATCGATTCGTACATGGCCCTTACCCCGCTGTTTTCTGAGCAACGGCCGCATCCGGCGCCTTGTTGCCGATGCGCACCAGCACCGGCACCAGGGCGAAGGCGATCACCACCGCCAGGGTCCCGGCGAGAATCGCCATCGGCCCGCCCTTGAGCGCGCCGTAGACGTTCTGCTGGGCGGCCATGGCCACCACGATGGGGATGTACACCGCGCCCCAGAACTCCACCCCCTGTTCGGACTTGCCGGCGAACAGCCCGCGCTTGTGCAGGTAACTGCCCAGGCCGATCAACAGCAGCATGGCGATACCGACCCCGCCGACATTGGCCGGCACGCCGATCAATTTGCCCAGCAGCTCACCGATGAAAATACCCACCAGGGTACAAAAGGCCAGGAAGGCCACACCGTAGATAATCATTGTTGTTGTCCTCAAAGTGCATCGTCGAAGTTGTTGTTCTTGTGCTTCGTCAGCCTGAGTCGGTGCTCTATCGGTCGCGGCTTCCCTCCTCACTCAACAGGGCTTGCAGGGTGTCCAGGCGCGCGCCGTCGCAGGCGATCACCGTCCCTTGGGCAAACACCCGGCGGGCCAGCCCGGTCAGTACCGCGCCGGGAGGCAATTCGATCTGCAGGCGCACCCCGCGCTCATAGGCGCTTTGCACGGTGCCGCGCCAGTCCACCACCCGGCACATGTTGAACGCCAGGTCGTCGCGCAATTGCTCCAGCGTGCGCAGCGGTCGGGCCCGGCTGCCACTCAGGTAACCCAGCGTCGGCAGTTGCAGGGGCACCTCGGCAAAGGCCGCGGCCAGGGTCTGGGCCGGTTGTTCCAGCAACGGGCAATGGGACGGCACGCTGACCGCCAAGCGCTTGGCCACGCCGACCCCGCAACCCCGGGCCAGCTCGGCCACCGCCTGCATCGCCGCATCGCTGCCGGCGATCACCACCTGGCTGTCGGCGTTGATATTGGCCAGGTACACCGGCGTCTGCGGGCTGTGGACCTGGGCCAGCAAATCCTCCACCGTCGCCAGCTCCAGGCCGATCAGGGCGGTCATGCCATAGCCCCGTGGATACGCCTGCTGCATCAACTCACCCCGCAGGCTCACCAGGCGCAAGGCATCGGCAAACTCCAGGGCCCCGGCCACCACCGCCGCCGGATAGGCACCGATGGACAGGCCCGCCACATAGTCCGCCTTGAGCGGCGCTTGCAGCAGGGTCCGGGCACTGGCCACGCCGGCGATCAGCAGGCACAACTGCACCGCCCGGGTGCTGGCCAGGGCCTGGGGCGAATCCAGGGTCAGTACGTCTTCCCCCAGGACCTCGCTGGCTTCCTGCAGGCAAGCCCGGGTTTCCGCGCTTGGCGGCAGACGCTGGAGCATCCCCGGCTGCTGCGCGCCCTGGCCCGGAAACACCAGCAGGCTGCTCATGCTGCCTGCTCCCGAGAGTTCCAGGGATCGTCGACCAGCCGCGCGCCACTGGCGCTTTTGAGCAGAACCCGGGCAGCGGGGCCGGCCCATTCGCGCAGGGCCACGGCCCCGGCGGGAACCTGCAGTTGCAGGTCCACCGGGCACTCGGCGCGCTCCAGCAGGGCCAGCAGCTCGCGGGCCTGAGCCCGGGGAAAAGGCTCCGGCGTGCGCAGGATCAGGTCCAGGTCGCTGTGCTGATGCAGCGCAGCCACCCCAGAGGCCAGCTCGAAACCGGCACTGCCGCTGACGCCCCAGACCAGGCCCAGGGCATCCAGCTCGCCGCGCAGTTGCTGCAACGCCTGCAGCGCCGGCAATGAGCGTGTGCCACTCAATTGGCACAGCGCTTCGGGATACACCCCGCGCTGCACCGACTCCAGCGCCAGCAACGCCGGGTAGCGCTGCTCGCGGGTGCGGCCGCGCAGGCCGACCGCGATCTGCCCGGGGGCCGTCAGCGCCCGCCGCACCACCACCGGCTGCCCCGCCTCCAGCACGGCAAAGGCCCAGTCCGGCGCATCGGTGGCCAACTGCGCCGGGCTCATGCCCCACAGCAGGTCGTGGGGCAGCCAGGGGCCGAAACCGTTCACCATTGTTCCCGCAGCAATTGGCGGACCCGGCTCGACGCCGCTCGGTTCGACGCTCCCAGACGACCGCTCAGGTCGACGCCCTTGATCCGCACATCGGCGATGGCCGTCAGCAGGCACTCCTTGACCGCGACCAGATCCTCGCTGGTGGGCTGTTCGATCTGCCGCACCGACAGGCTTTCCCAGAGCAGCCCCAGGCCGGCGTAGCTGTCGATGTCATAGGCCATGGGCGGCACGCTGGCGGCCAGGGCTTCCAGCTCCTCGACGCTGCGCAGGGTGACCCGCGCCGCCGAGGCCTTGCCCATGGCGTGCACCATCACCCCGGGATCGCGCAGGGCGATCAAGCGGTTGGCCTGGTAACCGTGGGCCAGAAAGGCCCCGGACATGGCCTTGCCCACCAGCAGGGCAATCACCGGGTGCCCGGCCAAACGGGCCCGGGCGTAGCTGTCGGCCGCCGCCGCCAGGGCCTGATGGATGCCCAAGGCCTCTTCACGCCGGCCATAGGCCTGGCTCGGCACATCGACAATGGCGATCAGCGCCCGCTTGTGGGGCTGGTCGCGGTCGGCATCGATCACCTCATCCACCGCCTTGGCCAGGCCCCAGCCTTCCAGCAGGCCGACCTCGCCCTGGCGGGCACGGGGAAAGCGGTTTTCCGGGTCGGCCACCACGGCGATAGAACGCACCGGCTGCCCCGCCAATTCACCATCGGCCGCCCGCAGCGACGGCGGCAGGTCGGCCACCGGCGTGGCGCCGCCACTCAGGGCGTTGAACCAGTTCAGGCCCCGCAAAGAATAAGCACTCATGAGCGGTCTCCTTGATACAGATCGCGAACCGTCGCCGCATCGATTTGCGGCGTGGTGTCCAAACGGGCCAGGCGTTGCAGATAGTGTTCGGCCTCACGGCTGCGTTGCCGCTGGGGCAAGCCAAGGGCCAGCAACTCGCGGACCTGGGCCTGGATCTGCGCCACATCATCCGCCACATAACGGTCCACCAAACCGCTGGCGAAACGCTGCTCGCCGCCGGTCAGGCTCCAGATGAACGGCCGGTCCCGGGAGTCGTATTCCTCAAGCCCGGCTTCCTGCTCGATCACCTGCGGGCCGTTGAGCCCCAGGCGCGCTTCCTGGGTGACCACGAGATAACTGCACAGCCCGGCGGCAATCGACATGCCGCCAAAACAGCCAACGCTGCCGGCCACCACGCCGACCACCGGCTGGTACTGGCGCAGGTCGACGATCGCCGCGTGGATGTCGGCAATCGCCGCCAGCCCCAGGTTGGCTTCCTGCAAGCGCACGCCACCGGTTTCCAGCAGCAGCACGGCACAGGTCGGGATGCCGTTGCGGTTGTCCTCGGCGGCCAGCTCCAGGGCGCCGGCGATCTTCGCCCCGCCCACTTCGCCCAGGCTGCCGCCCTGGAAGGCGCCTTCGATGGCGGCAATCACCACCGGCAGGCCATCGATGCTGCCCTTGGCGATCACCACCCCGTCATCGGCCTGGGGCACCACGCCCTGGCGCGCCAGCCACGGCGACATGACCCGCTGGAACGGGTCCAGCAGCTCGCGAAAACTGCCGGCATCCAGCAAGGCCCGGGCCCGCTGCCGCGCGCCCAGCTCGACGAAGCTGTGCTTGTTCAACAACGCTGCGCTGTCAGTCATGGCCGATCTCCTCGAAGCCCTGTTCCAGGCGCAGGCGCACCACCCCCGGGGTGGCGCCGAAATCATGGATGTCGATCAGCAGCGCCGGCGGCGTCTGGCCGTCGAACATACGCTCGAACAGGTGCTGCCAGCGCGAGGCGCTGCCGTTCACCGAGGTCTGCACCTGGATGGTCAATTTGCCGGGTTGGCCCGGCTCCAGCAGCACTTCCAGGTCGCCGGAGCCGACACAGCCCACCAGGGCGCGGCCACGACCGGGCTGGCCGGCGGGGAATTCAAAGGACAAGGTTTCCATCAGTTCGCTCCCGGGTGAAAGGCGTCGGCGGATTCGATCCGGTCCAACAGCAGGCTGGCCGCCAGCAAGTCGGCGGCACCGCCGGGCGAGGCATTCAAGGTCAACAGTTGCAGGTCCAGCTCATGCAGGCGGCGGCGCCCGGCGAGGCTGGCGCTGCCACCGGCATCAAGCACCGCCTGGGCACCCTGCTGCATGGCCTGCAAGCCTTGTTCACCGGCGCGGTAGAGCACGCAGGTGTCGGCCAGTTGGCTCATGATCGCCAGCAAGGCATCGAGCCGGGCGTTCTGTTCGCCATGGCCCCGGGCGCGGCTGCGCTTGAGCTGGGGCAGCCCCCGTTGCAGCACCGCGGGGAAGCCTTGCTGGGCTTCTTCGCGAGCGCCGCGCACGCCATAGCGGATCGCCACCTGGGCGCCATGACTCAAGGGCCGTGGCGCGTAACGATCCTCCAGCAAAGCCAGACGCGCGGCCCGCAGCGCGACACTGCCAGCCGCTGTGGATTGAGGGGCCAGCGCGGCGGCGGCCACCAGCAAGCCCAGGGCCCAGATCGCCCCGCGATGGGTGTTCACCCCGCCGGTGGTGGCGAGCATGGCCTGCTCGCCTTCACGACCGATGCGCCCCAGGGCTTCGCGCAGGGGCAGGCCCACTTCGCCGAACGCCAGCGCCGCCTCGGCCATTTCCTTGAACGCCGGCCACAGGGCCAGGGCCGAAGCGTGCATCAGGCCCAGGTGCAGGTCGCTGTGGGCGCCATTGCCTCGGCGGTCCACCAGGGCCGGCTTGGGCGACAGGTCGGCTTCGTCGATCAGCGCGTCCACCGCCAGGTCCGCCAGGCGCTCGGCCAGGCTCAGGGGGGGTGATTGCAGGTTGAGTGCGTGCATTACCAGCTCCTGAACTTGGCGGGCGGGTTGTACAGGCCACCGGACCACTGCACCAGATCGGCCACGCTCTTGGCCGCCAGCAGTTCGCGGCTGGCGTCGGTGCGGCGGATGCCCAGGTCTTCGGGTAAGGCGATCAGCCCTTCACGGCGCATGCGCGCAGTGTCCTTGGGGTTGTGCCGCAAGCCGATGGCGGTCACCCCAGCCACGGCGGCAATCATCGCCTGACGCTCTTCCAGGGAACGGGCCTTGTACAGGTAGGCGATACCCTCCTCGGTGAGCAGGTGGGTGACGTCGTCGCCGTAGATCATGATCGGCGCCAGCGGCATGCCGCTCTTGCGCGCCACCTCCACCGCATCGAGGGTTTCGACGAAGGTCGGTTTGCCGCCTTCCTGGAAGGTTTCCCCCATCTGCACCACCAGCTTCTTGCCGCGTTCGAGCATGGCCTGGGGCGCATCGCTTTGATCCTGGCGCATATCCAGCCAGGCCGGAGTGCCGTGGCGCCGCCCGCGCGGGTCGTGGCCCATGTTCGGCGCGCCGCCGAAACCGGCCAGCCGGCCGCGGGTCACGGTGGAAGAATGGCCGTCGCCGTCCACCTGCAAAGTGGCGCCGATAAACAGGTCCACCGCGTATTGCCCGGCCAGCTGGCAGAACATCCGGTTGGAACGCAGCGAGCCGTCGCGACCGGTGAAGAACACGTCCGGACGCGCGGCGATGTAGTTTTCCATGCCCAGTTCGGTGCCGAAGCAATGCACGCTGTCCACCCAGCCACTTTCAATGGCCGGGATCAGGGTCGGGTGGGGATTGAGGGTCCAGTTGCGGCAGATCTTGCCTTTCAGACCCAGGGACTCGCCGTAGGTCGGCAGGATCAGCTCGATGGCCGCGGTGTTGAAACCGATGCCGTGGTTGAGCGACTGCACCTTGTGTTTTTCGTAGATGCCGCGAATCGCCATCATCGCCATCAGCACGTGCACCGGCTTGATATGCCGTGGATCGCGGGTGAACAGCGGCTCGATGTAGAACGGCTTATCGGCCACCACCACGAAATCCACCCAAGACGCCGGAATATCCACCCGGGGCAACTCACTGACATCGTCCACCAACTGGTTGACCTGAACGATGACAATGCCGTCGCTGAAGGCCGCCGGCTCGATCAACGCCGGCGTGTCCTCGGTACTGGGGCCGGTGTAGATATTGCCGGCGCGGTCGGCCATGAAGCCGGCGGACAGCACCACATTGGGGATCAGGTCCACCACCAGCCGCGCATAGAGTTCGATGTAGGTGTGAATGGCGCCGATTTCCAGCAGCCCGTCTTCCAGCAACTGGCTGATGCGCAGGCTCTGGGTGCCGGCGAAGGAAAAGTCCAGCTTGCGGGCGATGCCGCGCTCGAACAGGTCCAGGTGCTCGGAGCGGCCGACGCTGGGCATGATCATATGCAGGTCATGCAGCCTGGCCGGGTCGGCCTTGGCCAGGGAGCGGGAGAGAAAATCCGCCTGCTTCTGGTTGTTGCCTTCCAGCACCACCCGGTCGCCGGGCAGGATCAGCGCCTCCAGCGCCGCGACGACCTGGTCGGTCGGCAACACCACGCCATCGGCGATGGCCCGCACCTGCTCGAGGCGCCGCTGCTTTTCGCTGCGCCGCCGCGACCAGCGCGCGTCGGGGGAAATTATTGTTGTCATGCTCACTCCACGGGTTCGCTGTCGTGGCAGTCACCTTAGGAGTGAAAACGGGGGGCATCAATCAAGCGCGGCGTCGGATCGTTACGCTGAGGGTAATGATTGGATGGTGTGTGAGCTGTAGGTAATGGCAACACATTGGCGGTTGTTGCAGCGCTGGCGGGACAGCATAGTTGCCCGGTCGCCGACGCATCGGCGGCCGATCTTAGCCGGTCGAGCCTGTTCACGGACGCACAAGCGCTTGCCTATAATGCCGGCGCTTTTTGCCGCCTGGCATTTTGCTATGGCGGCTGTGCGCGGGACACCTTCGGGTGTGCCGGAGGTTCCGTGAATTCCTCTGGTCGGCTAACCCGCGTGCAGCTGCCACCCTCTTTGTTTAGCCGCAAAAGGTAGTAGCTCCTCAAAAAACACGGAGGTGCGCTATGACTGATTTCATCCCGCTACACAGCAATCTCACCCCTACCCCAGTGTTCCACCTCGACCGCAACGCCCCGGCTGCGGACTTGCACGGCGGCGCGGTGCAACGCATCAAAGCCTCGCGCGACCTGCTGCACAGCCTCAACTGCCTGAGCCTCAAAGGCGTCGACGAACGCGACCTGAACCACTTCGTCAACGCCGCCCACCTGCTGCTGCAAGACGGCTGCGATGCCCTGGATGCCTTGCAGTGGCGGCTGGAGGCGTAAAGGCCTCGGTCAAACCTGCCCGGTTGGCCTCTTTTGGGGGTCAACCGGCGGTCTGGTCTTCCCCCTCAGCGGGCACCGACGAGGGGCCCATCCAGGTGCCATACAGCTTCTTGGTATTGATAAAAGTGAACAGCCCCACACCAAGGGCAAGCACCACAAAGCCCCAATAAGCCTGGTCACTCCATTGAAAGGCCACCCACGCCTTGTACAGAAAAAACCCGACAGCACCGGCTCCCGCAAGACCGAGCACCGAGATAAAAAACCAATAAATCAAACGTTCTGCCATGTTGAAACTTCCTTGCCTCATTAAAAGAAGTACGCAGCTATTACCGCCTTCCAGAGTGAATCAACCACTCGCTTCGGCGTCCTCTAGAGCACTGGTTTCAATCACGGTACTCCACATGCCGGGCCATCAGATTGGGCCGGTTGAAGGTATCGATGGCATCAATCTTCCCTAGCATCTCCTTGACCTTGGCCTTGAAGGTTTCATCGTCCATATCGATCCAGTAACGCGCTGGGCGTTGCTGTTGCCGGTCGTATTCGGCGGTGACCGGGTCCAAGTGGCGATAGGGTTCGTACAGGGGAATATCAGGCAGGGGGCGGCTGATATCCATGAAGTTCTGGAAGAAATCCCATAAGGCGCAGGGCTTTTGCAGGGTGTTGTCGGGAGTTATAAGGCTGTTGAAGTTGATTCGAATATCGCGATAACGATGGATCAGGAACAACCCGTTCATGGGCGAGCCCTGACGATCTGGACTGGTGACGATGTAGGCATCGAATTCGTAGAACGGAGCAGTGACCTCATCGATAACGCCTTCTTTTTTAAAGCGCTTGTAGTCGAAGAATGTGACAAGGCCGGTGCGGCGATTAAGTTCCCAAAGAGGGCCCTTTGGGGGGCGAAACCAGATGCGCGGAAAGTGATGCATGACAATATGCCCTACCCCCCAACATAGCAGCGTTGGAAATAAGATAGGCCAGAATACACTCGAGAGCGCGTCCCAAAAACCTATCTTCAGTTGTGAATCTCTTGAAACAATTGATAAAAACAAGCTAACAAACGCAAAAAGTATCGCAAACAAATAAAAACCGTAATTTCCAAAAACCTGCATAAACAACCAAAATTGTGAACGAAATGGTAACTGGGCAAATCGAAATCTCTCCTGATCATATTTTTCATGAGTTTCTATATTTTCAAATGGAGCGGGAGTGTAAGTTCCCTGTGCTATCTTTTCCTCTCGCTCCCTTAAGGCTTTTTCATAAGCACGTAGGCCATGGGGAGAGGGGTGGCGCAAAAGGTCTTCGGGGACTAAGTCCTTGGTCCCCCCCCAAGGTAAACGTGTTCCTGAGAAATTAATCAACCGACTTCGCTCTACTGACGCGGTTTGAGTCGGGATGCTTTTCGGGCTGTATGCCAGTTGCCCGTAATAAGGCATTGGTTCGATCATTTTATCCATTGATCAATTTCTTATGAGTTTGTTCGTCTGCCCAAAATGGGCGTTTGATCCTATTGAAGTCGGCCTTGGCATACGCCGCCCCATAAGCTGCTGGGTCTTTAACTTCCGGTGCGGGGAAGTAACGGAGTCCACCGCGGGTTTGCAAGACAAACTGTGCCCGAACCGCCCAGTACCAGCCGCTGGTTTTAAAGGAGGATGGGCCTCTATTGGCAGGAGGGGTAGAAAAATAGAGCTCAAGGCTATCATTGAATAGTCGCTGAGACTTGGGTATCGAACACATGGTGGGTGCTTGTATATCGGTACGTTAGGGCGAACCTTTGATGCTGTAGTGGGTGATGACTTCACAGAGTCGACAATCCGCCTCGATATCAACGCCACCCAAGCTGCCGAGCAAGCCTGGAAGTCGACTTTCTATACGAATCAGGGTATTGGCACTGCGCACTGAGTAGGGCACTTCCTCCCGAGCGTCCAGTTTGGCGTTTGGCTCGAAAAGCGGATTGCGGACAATGCTGATGTTGATACCGGCGAACACGCCAAGCAGACGATAGAAAGCCTCTTGCGGATCTCGTAGGTATTGGACATCAGCGCCTGCAGTGCCAAAAGTCTCAGCGCTTAACCAATCTTCCATCAGCATTTCACTGCCCGTGTCAGTCAATGTACTGCACATGGTTTGCCATCAGATTAGGCCGGTTGAAGGTATCGATGGCATCAATCTTCCCGAGCATCTCCTTGACCTTGGCCTTGAAGGTTTCATCGTCCATATCGATCCAGTAACGCGCTGGGCGTTGCTGTTGACGGTCGTATTCGGCGGTGACCGGGTCCAAGTGGCGATAGGGTTCGTACAGGGGAATATCAGGCAGCGGCCGGCTGATATCCATGAAGTTCTGGAAGAAATCCCATAAGGCGCAGGGCTTTTGCAGGGTGTTGTCTGGGGTAATAAGGCTGTTGAAGTTGATACGAATATCGCGATAACGATGGATCAGGAACAACCCGTTCATAGGCGAGCCCTGACGATCTGGACTGGTGACGATGTAGGCATCGAATTCGTAGAACGGAGCAGTGACCTCATCGATAACGCCTTCTTTTTTAAAGCGCTTGTAGTCGAAGAAAGTGACCAGACCAGTACGGCGGTTGAGCTCCCAGAGGGGGCCTTTAGGAGGGTGAAGCCAGATTCCGGGCAAGTAATTTATGACAATGTAACCGATTATCCAGCTCAATAAAGCGGGAAATATAAAAGGCCAAAATCCGCTCATAAAGGCCTCAGAAAAATTCATTTTAATATCGGAGTTCCTTGTTGCAACTGCGACCAAAAAACTAATTACTGCATATACAGTTGAAATCAATATAAAACCGACTTTTCCAAATGACAACAGGAATATCCAGAACTGTGAGAAAAATGGTAACTGAGCAAACCGAAAAATCTCCTGATCGTATTTTTGATAAAATTCAGCTCCTTCTAAAGGTGCAGGAATGTAAGTCCCATTAGTTTTTTTTATAGACTTTTCTCTTTCAACATTTTCCCAGAAACGCATACTTTCTGGTTTTAGATCCTGCATGATTTCATTTGGCGATACATCTTGTGTGCTGCCCCAAGGTAAGCGCACGCCTGAAAACTTAAGCAACCAACCTCGCTCCCCGAGTGCTGGTTGCTCTGGAATGTCATTCGAGTTATAGGCCATTTTTCCGTAGAAAAGCGGCTCGATTATTTCATTCACTACTAACTTCCTTATGAGTCTGCTCGTCGGCCCAAAATGAACGATTAACCTGATTAAAATCCGCCTTGGCATAGATCGAACTATAAAGTATTGAGTCTTTGACTTTAGGAGCAGGAAAACAGCGAGTTTCAGCACCATTTTTCAGAACAAGCTGAGCACGTACTGCCCAATGCCAGTTGCGAATTTCAAAAGGCGACGGGCTTCTATTCGCAGGAGGGGTAGAAAAATAGAGTTCAAGACTGTCGTTGTACAGCCGCTGCGCCTTAGGTATCGAACACATGGTGGGTGCTTGTATATCGGTACGGTAGGGCGAGCCTTTGATGCTGTAGTGGGTGATAACTTCACAGAGTCGACAATCCGCCTCGATATCAACACTCCCCAAGCTGACGAGCAAACCTGGGAGTCGGCTTTTTATACGAATCAAAGTATCGGCACTGCGCACTGAATGGGGCACTTCAGCACGGGAGTCCAATTTGGCATTAGGCTCGAAGAGCGGGTTGCGACCAACGGCAATGCTGATACCAGCTAGTACGCCAAGCAGGCGGTAGAAGGCCTCTCGTGGCTCTTGCAAATGCGGAAAGCCATCTTTGGTGCCAAAAGGCCCAGCGTTTAACCAGTCTTCCAACTGAGTGCTGCTCAGCCAGAGCACCAAACCAGCCCCAATGCTGGTCAATAGCAACGCTAACCAGCCTAATGGATTCATACCCAGTAGCGTTGTCATACCACTCAGTAGGCCGCTAACGACACCAGAGAGCGCACCTCCAGCCATCAGTAGATAGCCACACATTGCCTGGTCATTCCACTGCCAGGCGTACCAGGCATCGTTGAGACTTACTCCGGCAAAGATGAGGCCGCCGATCGATTGGAGAATCAGACGAGCTGAGAGCTTCTTTGTTACAGTTGCTCCCAATCTACTCCCTAACCGTTTATTTATTGTTTCATCAGAAACTGTATAGACCGCTTTCCTTGTAAAAGCCTCTGCTGATTGGCTACCAATGAGCTTTACAGTCAATGCTTCCATTGCAATAACAAGGTCAATTGATGCACTTGCTAAACCGCCAATGGCTCTAAAGCTACCTTTTTGTCTGCTAGTTTCCTCGAACGCCTCTACCTCCGCCCTTAAATTCCACATCTCCAACATCAACACCGCCGCCGCAAAAGGCCGGCTGTTCAACACGCGCCACGTATGGGTCCTGGCACGTTGTTCGCGTAAATGTTCACGTGCAACGTTCAAAGCGCTTCTGGCTCGGGTGCTGCTTGCCGCATCGGCAGCAGCGACGGCATCTGCCTGCTGGGCGGCGTTAATCTGTTGGTTTATCTCTCTGATCAGCTGAGTAACGGGCGCGCTAACGGGGATAGCCAGTACCTGATGGTTGGCGCTGGTCACGCCTGCTGCCGGCATGCGCGTGCGGTTGGTGCTGCCCAGCACCTCGCCCGTGGGGCTGAGAAACTCACCGTGGATGGTGATCGCTCTTGCCTGGCGGGTGGGCAGGTCCTGCTGGCCAAACAGGTAGAGATCCTCTGTCACCGCTGCGCGCCGCACAAAACGCGCAAGACCAAAGGTGGCGGGCAATACGCTGCGCAATTGCTGCACGCCACGAGCATGCAGCCTAATGTTGACCGGGCGAGCCTCAGCTCCCAGGCGCTCACGCATTTGATTCAAACGTTCATGGGCCTGGTCACTGGCGGTTCGGCTGGCGGCGGCGGTTTGCGCGGCCTGGCGGGCGGCATTGCGTGGGGCGGCGGTGGCGGCGCGGGCCCTGTCCACGGCGCCTTGCAGGGTTTCGAAAAAACCTATCAAAGCGGCGCTGGTGTTCTTGCCGTTGAGTGTCAGAAAACTGTCCAGGCGACCTTCAGCCAGCAGTGTGGCCAGCAGGGCGCTGTCCAGCAGTTCCTGTTGCGCGAGAGACGGAGGCGCCTGGTTTTCATGCTTGGCCAACTCGGTCGGACGAAAGCAACCATCGCCAAGGTTTAGGTCATCCTGGGTCGGAACCTTGTAGGGCACACAGACCATTTCCAGATCACAGGACGGCCAGAGCATGCGGTGCCAGGCGCAGGTCGTGTCTTCGGCAATGCCGCTGAGCAGTTTCTGTGCACGGCTGGCCTTGGGGCTGTACAGGCTGACGCCGGTCACGGCGTCCACCACATCGCCGGTGGGTGACAGTGGATCGAGCCGCCCCGGCGGCAGGGCGATGGTCGCGATGGCCTGGCTCAGGGTGAACAGCGCGGCCAGGTAGTCGAAGCCCTCCAGGCTCAGGTGGTCGGCGAAGGTTTGTTGGGTAACGCCCTGCTCCAGGCATTCGCTCAGCAGGTCCTGGGCGCTGTTCATGTGCTGCCAGACCATGGCCCGCTCGACGGTGGCGGTGCAGCGGTTGATGGCCTGCTTGCCTGTGTCGTTGAGTTTCTTCATGCCGGCATGCAGTGCATTGGCCTGCCCTGCGAGCTGGCGCGGAACCACCAGCTGCTGCACCAGCAGCGCACTGCCGTGGTTGGGCTCTTGGGCGGCGCGGCGGGCGCAGAGCATGAGCAACTGGTGATGAGAGTTGAGGCGCATGTGCAGGTGGCGCACGCGGTAGCGTGGGTCGTCCAGCAATACGCCACAGAGCTGGCGTTGCCGGGCCGATTCGAGGACGTCGGCCACGCTGTCCTGGGCCAGCCATAAATCCTTTTTTTCGCCTTCTGCCTCCGGCTTGCTGCCAGGCTCGGGTTCGGGCGCCGGCAAGGAGGCTTCCAGGGCATCGGCGATGGCGGTCAGTTCCAGCGCTACGCTATGGGGCTGTTCTGCGCTGCCGGCGGTGCAGGCTTGAAGGAAGGCCTTGGCCTGGGTGCTGGCCTGAACGGGGAATTGTCCGGACAGGTCGCACAGGTAACTGCCTGGATGTTCGAGCATCCACTCGTAGCCCGGCGCCCGGGGGCGTTGCGGTGCGGCCACGCTGACCGGGAAAGCATTCGACTGGAGATTGAGCCAGGTGGTTCTGGCCTGAGACGCAGCGCTCTGGTTGGTGGCGTTGTGCACATCGAAAGCGGCAAAGGCCTGCACCATCGCTGTGCCATCCGGCTGGTTCTTGTACAGCCGCTTGAAACGCTGGTCAGCGCTGCGCAGGTCGGGGCTCCGGCAACGTTGGCCACGCAGCTTGGCGTCCTGTTCCAGACGCTGTAGCCGGGGGGCGCTGAGCTGGACTTCCGAGAAGCACAGCTGCACATCATCCACTCGCCGGTCATTCCAGCTGGCCGGTAGCCAGATATCGTCCAGGGCCTGACCGCTGGCCTTGCGTTCACCGGGCTTGAAGCTCTGGCCCTGGCGAAACTGCGCCACATCGATGTCGTGGTAGGTGGTCTTGTCGCCCTCGATACGCACTTCCAGCTCGCGCCACAGCCGCTGCTCGTGGAACACGTAGACGTAGCCAGTGCGCGCCAGTACCGGCGTGCCAAGGTCGTAGGCGCTTTTGCTGCCGGGCAAGGCGACAAAGGGCAACACCGGCACCAGCTGGTTCCACTGGGCATCGCTCTGGCGGGGCGTGGGGCGCGGGTTGTCGAGCAATGGCAGGCGAATGGGCGCGCCCTGGGTGGTGGCGATTTCCAGGCACAGTTGTCCCTTGGCCAGGCCGGCGCTGTCCCAGACGTGCAACACACTGCTGCACAGTTCCCGTTCCAGGGGCTCCTGCTCGCCCTTGAGCGGGCTGCGGGCCTGATCCAGCAGCAGCAGCTTCTGGCTCTCGGGATGATCCTTGCCGATCACCTGGACGATCAGTTTGCCGGCTTCGCAGGCCGGGCCCGGGCTCAGGCTACCGATGGGGGCGCTCATGTCAGTGACTCCTTGTCTTGCCAATGCCGACGTAACAGTTCCAGGCGGTCCTCATTGCTGGTGTGTGAAGCCAGACGCGGCAGGTCGTGGTGGGCATAGCGCAGCCGCAGGTCGAGAAAACGCTGCAGTTCCTCGGCCTGGACGAAGCCCAGATCCATGCCCTGCTCCAGGTACTCACTCGCTTGGGTGAATGACAGGTCGCGCTGCCGCTTCCACCATTGATACAGGAAGTACTCTCTGCGCTGACGCTGCAACGCTTGCTCCTGTTGCTGGCTGAGGCGAGCCGGGGCGGCTCCGGGCATCGTCCTCCATTGCGCAGCGCGTGGGTTGTCGACGCTCAGCCAGCGCTCTTTATCCTCGGCCTGATCGGCCCAGGTGCCGCCATACCAGCTCAAGCGCGAGACAGGCCCCAGCCACGGCGCAAGGCTTTGAGCGGCATCGGCGGCAAAGAAGTAACTGGCAGTGGTCGGATTGCAATAACACAGCACCCCCTTGCGCTGTTCGCCAAAGCGCACCAGCAGAATATGCCGCAGGTGCTCCAGCAGGGTGTCCGTGGGCACCGAACTTTCAAGGATCAGCCCCGGCCACTGCTCGGGCTCCTGCCTCATGAACTCCAGCACCCGGGGATTGCGCGCGCAGTCCAGCCAGACCGGACTCTGCTCACGGCATTCAGCCAGCTCAGTGGCGTCGAACAGCAGGCTGGGCGAGGGATCATCCGTCGCCTGGTAGATTTTTTCCAACAGGTACTCACTGCGCTCCAGCAGCACTGAGGTGTTCATCTTGACGCTCCTGCCAGCAGGGCCTTTCTGCACGGGCAATCGGTCAGCGGACACTGCATGGGCGTGCCGCCCTTGGGCTTCTGGCACAGTTCCACCAGAGGCAGTTTTTCCTTGAGCCGTTGTTGCAACAAGGCCCCGGGCTTATCCCCATCCGCCGCCTGCAACGGCCCCGGCAACAACGGCGCCGCGCCAGTGCCACTGCCCGGGCTGCCGCCGGAGTTGTTATTGACCAGGGCGCCGCTGAGGGCCACGCCGCCGGCG
>Ga0194135_10000247_pt1 | contig 30955 bp, 28 predicted proteins | sample LitLau_LLRF_2013_FD_134024 | JGI IMG/M metagenome (GOLD analysis project Ga0194135, IMG submission 134024) | Freshwater sediment microbial communities in response to fracking from North America - Little Laurel Run_MetaG_LLRF_2013 (version 2) | ecosystem: Environmental > Aquatic > Freshwater >... | reverse complement strand
GTCATCTAGCCATTAATATTCTAATCTGGCGGATGGAGAGTAACATAATTAAAGTCAAACACTGGGAAGTGGCAAGTGGCTGCGGTGAAGGTTATGAACAGTGAAGAACCACAACAAATTCTAGACGACCTGACCGCATTCGATTATTATTCGGATGAAAAAAAAAATGGCAAGGGATTACAACTAAAAAGGAAATAAAAGTCACTTTTTATTCAAATTTGATACTGGAAGTCATTCTAGCGATGTGTAAACTTCTTCACTTTTCCTGTTAAAAGAGCACCATGATTTCAAGGCATGCCTTCCATTCATGACTTTCACTCTTCAGCAGTTGGCAGTGGTGAGTTTCTTTCACCATTCAGCATCAGCTATAGGCCTTCGCCTTCACTAACTTCGCTAATCGTTACGGCTCAAACAAAACGAATCTTAAAAAGATAAAAGCCATCAGCTTCGAATTCTTATTACTAACAAATCAATAATCTTTTCTTTAAATAAGAAATGACAGGATCCCACTGATAGTAGACTCAATTAATTAAGTGAATGAAATCCCTCCTCCACTCTAAACCCTCCGAGTTTGGAATATAAACCTAATCGTGTCAAACAGAAAGTAACCGGTTCAAGGAAGTTTATTTTTTTGGGAAGATGCCTGCTGAAGATGACAGTTGAAAGAGTCGTTCATTTCTTTGTCCGAAATGTTCTGTAGGGGAGAATAAGTGAATGGATAAGGGAGACGTTTACACAAACTTTTAAATTCATCTTTCAGCAGTTCCGTTAAAGTTATCACTTACGCAACGTTTAAGTGAATTATTGAGGGTAGGATTACGAGGGTAACATAAATAGCTCACGCTGAAGAATGCGTCGAGGCGGCATTTAGATGAACTTAACCCATTCTAGTATTTAGTTGTCTGGTGTCAGTGTTTAGAAAATGGAGTGGCAAAGTTTACAATTTATTTTCACCAAACTCAAATGTGCTATTACCATTAGAAGATCCTATCCGAGCCTACCCTTCAACTATAGATTACAGCTATGATATGACTGTGAGTGAGGGAGAATTTATTTTAGGAATTTCAAGAAATGTTCGTTAAATGGCATTATGGCAATCTTGGAAACTTGGAATGGGATAGGGTCACTGAGATGTCGCCGAAAATTTGGCTCACGCACAACCCAACGAATAAACACAAATAAATCAGATTGAGAAACAAACCTATCTGATTGGATTACTTCCACGGAGAGCCTATCAACTCCCTACACATTGGGATTATGGAATTATATTCTAGTGGATAAGAAAATGCTATCATAAATGATGCATTATAAACTCTACCTGTCCAGTGTTGATGAAGCCGTGTTTATTCGCGATTAGATGAGCCTTGGCAGATCCTCCCTCAATGTGAACCGCCCATTGATCCGTGTAATGGGACTGCCGTGCTCCGTGATTGGTGCCCGATGCTTGGTTCTTCAGACTACTGTTTGAGAATACTGCAGCAGAAGTTTGAGCAAACAGTACACAGCACGTAACTATAGTCTTGACCAGTATGGAATTAATAAAAACGTTCTGAGACGAATTGTTCTTGGAACTCCTTATCGATTTCCATAATGTGATGCTGCTTGTGCCCATAATAACTTTGGAATTCTTCCTCTCTGATACTAATGCGTGTAATGTCGCAGGTGAGTGCAAATTTAGCCCGATCGATTGATTTGTTGTTACAGGTGATGGGGAGAGTTGTCGGAGGTTAGCAGCGGGCAACTGGCAACTGGAAGCAAAAGGAAGACGTCAGTATTAAAATACTTTCACTTATAATTTTACTATTATAGGGTTGAGAACTTCAGAGCTATTTTGCGAGACCGCAGTTGGCAGTGTCTCAATTTGATCGTTTATGCTATTTAGCTATTATTTACTATTTAGTTAAGAATCGTCGGAAAACACAGAAATTAAAGCAGAGGCCTGCTGGCTTCACTGGAAATCTTTGAGAGGAAAGACCAGCAGATAACAAGAGGAGAAGGTTTCACTTAAGTTCAATTCCAGGGAACAGACTGACTGAGCCTCATGACATGATGATAATTGATAAAGATAGTAATTAGTGGTAATTGCATACGGTGCTAACTCATCTGAAAATGAACTGGATACTTACGTTGATCAGGAAATGAGAATGTTGTTACACAGACAGAACAGATGAATTAAGTGTCAACTGTTCCACATGTTTGTGGGGCCTTGGAGGGGGACTTTGGAGGACCCCTTGCCCTTCACAGAAGACGGGGGGACGTGACGAGTGTGTAGTGTTGTGATGATTTAAAGTGTTTTGTATTTTTTAAGTTTAAAAAAATGCAAGTGACTGGACATGACGGGAAATTCACTTACAAAAAAGTCTTTTCCAGTCTCGTTCCAAGTGGAGTCTGGCAAAGTAAAGTGACTTTCTTCTACTTTTTTATCACACAACTTCTACGGCAAACAGACACATGACACAGCCAATAGCGTTTTTAAGCAAAGGAAGCAGAGAGGAGAGGAGGAGGATGAGGTGGGGACGAGGACGACACGGTCGGTCGGTCGGTCGGTACGAAGAAGAGAGAGATCAGGATTTTGGCGCAGGCTCAACAATCAGCACAAGACAACAATAGAAATATGCCAAGCAGCGCACAAATTCATGTTTCGATTTGATTTTAGTTGACATTCATTCATTCCTCATTATTGTCTGTCATCTTGTACTCTCCGTTCGAAGACGAAGACGAACCTTCATTATTATAAACTTCCTTTGAGCCAAGGCCACCGGAGAGGAAATTTCCCTGGATTTGAGCAGCTAATTAGAAATTCTTTGTGATTCATAAATTCCCAATCACCAAATCCAAAATCAGCACATTATAACTTGCTCCGCTGTTTAGCGGTGGAGGCCTCTGTAAACTCCTTTCCAAAGCAATGCAACAATAGAGACTAAAATATGGTTGGTGCGCCCTATTTCTATGTTATTTAGAAACTTGGTAAAAAAATAAATTCAGCCTCTGTAAGCAGGGATCGGGTCTGTATTAAACTTAAACTTATTAGGTTAGGTAGGTTATTAAAATGAGACTTATTACAATTGACATTATTCGCGTCAATGCTCCAATTCCCCACGCCATTGACTCAATTACACATCTAATATTCTTTAGATATGGAAATATGAAATTTGAGTTGTATAATAAATGTGACATGGCTAATAAATAATGTAAGCGCATTCAGGAAACGAGCAGCGACAGCACTTAGCGGCAGAGTTATTATAACTATGAGAGACAATATATGAGTATGCCGGCTCCAGTGCTCGCTGACTGCTGACTGCGCTGGCTGACTCAGTTTCTTTCTGATTCTGGATTCTGACTTGTTGATGGCATAGCATTTCAAATGTCTTTATAACATTAAAATGCTGAGTGGGATTGTTTATAGAGATTCCAAATTGAGCCAGCTTCAGTGTAAACATTTAAGCGAGTGTTATGGTATGTTATACTATATTTCAATGTCACATTCATCGGGAATTTAAACTATATGAATTGGGTTAATAGGCTAAGTTTAACAACTGTGTTTGCTTAAAATAAAGAACAGCATTAAAACGATCCTGTTATTCTAAGGAATGATCCATTTTAGCAGTCAATCAGCTAACTTTGAGGCACGCTCGCTCATCCCAATAAAGCGCATTCTTGGCTCCGAGGACGAGAAAGCTTTCGAGGTGGGTAGGAGGATATTGGATTTGGGTTGCCATTAATTTCACCGCTGCAGCCGGTCGTACCGACTAGGCGGAAACGTTCAATTTTTCGGTTACAATAAGAAAGGATGGACAGGAATAAAAATGAAATTAAATATCAAGATTAGTCCTTTCGAGTGAGGAACTGAAAAGTTCATTGTCAAAAGTCAAGTCAACTACTGTTGTGTGTGTGTCGTGCTGGAGTCAGGAAGACCAGCAGGAGGAGGAAGTGCTTTGTTAGTTTTAATTTAGAGAGCAAGGGAATCTGTCGCCAGTTGTTGTAGATTGGAGAGACTTTTAATGATTTATCTCTAGGTGGCAGCTGATGCCTTTTAAATCCATTCCCTTTGTGTTCTCCCCCTCTGCCTGCCTGCCTCCATATGATTTCGTTCCGTCTGTGTGTGTAGTGTGTGGCGGTCGGTGTGTATCAAGTGTGTGCTTTTGGATTATTTGTGGAGTTCAACTTCCTGCAGAAATCCCTCAATGAATCTTGGAAAGAACCTTGAGAGAGCGTCGTTGAACGAAGGTGGTTACGTTTTGGCTTTCAGTGATGGCGGTCCATCCACTCTACTGCGCAGACTCCATTGAATCAATTAATATAAATTAATTCCATGAATAAATGTTATAATTTACTTTAATGTGTGGCTAAAACAGTTGACTACTTACGATAAGTTTAATTTCTTCGTAAGTTACGATTGGGAGTGGCGCTCAACTCTGTCGGTGGCTCTCCAGCCGAATAGGAACAAAACAGCAGAGATAAGCAAAAAAGCAGCAGAAAGAAAGAAAGAGTGACGGAACGGAGGAGGACAGAAACAGAAGAGGAGGAATCAATTCAATCCCTTTCTACTTTCGCTTTCCGAACCATTTACATTCATCATCACTTGCATTCCCATTGCAGTAGTTTGCCAGTATGCATGTAGTAAAGTAAAACTTGGAACATTTTCATTCTCTGCCTTCCCGTGTGTGTGATTGTGTGTCTCCGAAAGGAAAAGAAACTACCACCGCTCGACGGAACGTAACGTCTTCCGCGGTGGACTTGGACTAGTCGACCACCGTTGTTGTCATCATCTCTGTTTCCTTGGTGGGATTGTCAATCGTGGATGGGATGAGTCGCGGAACTCACCATCAGACGGGGTCATCCGGCAGTTCTGCCGTTCTCATGGTTGGTCCTAATTATAAAGTTGGAAAGAAAATTGGATGTGGGAATTTTGGAGAACTTCGATTGGGTAAGGTCAACTCTGTCTGTCAAGTGTATTCATATTCATTAGCATTTATTTCCCCGTTCGTTGCTCATAATTCCTATGATGATTCAACCATTTACCGGAAAACCTTTCAACTGCAACTCGGAGACGGCAATTTTTAACTGCGAAAATCTTATGGTGTCTACTACGTTCCCGTTAAAATCGCAACGGCACTTTCATGCTGCTTGTCGTTTTATTTATACTACGGTATTCTTTATTACCTAACGTGTGAGACAACAAGAGTGCCGAAGAGAGATCTCTTTCCGTATTTCCTTTATTCAGGATCGATTTTTATCTAATGAGGTCTAATAACTGTCCATCTTCATAATTGGATTGACAAGAAACTCTGGGAAAATTAAGGAAAACATTTTCTCATCCTTTGGTTGAGTCATCATCTAGTGTGACAAGTCTTCTATATAGACTGATATCATAAACAGAACGATGTCATAAGTCTTAATTGACACTTACTATTTAATTACAGGGAAGAACCTCTACACAAATGAGCATGTTGCTATTAAATTGGTAAGCGTGCACTTTTGAACCATTAATTTATTTTTAATTGCAAACTGTTGCAAGCAGTGGTTTTCTGACTGATTGTCATCATTTTTCAATTCTAGGAACCAATGAAAACAAAAGCTCCGCAGCTTCATATGGAATATCGTTTCTACCGCATTTTAGGATCTCATGGTTCGTCGCTTGATAGTACTTATGAATTATCATGTTGTTTTCCACAGTTCGGATTGTTTTTATTCTTCTTTAGATGGTATACCGGACGTACATTATTTTGGACCATGTGGGAAGTACAATGCATTGGTGATGGAATTACTCGGCCCAAGCCTTGAAGACCTCTTCGATCTCTGTGGACGCCGCTTCACGCTTAAGACTGTTCTCTTGGTTGCCATCCAACTCGTACGTATTAATCTAATTTATCAGAACTTACACAATGATGAAAATGATTCCATCCTGCCGATCCTGCTTGTTTGCTTTTTATTGATAACCAATTTCTTTGGTTTCTCCTCTTTTCAACAGTTACACAGGATAGAATACGTTCACTCCAAGCATTTGGTCTACCGGGATGTGAAGCCTGAGAATTTCCTAATTGGCAGAAGTTCCAATAAAAAAGACAAGATAATCCACATAATTGATTTCGGACTGGCAAAGGAATACATCGATCCTGAAACAAATAAGCATATACCCTACAGAGAACACAAGAGTCTAACGGGGACGGCGAGATACATGAGTATAAACACTCATATGGGCAGAGGTATGTAAGGTCAATGTCAGTGAAGTCAGATAGCCTCTAAAATCAGCAATTGAGTTGACATGCTTCATAAACTCGCAATTATTTTTATTTCTTCTACAGAGCAAAGCCGAAGAGATGACCTGGAAGCGCTGGGGCATATGTTCATGTACTTTTTACGTGGTTCCTTACCTTGGCAAGGCCTCAAGACTTCGACCTTGAAAGAAAGATATCAGCGCATTGGTGATACTAAGCGGGCGACTCCTATCGAAACGCTATGTGACGGCTATCCAGGTTAATGAGAGCCTTATTATCTAACAACAATCTAAGCTCTCTTTTTCATTACTTAAACTGTGGTCGACCAAAATGCCTGCTTACTGATCCCGTTTCTTTTGCTTTTCCACAGAGGAGCTGGCCACCTACCTTCGATACGTTCGGCGGTTGGATTTTTTCGAAACACCTGACTATGACTATCTGAGAAGAATGTTTCATGATCTATTCGAGAAGAAAGGCTACGTAGACGATGGGGAGTTTGACTGGACGGGGAAAACAATGGTAATTATGGATTCAGGATTCAGTCCAGTTCTACTTAATTGCATCTTCTCCATTCTCCCTAATGATTCCAATTATTGGAAGTGGGCTGAGTAACGGTGTTCTTCTAGCAAAGGACAACCTACTTCCGTAACCCTCTTTCACGTTGTCAGTGAGAAATTAATTGGAACTTGTGGTTTGTGGGTTTGCTCATACTTAATTAATCCCATTGGATTTCTCTTAATTGAAAATGGCATGAGTACAAATGGGGAATGATTCTAGCCAGCCAATTTCCATCAGTTGAGAATACTGAGGGTTGCACCGCCTTCAACACGCCAGCGCTGCAAGTCCGATAAGGTTCCAGAACCCAATTCAGTATAGATAGTGCAAATCAAACAATTGTAGCATTTACCTGTTGGAATCTCAGATTATGTCATATGTCATTTAATATTTAAATGCTAGAACAGTTTATCGTTGATGTAAAAGTTTTTCTTTAATTTATTATTACTCACTCACACTTTTGCTTTTCTATAGTTCATGAGTAAAAAACTGTTGAGTTTTGGTGTCACTTGAATCACGAACTAGGCACTGATGCTGCCATAACTGGAAACATAATGCCATAAATGATTTATTATTTTCTTTTTTTTGCAGTCGACGCCGATAGGTTCCATTCAGACGACCCATGAAATCATTTCCCCGCATAGAGATAGTAGGCAACATCCGCATCATGGAGCATCTAATAATGCCAGGACACCGAAGGTGTGTTTCTAAATCTCGTCCTTGCCCTTTTGTTCTCTTCTACTTTACACTCTCTAAGCTCTTTATTACGATTTACTCCTTCTCATTAGGTTTTTAAACTACGTGTCTCGAACTTTTAGTAGGGTTTCCTTCCTGTGCACCCTTTTTATGATTTACGGTTTTTAGTGCCCTGGTTTTCAGCGGAATGACGTATGAGTAAATTAGATTGATGACTAATCATGAACTATGGTTTGTGGAAATGTTAGGGGGGAGGCTTGGGTGGGAATAAGGAGGGATGGTCAGATAATCTCCAGACATGGCCGTCGTCCTCCTTAGGGCACGACCTAACACCTGGAATTGATCGCCATGGTTCTGTACAGGTGATTTAATTTTAAGCAATCTACACGCTAAATTTTCAGTACTTTTTTGCTTGTTTCCCTTTCTTTCATTTGGGATGTTGTTTAGCTTTTTATTAAGTACAATTTCTGAATATTTGTTGGGAATATCCTCTGTGCGCGGATTTATTTTCAGCTTCGAACCTCATCCATTTCCTGAATCCCAATCCGAGTATGAGTCGTGTTTCTCTTTGTTCTACATTTCCTTGTCTATCTATGTAGTGGGGTCTGGTCAAGCAAATTATCATTTCCGTCCTACAATTATATTTGAATTTATGTAGAATCTCGGTTTTGTTTCTCTTCACGTCACTGCAGTTGCTAATTCTATGATTTCTCTATTCTCCTCCCTCAGGTTGTGAGTTCAACTAATGGGGAATTAAATGCAGATGATCCAACCGCCGGTCATTCCAATACTCCAATAACCGCACAGGCTGAAATGGAAACTCATTCTGAGGCAAAGTAAGTTCATATTGTGACCTTAGTGAAAATATACTTTCAATAGGATAATGGGAAGATTAAATTTTTCATCTCCTGTTTCAGATGTTGCTTTTTCTTCAAACGAAAAAAGAAAAAGGAGACTGGTCGACCTAAGTGACTGGATGATGGTGAGGGAGAAAACTACCTCATCCCTTCCTCTGATTAAGCTATGATCAGGATCATAATTCTTTTTGTTATTATTATGATGATGATTAATTTACAATCTTGTTACGTGTAAGTTTTTGCATGAAGTCCCGAATCGCCAGCGCTCTTCATGCCGTCATAGACTTTCACCTAATTTACGCGACACTCAACTGTACGTCATCCTTATAAAGCAACTTACAATCCCCTTTCGAATCAGTCAGATATAAAGCAGGGAGTGCAGAGAGAGAGAGAGACGATGCTCTTTTGTCGGATTAAGATGAAAACAATTTTTTCGAGTTCGGATACGGAGAGTTAATAATAATTACGAGGAACTTTCTCAAACAAAATTCCCTTGATGGAGCAAGGTGTTTTATTCTCTTTCTTTTTTCAAGTGCATCCTAGTGTAATTTATTAGGTGGTGCGAAGCATGACTCACTTCCTACTACAGCGAAATTGTGTAAAACTTATCCAGCCCCAGCGTTGGGAGTGAACTGTTCTTTGTTTTAAAAATTAAAAAATCTTCAGCTTAGTTTGTTGTTTGTGTTATTTAAAGCCGAAATAAAGACGAAGCTCTGACTGATTTCGTATTTGACATGTCAAGGACTTTTAGGTTATCTCGTCGGGATTCAGATTTCATTTTTCTTTTAAAGTAGTGTTGCGTGCCTGAGATGGCGTTTTCATTTTTTGTACGTTCGACCTAGTTTCGTGTTTTCTCCATTTTGTTCCGTCTACATCTCAAAAGGATATCAGTTGGGAAGGAGATCATATAATCATGACAATGCTCTCACACCTAAGAATTAGTAGGTGCTAATCCGATGAATAACTTTGAATCTCATTAGCTTCATCTTCACGTGAGAGATCTTCGACAAGCATATTACAAATCATCGCCTGGATACCGTTCTTCCAGGATAAGAAAACAGTTTCTTCCTCGGTTGGCAGAATCTTAATATATACACAGGACGTCACTTTTGAAATGGCGGTGGTTGGATTCCTCAAATGCTCACGGCTGACTGCTGGGGTTTTTGAAGGCAGATCATACTTGCGCATGTAGACAGGATTGAGACCACCTTGGATCAGAGTGTGAAAGTGACTGACAGGGACAAGGAGGTGAAGATGGTCCTCATCTTAACAAGTTCATTCCGATTGTCATTGTCATTGTCACTTGGAAGAATGCAGAGATCAACCAAAGGGAGGAGGAAAGGATAACAGTCTTCACTTTCAGACGGTAGTAGAGGGATCTCATGCTTTATTCCCCATCAGAATCATTTTCCTTCATCATCAATTCATCATCCATCCATCCCATTTTCAAACTTCAATTGAAAAATTCGAGCGTCCAAAGTAATTTCTCTCTTTTTGTTAAGTTTAGTTGCTTTTTCAACCAATTCTTTTTCGAAAGGGAATTATTTAATTGTTTCAAACCGAGTAAAGTCACTTCTACCAAAGTCATTGTTCATCCAGACAGACGCACCTCCGAGAGAAAGTGTTTATCAAAAGTTTTCTTGGTATCCTTATTTTGAAGGAAGCAAAAAACGTGAAACTTCGTGAGGAATTTTCCTTTTGAGAGACGAAGGACGTGCTAATTAGGAGTTGTTAGCTTTGAAGGGCCACACACCGGCAGTGAGCCCTTTGTACTCATGGAGTGTGAAGGCGGACGGTGATGATTGGACGGGAGGGTGGATGGCGATCTTTATTGTGATTACGAAAAGTCCGATGAACCATCGCACCGACAGACGAAAAACAACAGGGAAAGTGGTAAGCTTGGAAGCTTGATTCTCCGCTGGAGAGAAGAAGCCCTTGGTGTCGTCTCCCAGTTGTTTTTTTTGTCGTAGTTCCTTTGTGTGAACGGCAGAAAAATCCTTGTATTACCATCTAATTAACCGGATTTGATTTAAACTCCGAGTTTTCCGAGGTGCCTTCTCCCACTATTCGCCCACTTCTTTTACTTGAAAAAAGAAACAGGAAATATGTTGAGTGTCCTTGAGTGTCCTATCTTTATGATCCTAATTTAAATCTCTTGTTGTTCAATTTCTAAATTGTAATTATCTGCTGGAGAGTAAACTCGCCTCCGTGCTTGGAGTACGGAAGAAAGGAAGTCATTAGCTGATTTATAAGGGGTGTCACGAGTACTTTTATTCTTCTCCAGAATCCGATCTTCATCACCAAACGTCCGTCCGTCCCACGCTTCCAACATATCTTAGTTCACGTTTTAGTGCATTTGGATTCTTCTAAATGGATTGAAACGGACGCTAGAGGCAGGAAGTCCCCGGAATGATTCCACCCTACAGTTTACTCACTAGAAGAAAATCCGGGAATAACAGCAAACTCATTCAGAAAATAAGGAGCATGAATCCGTAGCTGCCTTATTGTTGATTAGTCATTGTTCGCAAAGTAACGTAGACAATGAAATCCGCACAGACGTCTATCGTGTCTTCACGTACTTCCCTGATTCTGCTCCTGGTAAGCCTTAAAATATTCCTTATTTGGCTTATTAGAAATCACGAAAGAATTTTGTAGTCTGCTTTCTTTTTACCTCCGCTAGTCAAAATGTGTTAACTTTCACTTTTATCCATGAGAGGCTACTAGAAGGGGAATGCCAGGAATTATTTTTTTCGAAGTTTCTGAATTTCCGAATATCTTGTAGCAGCAGTCCCTAAAACGCCACATGAGACTTGTAATGTCTTTTTTTTTATTTTTAAACGGCAAAAAAGATGGTAACAAACAGTTGGTAATAAATTTTGAAAATAGAGTGTGACTGAATTTTAAACTTACAAGACCGCACTCGAACCATTCGAATAATTATTTAAAAAAAAAATTCTTCATAAAAGTTTACTAAAACATTTATTCAACAGTATGAGAATGTTTGAGATGCTTTTCGGAACAAAAATGTGAAGATCACTTGAGATTCTTCCGCTGTAAATCTCTTGATTCCAAAAGTCTCTGACAAAAGACGAAAAAGGGTTTCATGTCATTCTGGAATGTCATCAAGGGCTTCAAATAACTTTTAATCCTGGGATTATTACAAATGTCCAATTGAGCTCAAACGTTGTTCCCATCCTCTCCTCATAAGATGAAGGAATCAGAAAAAAAAAGTAACAGGAATAAAGAAATATCACCCTCTGCCCAAGACTCGTCGTTTTTTTTTTGTTTCAATTACTTTGGTCAATATTTATAGTCAGGTTAAGCACAACGAGTGACAAGACAAGACAAGAGGGAATTTCTGGAAGACAAATGTTAAACTGCTGCTTGCTCTTGGCTGCCAAAATAAAGAAGGGTTGTTAGAAGTCAAGATTAATGTTTGCAGAGAACGGGTTTGCAAAGGTTTAAAAATTGATTCGTGTTTTGTTCACGCTTTTTATGGAGAAACTATTTTCACACACCCTTAACGCATGTTGTTTATGCGAGAAAGTTGGAACAGAATAACTTCAAAATTCGGATTTTGCTTAATTCAGTTGCAAAAGAACAATTCGGTCGGATTTTGCTTAATAATCATGACAGCCCTGTTTATTAATTTTCTGGCATAATGTATTTATCTACAATTGCTTTCTCCGGCACGCCGAGGAGGTCCATTTCCCATCATACATCTGGCATTTGGGCAGTTGATGAAACCTTAACAAAAACACTTGAATAAAATAACCAAAACATAATGCAGGTTGCACGCAAACACCTTGAGGAGATCTCTTTAATTCACTTTTGGACAATGGCTTGTTGCAGATGGTCATATTTGAGATGCATTTTGTAGCAAGTGGCTACGGAGACTCAAGTGTTTATAGATCTCATCAACCAAGTCGTGTCAGAGAGGGTTTTACTGATCGAGTTCAACCATCATGGTAACTTAGAATAACACCACCAAATCCACTGATGAATACAAAATGAAGTCTAATTTTATTACAACTTACTCTTGGGTTGGGAATAGGAGATGGAAGAGTCGAAATCGAAAGAAGAAAACCACGCGGATGAATCGCTTTGGAACTACGGAAGCTCCCGTAGAAAATCTTTATCTAAGAAATGATCTCATTTTACCAATCGAGTCTGTCGAGTCATGCTGTCCCACCGTGTATGAAATGATTGAACCAATTGCAGGCCGAAATGGAACAGGCAAGATATAATTTCGGATAATAGAAAAAGAAAACCTCGAGCTCAACCATGTCTTGGCAAGGAAGTTAGTGATAAATTCAGATACTGGGAATATTAATTTTATTTTTCTATTTCAGGCCATTTGGTGGATTTATACCAAGATGGACAGGTACGTCAGCGATTCTACGAAGTCTCTTGCCATCCCAAAATTGTCAACAAGCCGTGCAAATTTCTTGAGAAACGCCATTCCAAAACGTCCCAGTGTGTTCAGCAACACTCTCTCACATACGCATTAGTTCGTCCAACGGACGCTTATAAAGATGAACATCCTTGGACATTGGACTACATTACTGTCAGAAGTGGTTGTACTTGTCAGGTCGTCAACCTCAAGAGCGGAAGAAGGCAAAGAAACAGGCGACATTGAGCATTCTAATGAATCACATGACATTTTGTTTTTCTAAATTAGAAAAATTATGCTATTAACCCCCTCTCCGATTTTCACTGACTGAGTTTATTCAATTATAAGTTCACGATGCGGAGCGATTGCTTCGGCGCACATGCGTATTAACTACTTTTCCGATTCACGATGAATCATGTTTTTTTTTTAAATAATATTTTGTGAATTCATTTCTTCTTTTGGGAATTCTACCTAAAGACGAATAAATCATATTTCTAATTTGAATTTGGAAAATGTGAGATCGGATTCATGATGCGGCGTGAGCCATTGGCAAGCGACCGGAACAATCACAACAAAGATTAATTGTAACTGTGATGAATTTCCACGAATCTCTTAGAGACTCGGGAAGAGAGACATCTTCATCATCACAGGAAGCTGCTGCCTCAGCCTCGGTTAATCTCCGTAGTACCTTGGTTTTATATCGCCGTGGCTTGCATCGGAAGAAGCCGTTGAAGCAAAGAGGTTGCTTACATTCGGCCGTGCGGACAAACCTTAGGAATCCATTAAAAATTCATGTTGGAAACGGCGTCAAACCATATCGTTTCCTTTATTGTTGAGAGAGTTAAATGTTAAACTACTAGCTCGGAAAGACTTTGAGCACAATCTAACCTTGGATAATGATCCTGACCCATGTCCTTCCATTTGTATTCTGTTTCGCAAGACCACGGGAAAGCCCCATCACCCAGAAAGTCACTCCTCTTGACTTCTTGCTTTTGGCGTCCTTCATCTTCTTCCTGCTTCAAAGCAATTTCTTCTGGGCTAGCAGCAAAGTAGGATCGCTTCAAGGAGGGATTGATGATTTCTCTTGCCGCTGAAACATCCCAGGTCAAACTAAAAGTATAAATTTGGAATAATTGGTTGTAAAACTTACCAACTGAAGAGATTCCACAACTTTTCTTCCCCCGTGGCTCATCCAGGATCATCTTCGCATTTCCGATAAATGGACCAACTTCTCCGACTTCATGTGAATCCTGAAACCCACCTTCGGGCTCTGCCTGGAGTTCTTTCAGAAGATTCTCAAGTGGTTGGGGTGCACGAAGTCGTTGGTTTTTTACATTTGTTCGAGGACCCGTTGACTCTTTCGCAATGACGGATGCATTTTTCTCTTGACAATGCACGAATAACATGGCGATAATCAGCTAAAGAAAGGTACTTGAGAAATTGTTCACACAGGAATTGGAAAACAGTATTTAAATGCTTACAATTCTGGCTTTAATTGCTTTCCCAAGGCAGAAACAGGAATGGTGAAATTTTCGTTTTTCCATTCCGCTATAAGTTGCGTATTCTTAATGTTCCAGGAGGTGCGTATTAATTAGGAATTAAGAGTTCAGAATTCAATTCCGTCAAAGAATAATTTCGGGGAAATACGCCATACGCCGTAAGTTTGAGGATACCTGCAAATAAGATGCAGAGGAGAAAGTTGCCGAAAATCAAGGGAAGAAATAATAATGACTTGAAAGCAGCGTTTTCTCATCAACTTTTATACTCAATTTAAAGAAATGTATCCAAGTGAACATCCGTTCCTTTACCTTACTTTCAATCAGTTATTTTTCTAAAGAGAAACTGAACAGAATTTCCATACGTTCTCCTTTTATCCAAACCAAAACTCAAATTACCGGGATCTTGAAACTAATTTCGATCTTTTCCAGTCCGTAAACATCTTTGAATTGATGAATGAATCTTCATTTTCTTAACTTCAAAAGCAGACCTCAAACGTGGGTGGGTGAGAAGAAAAAGATTATTATTGAAAGCATCTCTACCCGATTGTGCAAAAATTCGGACCAAATAAAATCCAAGAATTAATCAAGAACTGTCTTTACCGGACTGGTAAAGACTGACTATGACTATACCTGACTTGTTTTAAGGTTGAAGTTTTCTTTTCTTCTTCTTTTTTTGAGAATCTGCTGTAAGATCAAAATCAAATCAAGGGACTTGAATGACCCCGGCCAATACAAAGATCGCGTACCCTGGGTCTGATGCTCGATTCGATCTTCCATCCGATAGCTCCGCAGCATTTCCGGTGCGTTTGAATCTTGCTGGTCAGACAGACTACACAAAACAACATTAATGACGGAAAAATTTAAATAGGAACTAAATTTGTAGGGAGCATGAACACAAGGGAGCTTTTGTAACCTCCTGGAACTCTGTCTAGTTTCTACCGTCCCTCTTTCCTTTATGCATGGTCTAAGATTTAGTGTCGAATTTGATCCCACATTATGACGAAACGGAAATAAGTTACTGAAAAAATGACGCTTCCAGAATTATGAGCGCTGGACAAGCGTTGATGAATGGGTGATTCATATTTTGTATTTCCTATAGTAGAGTAACCGCGAAATTCATAAAACATCAAGGAATTCATCTCTAATTATTTGCTGCCTGCCACGTCCACACGTCGTCGTCGTCGTCTCTCGAACGGACACAGGGCACCGCGGACTGGACATCTAGAATCGAACTTTTCCTGTGTCAGCTTTTGTTAAGTTATTTATCAGTGTTTGTTAATCGCTAAGAACAAGTATGGCGTCGGGATCTGAACACGTTCTGGAAGGCGAAAACGATGGGCCGGGATTCAGAATTTACAATAATCCAACTTGGAGAATGGAACTTCTAAAACCCATTCATACCAAGTACTGTCGTGGCATTTTATTTTCCAAGTTTCCAGCGGACTACCAGGAATATGACACATCAAAGTAAGTTTCCCAGCATACATGCCTAATTTCACTGGACAAAATTCAAAATTTGATTACGTGATTGTTGTAGGTTGACATTTCTTCATTTCGCCTTGGCGAGTTTGGATCTCCTACAATCAATAGATTCGTTGACGCAGGAAGAGAAGGAGATGCTCATAGAATCACTTTACTTCCTTCAGAACTTGGGTAAACGCTTTTGCCAAATCAAATAAACCGTAACTTTATATTTCGCCTTACCCTATCCCTAACCCCCTCGGTCTTTTGTTCAGAACCCACGGAAGCCTCGGGATTTCTGGGCTCGAAAACCCTTATGTTTGGTGACCACATAAATAAACGCTCACTACCGCTTCAGCTGCACGCAAGTCACATCACGATAACATTTGCTGCGTTAGTATCACTTTTGACGCTGGGAGACAATCTGGATAGGCTGGATGTGCGTAGGATTCTATTGGGCGTGGCGGCTCTTCAGAATAAGGACGGGAGGTGAGATGAGAATTCAGTTCATCATTTTAAATTTTATGCAATTGAGAATCTAAAATTATCAGTTTTAAAATCAGTTTCAGAGCTGGGCCTTCCTGCTGCGAAAGCGACATGCGTTTTGTATATTCTGCAGTTGCCGTTTGCTACATTCTGGACGACTTTTCCTTGGTCAATGAAACCAGTCTCGTTTCTTACATCAAGCGGAGTTTTGTAAGGCATGAAATTAAAATAAAACCATGATTTCCGCGTCTCCACTTCATATATGATTAATCTTCGCCTTTTCCATCGTTCCTTTTCTAGACATATGAAGGCTCTTTCGGCTCGGGGTCTTGTGGAACCGAAGGTCATGCTGCTTACACTTTTTGCGCTGTAGCGTCACTGGTACTGCTGGGGAAGCTAAAGGAGACCTTCACTGATGAGGAGGTATTCAAATCCAGTTCCATATACTATTTTTCCTTCAAATTTAACACGGTTTAGAAATGATTCGATAATTTTTCTTATCTCAGATGGATCAAATACGTCTATGGTGTTCACACCGTCAACTGCGTGGGTTCACGGGAAGACCAAACAAAGAGGAAGATACCTGCTACTCATTCTGGGTTGGAGCAACACTTGCGGTATGCGTTTATCACATTTTAATCAACTTCAACATATTTTTTATTTCGTGATATTTTAATTTGTTCCAAATCAAATGTGCATTTGCAGATGCTTGAAAGTACGGACCTTTCGGATTGCGAAGAGAATATCAATTACATTCTTCACAATCAAAATCCAATTATTGGAGGAATTGGTAAACAAGACAATGAATTTCCGGACCCATTGCATACTTTCATGGGGATTGCTGGACTCTCCCTTGCCCACTATGAAAATCTGAATCCAGTTAACGCCGCCCTCACCATGAGCCAGAACGCGTTTGAGCACATGAAGTCCATACAACCAAAGTTCCAGCAGCGGTGATTCAAATTCAAGCTTACATGATCAGTTATGTGTATTAAAATCCAATCCTACTTAAATCATGCCAAAAATTATACATTTTTATCCATACTTTTTATTCAGCTGACGTAATTCATTTGTACGTCTTGGTAAATATTAAATGCTTGTTCGCTCTTAAGACTAAAACAGGTGTTACATTAAGGATTCCATTTGCTCTTGTTCCTAAATTTCTTTACGGTAAAAATCACAAAAAATTGTGGATGAAATGAAATCTCGTTCACTGCGGAAGCGGCAGTTGGCGTAAATAGCTCTTATACACAATCTCCTTGTTCCTTATCACCAGAAGTTATTAGTAGTCAGTTCCGTAGTATAAAAGCGGTGATGGCATGTCACTCGGTTTGATCTGCTCGGTCGTCTTTTACAAGAGGATTGGCTTGTTTTTTACTTTCTGCTGAACGTAGTGCGTAAACTTCTTGAGAAATTTCGGATATTCACGCTTGTATACACTACGCAGTACGGTGGCAGGAGCCCATCCGCCTGGATTCACTAAAGGAGATTTACGAAAAAGATAATGCTCTAGCCAATTGTATTGAGTTCCTCACCATACCGCTTAAAATGGATGACAGCTATGTACATACGAATTATAGTAATTTAGTGCTTACCAACTGAGCAGTAAGTAATTTTGCAGGTGATATCATCTCTGGTAAGTTCGGCACCATTTTTCGGTGGATTTATGATAGTCTGACAGGTAAGCGAAACAGTCATGAAGATGCGAATATATTTCCCATTAGTATTTTCCTTAAAAAAGGTCAAATGAGTATGGGGTCAATTGAAAAAGAATGTAAGTTATATCTGTAGCTGGTTAGCTCGTGTATAACTGGCTTACAGGGGCACTGGAATGCGGAGCGGAATGATTGCAAACAATCCAAATGTTTGGCGCTTCTGGATTCATGACATCAGGGACTTGACGCGTATGTGACCAGAATACTGCATCACGTTGAGTAGATGGCCAAATCCGTTTATGAATCTGAAGGAATACAATCGTATCCTCGGAAATTGTTTCAAGTATTTTCATTTGATCGACGGTCACTGAGAGCACGGATTACAATAATTCCATTAGATCACCCATTACAAGCATCAAAGAAGAAACGAGTACGTTAAATCCCTTTGGATTCGGAACTTACTTTCCCACTCCATTCGAACGTCAGGCGAAAAGAATAGTTGACACATTTCACGACCAGTGAAGCCTTTGACAGTGTGGACCGCTTTCAATGGATCCATGACAAGGCCATCAACCTCCTCCTCTCTTTTGTACATTCTCATTTCACCATCTTCAGCGAATAGCTCCCACCCACCTTCTCCAACCGGGAGCCGAGCGTAGTGGAGTTGTTCCATTGTGATGCGATCAATTTCGGAATTCAGCGGATGGAATTGCCGTGGGAGACCACTCGACAGTGGCTCAATCTCTTTCAAACGCGCTCGAAATTCCTCTTCCTGGTCTAACCGATCTAATCCCAGCTCCACGGCATCGTAGAATTCCTCATCTTTCATAGCACTATGAGGCCCTTCCTATTTAATAAGAATTTCAAATTACTTGACTTGTACTCAATTAAAGTTAAGTTAAATTTTTAATGAAAAATTGCTCACCTCGCAATCCGGACCACCCATGACCACCTTTAGTGTAGTTGCATCCTGCGCTTCTTTCAACGATTGCTTGAAATATTCTTCCATCTTCTTTCGCTTCTCCACCTCGTTCTCCACGCGCTTCCTCCAAATGTCCTCTCGTTGAGACATGACTTCAATGCAATGGGAGATGGCTATAAGAACGCCAGATGTTGTTGCCTAATTAACAATCATAAACCAAATAAAAGAAGTTGATAAAATAGTTTGGAATATTATTGAAATAAGGAGCAAATAACTACTCACTTTGAATGTCAAGGCTTCTCCTCTAAAGTCCACAGAACTTAATCCAGCTGGAAATACGTCGCCACCAGGGAATGAATTGCTAGTAACTGAACCTGAAACGAAAGGGAGCAGACGTAGGGTTAGTAAATTCTATACCCACAAAAAAATTCCCACAATCCCTTGTAGAGTAGACTCGACTTTGTGTTCAAATAAAAGATGAATCTCTGCAAGGGATAACGTGTGCTGAAAGAATGAGAAAAGATTAAGTTTGGGAAGAAAAGAAGGGGAGAGTCTTATAGAAAGGACTCGACGCAACCCTCCTTAATTGTTTTCGATTAGTTACGTCCTAATCCTAAACTACACATCCATGCTCCTTCCAACTAAAAGAGTCCTGATTGGGATAATTATTAAGTAGCCACACCACCGCAATCCACAAATTCTGATGCCAACTCATCCGTTAAAAACGCTTTCTCTGCTCCCAAATTATCTTTTCGACTTCCGCTTCCATTACATTGGGTTTTCTAGACGGAATAGGTTTCGGTATAAGAATTAAAAAATTAATCTGCTATGTCGAAGCGTCAAGTTAAATCGAATTGAGAAATAAAGACTTTGAATTAAGAAATAAAACAACTAAATTGTAATTTTATTGGATGGGAGTGGGACTCAATAATAAGAGTTAGAATGTTTCGCTCACCTGAACCTCAACCACGATTTTGGTTCTTTAAGTAATTGAACTGATTCTACATAGAAACTGGGGCAGGATTTTAATAACTTCCAATTTCCAATCACAACTTCCTGGTTGCTGAATAGATTCAACAACATTCATTCAACTATCAAGGTATCAGGCATGGCAATTGACAAAGATAAAAATGAAATAAGAGATGCGTGGGTTAGCTGTAGCTGCTCTAGATTCCATTCAAGTCCTGACTCCTGACTTCTGACCGATAAAGTAATTAGTCATAGGCTCACATGAGTAAATAAACAACAGAATTGCCTACGTCGTCACAAATCAGCTCGAGCTCATGGACTATTTCATATTTATACGTAATTTTACCCTCTCCTATGAGTCAACACCGGATGGCAGATTGTGGGAAGACAAAATATGAGTGGGGAAGCAATCCTAGCAAAAGAAAATGATGCAATGCCCTTTGGACTCACAACTACTTCCGGTATAACCCCGATGGACTTTTTGTTTCAGATTGAAATTGGATCGATTTCAATTTATGCGTCTGTCTAAATGAAAATGCACTACAAGATAATGCTTGTAAGCTTACCTGCAGGATACAGGTTATCCAAGGTGCCAGTCCCAGCAGAAGAATCAAAATATTTTTGTAATTTGTCAATTTGTTGTATCAATATATCCCTGTAGGTTTCGAGTTCCGCTAGTTTAACCTTCAATCCACGTCCCTTCTTGAAACTCGAACCAGAAGCAGTAGAGAGTGTATTTGAGGATATTGAAACGGCACTTCCGTAGCGCTGCAAACTAGACTCACTCCCATATCCCGATTCCATCTGTAAATATATAGATTGTATAATTGAAAAGTATGGGTTTAACAACAGTTGTTTGGAGGAGGAATGCTTGAAATATAGAACCGAATTATATAATGAAATTAAGGATCACATTTACCTTGTACTGTTCCAAGGCATCAACCCATTTTGTTTTCTCCTCGAGACTGCTTGCTCTCAAGTACCAAACACAGTCATTCACGGATACATCAAATCTGCACTCGTCAAACTCATGCGGCTATTTTTTTGTAATTAATAAATATACATTAGTAATTTATAATCTACTAATCATGATCGTAGTTTGTGGTAGAATTGGAACGCAGGCCAAATAAGTTACTCACTCGTATTGTCGATTTCAGAATGGAGATTGAACCTCTACATCCAAATGAAAGATCATGTTCAGATTTGTAGTAGGAGAGTGTTCCATCTTTCAGAATTGTGAATCGATCTTGCCATCCATGAATGTAGTTTGTCCACTTGCTCAAGGTACCTTGGAGGGAAAGTCGCGGCCGTGAAGAAGATGTAGTAGTCCCTGTATCAAGCTCTTCCTCTTCATCAGTTAAAAATGTAGGACTTGGATTGCCACCGGACATTTTCTAAAACATTTTTTGAATAAATTAGATTTTAATCAAAACTATATGCATAGTAAACTATCGATTGATAGATTGATTGATTGACACGCAAGTATTAACTAAAATCTACGAATAAACTCAATCTTGTTGAAACTTACAAATTCACTGGTCCAACTTTGGAATTTTTAGAAAGCAGGAAACGAACGAAAACGATGTGGAGTGGAGCTTGCTTTCAGAAGAGCAGAAACGAAAAACTTGGTGGCTTGAGTTGGTTGTTGTTGAGTTGTTGATTGGTAGGCAGTATAAGGAAACTTGAATTGAACTGGTATATTTATCAAACCTGCGTGCTAAAAATTAGTTAATGGGGGAAGTAAGAAGATGAGTTGATTACTCAATTAAAAGTTGGGAATCAGCAGGAGCAATTGTTGTGATTTGGTAGTATGGCAGTGTGGGACAAGGCGGGCTGTCGAGGGTCTTGTAGGTAATAATAACGTCCATGGGTCTTCTCGTGTGCCGACCGTTTTGTAGAATAACCCAAGACTGCCACAAAACCTCCATTACGTCATCAGTCATCACAAATTTCACACACCCCAAAACCGCGTGAGTTGATTTTCAGCACTCACGTGGCGGTGGCCCACCTCCAATAATGTTTTCTATTTCAATAATTCACCGGCAAGACTTATCTGCTTATTCGGTTTGCGTTTGATCTCAATTTTTTTTATCGTTTTATCTTCATTTCAACGCATGACCTGTAAACCCTGCGATCCTGCGAATGTCAACACAAAAGGCTACCAAAAGCATAGTAGTATAGATTTCTTTTTCAAATTTCAATTTGAGTTTTTGTTATTATTTTGATTTTTATATTAAATACCTTTACTTACAGAAGACTTGGTGTCGTCGTCGTCTATATACTAGTTAGGCAGGCAATTGTTAGGAAACCCAACCCCCAAGTCGGCGACAGCATCGGAATCGCAGCAGTGGCAGCGCAGCGGTTGCACCAGCATCATCGTCATCGATTCTCTGGTCGGGATCTAATTTAACTTAATTGGGTTGGGTTGGGTTATGAATTGTTTTCAATGTGTAATTATTGATTTTTTAGGTATTCGAGTGCACGGAGACACAAGATAGAAGATCATGGCCATGGTATTATCCCACAAATTGGTTTCTTCAGTCAGGCGAAACCACATATGGAACATTGGGCAGACTCGATTCAGAACGAGATTCGCATACCCACAAGGAATGAAAGCATATGAAGATGATTATGTTGATGTGCCACAGTATCCGACTGTGGACTATGAAACTCGTCACTACCCAATTGGAGTAAAGGCACGGCGGAAAGAAGTGCTAGATTGGCAAGAAAGTATTCGAAACAAGGATACTGTTGAAGAAAAGCTGATAGAAATGAATGTCAACAGGTGCGTGTACCTCAGCTCTTCGCTGGCTTCATTTTTTTGTTTTGCTTTGTTATCATTATGGAGTTTAGCTAACAATATAGGTTCTAGTGCCCACTCGCATTCGAATCTAACAATCCAATATTATTTATGAAACAGACTATTTTTTGAGGTTACATGTATGTCCGTCCATGTTTGGTTGTTCAAAAGAATGCATAAAGAAAATAAATGAATCCATTGAGTTGACTTTGCTCCAATTACCTAGACTAGACTAATTTTTGTTTTGATAAAATATTCCAGGAGGTTTGGTTGGAAAGCTTATACAATGGATGAGGAGACGTTCCACTTCAATGGCATCAATGGTTTGCCCTTCATCAAGTATATTACAAGGACCCATGCGCTTCCGGCTACTGATTTACCGGATATATACTCCTCGTCGAAGCTCAAATCCAAAATTGATCACTACTCAGAAGGACTAAAGCAACCACTGGAAGAGGCAATAAAATTCGAACTATATGGAGTCGAGTGAGTTTGTAAAATTACTTGCCTTCGTTACTGACTCTTATTAACTTGTGTACGATTTCTCGCATTCATTCAGTCGCGTTAGGAAGGATGGGGAAAGTCCAGCTGAATTCAGTTTTGCTCGGAATCGAGCCATTGCCTTTCAAGTTGCACGCTTGATGCTTCAAGCTTTAAGTGCCGATGAACCTTTGCTCAGTGAAGCTCGAGTAAGTATAGAATACGAATCATCCGTCTCCTTCTATTTTAAGTGTCGTAGTGACCATAAAGTTGGTTGTAGGTGGATTACTTGCCCAAAAGCGAAGCGTTTTGGTTTGTGGGTGGATTTTACCCGCGATCAGGCAAGATGGAGCGAATTAGAAAGTGGGAGCACGAGGGTATCAAAGATAAGAATTGGTTGAATGAGATCAGTCGCCGGGATGAGTAATGCCCATTTTCATTATTGTTGTTTTTATTTTGATCTTGTGCATTGTTTTTTTTTTTACATTTTGTTTTTAATTCCGAGAGCATTCCGGTATCAGGGAAGCCCGCTTGTTCAAATTCGGTCGGTAATTCCAATGGAGAGATTCCTAGAGCCACAGTTTAAGGTGGAATCCGAACCCGCTTTCGAATTCCCTTACTCGCCTTTGGCATTTGGTTACCACAAACAACTTCGTTACGCCACAAATATTCCAGGTATACACTGCATGTCATAAGACGAACGATTTGTTGCTTCTCGTATAAAATTAACGCGATTTACTTATAGGACATTGGAGTGAGGATTCTGCAAAAGCCAACCTTCTGTCCTTTCATTCGGCGAGCTTTTTGGAATCCAGAGTGAATGACGGAACTCCCGCAGAGCTTGACCCCGCCAAACAAGCATCTTACATCGCTCGAAAACCTGAAATGCTGGAGTCTCAAGTCATTTTAACTTCGTTTGGCAAACTTGTTGCCCAGGCGTATATGTTAGGCGAGTACAATCGGACTCATTCATTTGAGGAGTTTTAGAACTGAGCATGTGGACGTTTAACAATTTTGTTTAATTCCTGCAGGGTTTGATCAATTTAGTGATATTGAGTATCCCCTATCTACTCAAACAGTAACTCTCAATGGACTGGACTGGTCCTTCTCCGCCTATCAACTAAATACTATTCAACTTGACAGTAAAGTTTCATTTTTTCTTTCAACGAACTTTCCTGACCGTTATTTCCCTTTATAGATTTCAAAATAAAGAAGAACCCCAAACAAAATTACAGCTGGACAACTCCGCACATGAAGATCATCCAAGACGATGGAACGCTGAATCCTGCCGTTTTGGAGATGCTACTAAAATTTTACTTGGCCCCAACCCTATCTACAGAGCAAGAATTTAGGACTCCCAACGTCAAGTGCAAGCTGAACGATGTCACTGATGATTACAGGCGAGAATTCATACTCTACAACTTCCATGAGATGTATAGCCAAAGAAGGCAGGATGTATTTAACCTGCAAATACCAGAAATTTACAATTGGGAACGAATTTACAAAGTAAGACTCGGGGGCTTCTTAGTCTCAGGAAATTTAAGATAAAACTCAATCATTTAAAACATTAAACTAACAGATGGATATTCTTATATCTTGCAGATTAATCATCAGACAAGACCAATGGATCCAAGGAAGAAATTCTATATGATACCAGGGGATAAGCCTTACTTGTACAAATACAACTTCAAGGAACCACGCTACAGGCCAAAGAGACTCAAGTTTTTGGAGGCGGAACTTGAACAGAAGAAACAAGAGGAACAAGTTAAAGCGATTAAACAGGCTCAAGCCAATAAATTTAGAACTGCACTTACCGAATAGGAGTCAGATTGGGTTTCGGTGTCGACCCGATGCCCAGCAGGCTAGCATTAATGTAAACAGTGTTTCTGTTTTGTATTTGATCAATTTTTTTATAAGAAATGAATTAATAAAGTGTATAATCAGTGTAATACATTTTAGCTGTACTATTTCCAATTAACCGTTTCAATTAATTAACAATTCCACCAATTGCTTACTAATTTCAATGAATTTAACGCCAAGCTGGCAAAATATAATATCGTGTGAGGCGTTCCTGGGAAAAGGGCAACAGAGGGAATTCTAACTTTGGGAAGTCAAAATACAAAGCAGCTGAAAGAGCCACCAGCAGCAGCAGCAGCAGTCAGAGGGAAAGAAGTACAAAAAAAAGGTCATGTCAAGAGTTATTCGTCTTTGGATTGATTGTAAAACTTCCCCCACGGTAGCCGTAAATAATTGCCTCTTATTGACGAGCTTAACGTAGACCAAGGAAAAGAAGGGAAGCAGTGCATCATTGTCCTCATTTGGTGGAGATATCATGGCAGCAACCATTCTCAGTAACCAAAGTTCAACGGGATTTTGTAAGGCAATTTGAAAATTACAAAATTATTGTGTAAAGCTAAATAAATATAATACAATTGATCTCTATTTGTGTTTGGTCAGATAAATCACCAGTATGCAAAGGCTTAATCTGCTCGATGTTCCTCACGTGCACCGCAATCCATGTACCAATGTTCTCACACATCCGTCAGTATCTAGTTTGTGAAATTCCTCAAGTCTTAGCCTCACCAAGCTACATCTGGAGACTTCTCTTCAATCGCCTAACATTTATATACTCCAAGGACATCATTTGCGCCGCCCTCATAATTTACTACTTCAGGTTAGCTTCAGTATACGGTTTGTAAGTTGGGATTTGTAAATGGGGAATGTGACAAAGTAAATCGACTCGAATTTTATTCTTACCAGAATATTTGAGCGCCGTATGGGTTCGAGGAAGTTTGCTTCGAGCCTCTTAGGTAGCTGCACACTTGCAACTTTCTTAGAAATCTCAGCCGTAATGTTAATGACACAAATATATCAAGACGCGTCTCCGGTTGGACGTTTCCTCCCTCCCGGATTGTAAGTTCACAGTCTTATAAAACATGTGTTCTAAACACGCTTGGGCTAACGTTATCTTGTCTGAAATAGGTACAGCATAATATTTCCACTGTATGTGAACTACTTTCTGGATATTCCTCGAGCTACAGTAACGAGTTTTCTGGGAATTCCGGTAACTGGGAAGACTGTCACCTATTTACTTGGACTCCAAGTTGCAACTTCAACACGTTCAACGATTTTGGCATCATTGACTGGGATTGTAAGGCTTTGTATTTGAATTTCCATTCTCAAACTAACTAAATTTTATCATTTAATTGTTAATTTTTAGTTGGCCGGGATTTTACATCGTCAAAATTTTCTCGGGGTACAAAAATGGCTGGTTATTCCAAAATGGATGGGAAACCTTTGCGATAAAATGTTCGGATGGATTTTATATTCCCAGAAACCAAAAGTAAAATTTGTTGTTTCCGCAGAAGGCACCTTAATGCAAAGTTTCTGCTAAAAGATTTGTTTTTGAATTAATAGGAAAGTTTGCCAATGGGAGCCACAATTGAGCTTCAACGACAAGAGGAAGCAGAGCAGTGGGAACAACAGTACTACCAAAACCGAGCCAGAGAACTACGCCAGAACAGAGGGCAAGGGTATTCGGAGAGGTTGATTGACGATTTCCAACCAGACGGAGTATTGAATTTCTTATTTCGTCAACGGAGACCAGGGGCCGGACAGGGTCAGGGTCCGGATCAAGGCGATATGGAAGTAGAGCCATCAGAGCAAAACATTCAGCTGTTGGTAGACATGGGATTTGACAGAACCAGAGCCAGAGATGCTTTGAGATCTTCGGGTGATGATTTGGAAACGGCGACGAGCCTACTTCTCCGACAATGAACCAAAGTGAAACCCCTTACAAATGTCGTGCTAATTGATTGCAAAACTCACATCCCCTCCCCAGAAAAGTCGATATCATCAAACCTAATGTATAAGGTACTTTCAACTCTTACTTCCTTCCTTCCTTATAACAACTTCCCGTATTATCGACGTTATCAGTTTATATGAAATGAGTCTACGTAAGGTAAATTAAGATATCAAATAAACTCATAGTAAAGTGAATTAACTGAAAGTGTATCAAGGTGAGCCGATTTATTCCTCTGTATAAAATTATCAACATTTGAATGAATTGAAATGTCCCACCTTTCATTTGCATATAATTCTGTCGGAATTTTATTATATATCCTAATTGTTAATGGTAAGTAAGACACTACCTCCTGTCTGGTTTGATTGGAATTGGTTTCTTTACAAAGGAACTGCTTAGAAGTTGGCATTTCATGATGCTACCTTACTAATCCCAGCAACTATGATTAAATTCATTATTTCCAGTTGTCCTTATATAAGAATCTCAAACCAAAATTATTTAGGCCGAGAATCAGAATACAAAGTAAACGATCATCCCAATGAAAGAAAATATTAAGGCTTGTGATTTTGTGTGAAAGTATTCACAAAAATGTGTTCATAAATCTAGTTTCTACCTAACGAATATTTCTTAGATGAGTCAAAGAATTAAGTTTAGAAGTCGTAGCAAGAATTGTCTCTAAAATCACATCGTGACGTGGAAGGCTATTCATTCTTTGCTTATTGCAAAATTGGAAGGCAGTAGGAACAAAGGACTCTGGAATTGGAATCGAATTAGGAATTGCGGTAGTAATAGGTGTATGGATTTTCAAACAGTCAATTCTTGTCAGTAGAAAATAGGAGAATTGCCCAGAAGAAGATTTGGTTGGTTGGTTCACAAGTTGGTTACATGACTTGGAGTATTTGGGATGCTTCGAAAGCAGTTCCTGGTAAGAGAATCACGGGAGTACTCACATGACCACTCTCCACACAAACCATGTTCGGATATTCGTCATCTCCAAAATCTGTGATTTCTTTGGCCCCCTCGATCCATGGATTCCAGATAACAGTGTCGGGGAAATTGTACTTTTGAATCCTCATCTTCCGCCCTGAAAACAAATTCAATCAATATTATGTAAAGAAATTATAAGCAGTGACTTAACTTATTCTAAGAATAACTTTAGTAATGACACGAAATTCGTTGACGAAACCTATTATCAAAGATCTAAAGCGCCATTAGTTGCTGCAGGCGGAGCGGAGTTAGGAGAAAGGGTCAATGACCTACGCAGCGAAAACAAAGATCAGACCTTCATTCGCCGTGCGTGCCGTCCATGCCTGCCATGCCGCGTATTTTCTTGTTGACCTCCGCCTTTTCCAAACGAAGGGAATTTGACTCCTAATTCTAGAATTTGGATTTCAAACAGCATGTACAGCTTCTTTCCGTCGTAGAGGCAACAACTGGTTCATCATCTAACCTTTCTAAGGTAAGCTACTGCTACTCTACTCGAAGAAGTGACCACGGTGAACAGGGAATAGAGAGGGGAGTGAACCATAAGCCAGGAAGACTAACTGAGATGGAACTTGTAGAATAAATAAATGAAAACCATTGATAATTACCTGAAACCACATTGGTAATTATGTGCTCTGTCGGTGTGTTCTCATAGATACGATCCGTCCACTCGCAGATCTGGACAGTCTCTCGCCCTTCTTGGTATCTCGTATTCTCACGAGTCTATCAGAAAGTAATCAATCAACTATCAAGGACATTTACTAATAATTTCATACAAGGAGGATAAGTTAAAACCTTGTCAATGAAGTTGCAACCTTGGAGTCCAGTGATTTGACACCGACGGACGTCTGGAACTTTGAAGTAAGTATGAAGCAAAAGATTGAAACTAAAGGGGAGATCCTTCCCCGGATTGTATACGCAAATGTTGAAGTGAAGTTCCTTCTCACGCAGAATTAACCTGATCAACGTTTAAACAATTTGAATTAATTCATGATGCTTAAAGTATTTATTTGTTGGGTGGTTGATATTGCGTGGATTGTGTTTCTTTACCGGTAAGTGAGCTGGAAGGGATAATTCCACATTGACCGTGAAAAGTCGGAATCCATTAGAGAGAAAATCGCTTCGACATCTCCAGACGGAAGTCTCTCCGGACTCTTCTCCAGTGTCCACCGAGTTAGTCGAGCAAATCCATGTTGTGGGCCATAGTTCCACGCCGCAAATTGAGCTATGATTTTTAAGTGAACCAGAAACGAGGGTACAGAAGTGATTATGATAATCGAGATATTCCAGCATACGGATACAGCAGATGCGAATTTTCAAAAGCAGACTTACGAAAAACGAATGGAATGCCACCACGAATAGGCTTCTTCCCGTCAAACACTGCCTGCTTAGAGACGAATAGCTGCTCCTGATTGTTAACCCGCCATGATACCACTGTTGCACCTAAAAAATTAAAATATAGCAGCTGCAATGGTAGTTAATGTTTTTATATAACACCTGCTAACAGCTATTGGCAATATAATGGATGCAGTTAATGGAATCGGTAATAGCTGCATACCGTGTAAATTAATGGTACACGTTGTGTTGTTTCCTCTGTCCAGGACAACAACGGAAGTCGGAGCAGCCATCATCTGTTTAGACGCCTTCCCTATAATACCAAAAGGAAAATAGGCGCCAATGAATTATGTTTTGAGCAACGTAAACATAAGCCCCAACAGGAAGGTTGCGCCACAATTAATTTCTAAATTACTAAACATTACCTTTCGCCGTCGTCTTGTTCAATATTTCCTTGTAATGTTTATAAATGAGTCCAATTGTATAATTACAAGAAGCAGAGAAGAGAGAACAGTTGGTTCGTGGCGGACGTCGTCGTCGTCTGAAGACAGACAGAAAGAAGGGCAAGGGTAAATTTGGTTGACAAAGACGAAAGATAATTTCTTGGATGCTGTCTACTTACTGTCAATTTATCTTGCGAAATGAGGAAACAGGTTGGGGTTGGGGGGTTGTGGATTGGAGAACTGGATAAGTTAAGAAATTGGAATTGTAAGAGGCCTCTTTACGTTATCCGAGCATTTCGGACCCTGCTCGTTCTGGACTCTGGAAGTAAAGTAAAGTGTGTTGGAGAACTTAAACAGTAGAGTACAGCAGGAGAGTACAGTGCAATGGAGAAGCCAAAGAAACAAAGTGAAGCGAAAGCGAAGTGGAGGAGATGAGAAGATGAGATGAAGTACGGGAAGATGAAGCAAGATGAAATGTGGACAAAATGAAGGGAGAGCATGAAAGAGCAGCAGACGGGCGACGAGGGATTCTCTCACTTTCATTTTTTAGGGATTGACGTCTTCCGTCCCCTCGGGTTCCACACTTTTCCAATTCCTCCAATGCATCAATGTCCAGAAACAAAGAAACATCATTCAAGGAACTTCAATAATTGCCTCTTCTTAAATTTCACCTAATAATTCATTTCAAAATTAAGTTCAAAGGTAAACGCAATTAGGACGAGGAACGCATGAACGCAACGGTTCAAGGTGTGCTTATAAGACTTCATATTATTCATTTATGCTTTGAAGTTACTATTATAGCGTCTTCACGTTTACGTTTATTTAAATACATTCAATAATAGTTTTGAATTGGTTAGGTTGGCAGAGATTATTCTATAACGACAAGGAATGAAAGCCATCATTCACCGTCCGCATACCCTCCGGTGAAAGCCTTGAAGAAATAAAGAAAGGAAAATGACGCTCTTTTAGAGTAAATGCACAAATCCGCCCGAATCTTAATCTTTTTGGGGTGAGAAGATGCCTAGGGATTGCTCACAACCTAAAATACATTTCCAAGAAAGAAGACTTTTTCGAAACCTAAAATGCCTCGACTTCCTGTCTTCCTAGTGTTCAAATTATTCCTTCTGTAATACTTGTGAAAGAAGATGGAGAGTATAGGATTTTGGAAGTTACTGCATACATACGGCAAAGTCCCGTCTAATAATGGTCCGAGGAGGCCAAATCCCTGAGATGAGAATGATTGATGATGGTTTACCTGTCCAATATTTTTTTTAATAAAAAATAAAATAAAAAACTTATGCTTTAGCTGTTAGCAGTTAAGATCTATCATCCATAAAAAAAAGCCCATTTGAGCCCCTTTAAAAAGGAAACGCGTTGCTTTTAAAATAATGATCTGATTG
>Ga0194135_10000246_pt1 | contig 30959 bp, 32 predicted proteins | sample LitLau_LLRF_2013_FD_134024 | JGI IMG/M metagenome (GOLD analysis project Ga0194135, IMG submission 134024) | Freshwater sediment microbial communities in response to fracking from North America - Little Laurel Run_MetaG_LLRF_2013 (version 2) | ecosystem: Environmental > Aquatic > Freshwater >... | reverse complement strand
TCAGTATAGGTCGATACGAAGTGCATTGAAAAAAAGCGACGGCGTAGTTAAGCTTGTTATTTTAATTTTTTTTAATGATATCTGGTTTGATTCTATATCTAGGTCTCAAGACTTGTAATTCTACATGAGGAAGCAGAAGATGGGAATGCTATGCCAGACCTCCAGCGTCCAGTTTTTGCAGTATCCGCTGCGGTGGCCAACTTAGGTAACTTTTGCCTGCATTTTATTGATTGAAAAAATCGGAGGAAATAAAAGTTTCTGTAAATTGATTCATATGTTTTTCAATAGCAAAAGTTGGAAGGGAAACAATCCAGAGCTCTGACGACGCTATACTTCGACAAGACATGCCAGCGGCTCTCCAGCGTGTTGAAAGCTCCTCAAAGTTTCTAGAAGAAGCCTCAAGAATGCTACATATGGATCCATATTCCCAGCCTGCTCGGAAGAAACTGATAGGTAAGGAGGTCAGGAAGTCAGAGAGAACTCATCTCCTGATGAAGAGATGAATGCATATCAATTCAATACGTGTGAACTCGCATTTATAGAAACCTTTATTTTATCCTATTTCAGAGGGTTCTCGAGGTAATGGGAAACATATCAATCCGTATAATCAAAAGTGCTTCCGAGTCTGGAATGGGGCAGAGGGTTATCGGTGCCGTGATTGGCCGAGGACGGAACCTAAAAGAAGAAAATGATCACTCTGACCCATTTCGATCCCACCCCAAATAAATTGTCCAGTGCATTATAGTTCCCGAATGAACAAAGTCCAGTAGCCCTAAACCTTTCTTCGAAGTTCTTCTTTTGTTTGAATCATTTCCGCTGAGTTGTGTCTGCAAGATTGTTTTTGGGTTTCAGGAATTTTGCAAGGGACATCCGCGCTATTGCTGTGCTTTGACGAATCAGAAGTTCGCAAAATAATCCGAGAATGTAAGCGTGTGTTGGATTATTTAGCGATAGCTGAAGTGGTCGATTCTCTAGAAGATTTGGTGCGATTTGTTCAGGATTTAAGCCCGTGTCTCAGCAAGGTACTTTACCTTCATCAAATAAATAACATTAAATGAAGAGGGTCGATGTACCGAATATGCAATTTCCCACAGGTCTCGCGTGAAGTGGACGGTAGACAGCAGGAGCTCACGCACCAAGTTCACCGCGAAATCCTGCTACGATGTTTGGAAGAAGTGAAGACGTTGACTCCGATTTTAATTTGTAGCATGAAAATATTCATCCAAATTCACGCTGATGGTAAAAGAAGAAACAAACTGCCAATTCGAATCCTGACAAACAAAATGCATTCATGACGAATTTTTGATCAGGTGGCCGAGGTGGTGCCGAAGCCTCTGTGAATCGTGACTACCTTGCACAAAGAATGTCGGATGAGATTAACGAAATCATTCGCGTCCTCCAATTGACCACTTACGACGAGGATGAATGGGATGCAGATAATCTCACAGGAATGAAACGTGCTTTGAATGTCATCGATTCAAAAATGCAAGCAGCCCATGATTGGCTTGGGGTAAGCATAATAACAACGCTCACTTCATAATATTCCTTGATCTTTATTAGCATATGCAGTTATTTATGTTGGCTTAGGACTCGAGGGCCTTACGTGGGGGAGTCGGCGAGAAATCCGTCCGAGGGATTTTGGAGGAGGCACACAAGGTATCTGAGCACTGTCTTCCCAACGATCGTGAGCCAATTAGGAAGATGTGCAGCGACATCTCTTCCATGACCGACGCTCTCTGTGAGCTCCGTCAGAGTGGAGCCGGAGACTCACCCCAAGCCGAAAGCCTCTCTCGGGCAATTGAGCAAAAGTTAAATGAACTGACTGGACTCGTTGTGCGGGCGGTGACAAATATGGAAAGATCTGGGATACTTCAACCAGCGCACACCGTCACTGGGCGCTTGGATCAAGCCAGACGATGGTTGGCCAACCCTAGTGTGGAGGATAAAGGTCTGGGTCAGAGGGCTATAGCATTAGTCGTGGAGGAAGCTCGAAAAGTTGGGGATGGTTTGCCTGGGGTAAGAGATGGGTTTGATTTGATTTGACTGAAACTCGCGACTGAAACCCGCAGCATTCCCCATATATGCATTGCATGCAAGAATTCTTCGTCGCGTCTGCTAAATGAGGGTTTGTTATTTAAGGTACAAAAGGCGGAGCTGTTGAACCTAAGTGACGAAGTAGACTCTCTTTACAATCATTTAGCAGAGTGCAGCCGCCGTGGAGAAGGAAACACCCCACAGGCACTTGCTATTGCAAATCAACTCATCCATAAATTGGCAGAATTGAAGAACAAAATCCAGAGTGCCGTTGTGAATCGTGTTGTGGAAGATTTCGTAGACACCGTCACACACCTGAAGGCTTTCACAGATGCTGCGATGGCCGCCGAAGGGACTCCTGGAAGGGAGACTACTTTTGCTGACAGAGCAGCCGCTTTGCAGGCATTTTCTAGTCGCGTTGCCAAAACCGCAAGGATGGTCGCCGCTGGAGGATGCGGAGATAACAAGAAACTCGCCGAAGCTCTATTAGCCGGTGCCGCACAGGTCTGCTTGTCATGTTTCCCTCTTGACTGACCGCGTCAATTTGTCCTTTCATTTTATGAGCCTTTTAATGAAACTAATGTGTTTCTGCAGGTCGAGAGTTTAATGCCGCAATTGATCAACGCTGGACGAATTCGAATGGCCTACCCCAACAATCATGCAGTCAATGGTATGTTCGACAATTGAGACACGCCAACGTCCGTCATCGATTGTTATTTTCCACTGCACCCTCGTGACACCCTCCTTTGTGCTTTAGAACACTTTGAGAATCTTAGGGTCCAGTATGCCGATGCGGTCAACAAAGTTCGCCACCACTGCGACGAAGCAATTGATTCCGGACACTTTATTCAGCTCTCAGGTATGTGTGCTCTACAAACTGTGACGTGCACTGTAAACAAACTAAAGTGATAAGTTGGATCTGCTGTTCTTTATAGAGGAGGCTATTAAAAAATACACGGTGCTCTGTGAGAACGCAATAATGAGTCAACAGCCTGGGAAAATGGTGGAAAATACCTCCGCGATTGCTCGGTTGGCGAATAGAGTACTTATTGTTGCACGACAGGAAGCTGATAACTCCGAAGATACCGGATTCATTCATAACTTAGCCAGGGCTGCCGATCAGCTTCAAGGCAGTAAGAGCCGACAGGAAATTATAGGAACCAGCTTCACTTACTGGTTGAGAAGTCTTGACGTTATTTTTTTGTTTACAATTGTAGCCGTTCCCCCAATGGTACATGCTGCCAAAGATGTTGCCTTATCCCCGAATGATCATTCTGCTGCAGGAAGATGGAGGAATTTCAACAATGAAGTAACTCGTGTAACCTTTAAAATTCGATTTTAGGCTTTTAGGATTAATGATTTGCCCCTTTCAGCTTCTAGGAGCAGTTGGACATGTTCGGAAAGCAGTGGTGGCTCATTCACAAGATGACGTTCCTGCCATACCCCCAACCCCAGATATGCGGAGTTTATATTTGAACGGTGCGGTAGCCCAGCTGCTATTGGGCGAATTGCCTATAAGTCAAAAAGATTAATTTATAATAATATATTTTGGTTATCGCAAATTAGAAAATGCTCCTCCGAGGCCACCATCACCACAGCATCCACCGCCACGTCCGCCGCCACCGCCGGAGACAGACGATGAGGATGACATGTTCAGGCACACACCTCAGCCAAATCAACCAATTATGGTAACCTATGAGGAAAATCAACTTCCGAACAGTGTGATTGATGTAGTAACCTCCTGAACGCATTTCATGTAACAATTTTAGATGGCCGCGCATGGCTTGCATCAAGAAGTGAGACAATGGTCAAGTCAGGACAATTATATCGTAGCCGCGGCGAAACGAATGGCATTGCTAATGGCTCGACTCTCTCAACTCGTTAGAGGAGAAGGTGGCAATAAAAAGGATCTTATCGCCTGTGCAAAGGAAATTGCAGAAGCTTCGGAAGAAGTCACCCGGCTTGCCAAGGAACTCGCCAGGGATTGTACAGATAAACGAATGAGAACGGTACGTCAACTCTACCTAATCCGTCCTTAACGTGTGCTGCCAGTTGGTTTTAATTCATCGACAATCTTGTTTCAGAGTCTCCTACAAGTCTGCGAACGAATCCCAACTATTGGAACTCAGCTTAAAATTCTGTCAACAGTAAAGGCGACCATGCTGGGCGCTCAAGGTAAGTTCCTCCAATTTATTATTGTTTTTCAACAAATCTGAAAGTATAAAATGCGTGATAGAGAGTCGGTAATATAAATTTAGGGAACAGATCGGAGGGATGCATTAGGCCTACACTTCATGAGTTAGATTATAAGGAATGAGAAGCGGAGATGAAACTTAATTTTGAATGAATTCCAATTTGACAGATACGATCCCACGGAGAATCGACGCTGAAGTTATAGGGGGTAAATAATAGTTTCGAAATACCATGTTTCTCTACAATCTTTTCCTAACTTGAGGTGGTATTTGTCTAGTCATCAATCTAAAACCGTTAACGTTTTCCTTATGCTCTGGACGTGATATTTTGTGAAATAACATAGCTTCTCAAAAATATCATTCCGGTTAAACGGTTATTCATGGGAATTACCACCCCAGTCAATTCCAGTCTTGCATGGATTTCTTATTCTTCAACAATAATTCCTGTTTCTCATTTAATTCCAAAGGAAATTGATTATTTTATTTTATACTTAATTTGGTTTGGTATTCTTGGGCCTTTTCTTTGGATGGCATCTGGCATGAAGCCTGCCTGAATGCATTTCATTTAATCTTTCCGGCTTGTTTCGTTTTCTTGATACATTTGTTTGATTTTGGAAGGTTCATATCTTGTCATTGACATGTGAGGAGACAGAGTGTCTCCGAGTACCAGTCGGACGAAAAAGAAAGTTAACAGAGTTAAAACGTCAAAACTTCTAAGCTTCGCTGCTTCTCGGCAGAATAGGGTTACAATGCAAATGGAGATTGGAGCTTTTCTTTTGACGCATGTTATATATATTTCGTCAAGATACTACTTGTTTCAAATCGCACTATACCCCAGCCCCTTGCTTTTTGTAACATGAAGAAGTTTGATTGGAAATATATGAACATAAATTTTTTTGGCTAACATATAATTGGGTAAATTTCTACACGCTGCTTTTAACTAGGAGCTCGAATCGGCCGAAGTGAGTCCTCTTGATCTTGACTCCAGTGCAAATTGCAACTGCATTTATTAAAAGCTTTCTGATCTCATCTGCATGAATCAAGGCCGACACATATTCGATCCGAGATAATAGTAATATTTTTTACCCAAGGTACGGAAGAAGACCGTGAGGCGACTGAGATGCTGGTTGGAAATGCACAGAATTTGATGCAATCTGTAAAGGAGACCGTAAGGGCAGCCGAAGCGGCTTCAATCAAGATGAGAACGGATGCCGGAATTCGTATGCGATGGGTTCGACGCCAACCCTGGTATCAGTACTAAATTTCTTCAAAAACATTACTTATACTCAACCTAACGCTTTTCAAACTGCCAGTGTTCATAAATTACGGAAGGGATCAAATCCAACTGTAAACCTTGCAATTAGAATGTCATGTGCTGTGTTACTGTTTACTGAATATTTCGAAGGCCTGTATCTCGTTTCCTGTCTGCCTAGTTTCCAAAGTGTTACACAACGATAACGAATTGGCGAGTAAAATGAAATGAAACGTGCTTTATGGATTAGAGCGTATATAGGAATTAACCTAATCGTAATTAAGTACCTTAACCTTTTATCTTGGTCTGACAAGACTTTATGAGTGACGTCCATTGGAGATTTTAGACAGGCGTAGCCGCCGTGAATCGGAAAACATTAACCATACCAGATACCAAAGTGCCAAAACTCTACTGTTAGAATTCAAATATTTAAAAACTGACCGTGTAAAGGGTTTGATTAGGGTTGTTAATCTTAATCTCTGCTTTCCCACTGTTTGAAAATAAACACGTCGTTTGTTGTGTGAACGTCAACTGGCTTCAGTGTATTCAAGCATTATTCATTAATCAATTTTCATCCATGTAAGATTCAATTGTAAGATTCAATTCAATTGTAAGACAAATCATACTTTCTTGTCTACACTTCCAAATATTAGCATGTACAGGTTCACTGCTGAATACTAACCAGGTTTATCAAAATCTATCATTATCTGCCGGTTAGCAAGTTAAGGTTGGGTACTTCTTTTGCTTCGAAAAACGTATACGAGAGAAGGATTTTGTCGACATCTTCCATTCGGGGATCCTCTGCAAATTCCGGGTCAATGTAGAAGAATACAGGGAGCTCAACTGTCTCGCCAGGATTCAGTCTCTGCTCCTCAAAGCAAAAGCACTGAATCTTGTTAAAGTATTGTCCCGCTTCAAACGGTATGACGTTGTATGTGGAAATTCCATCGATAGGACGATCCGTCCGGTTTTCAGCTCTGTAAAACGCAAGCGCAGTTTCTCCTGGGTATATCTGCAAGGTCAAGAGAATAGACCGTCAGTCACGCCATTTCTTTTCTCTGTTGACATGTTTTACATATTATTAATTGAAGTGTACTGTGGTGAGGGTTTACAATTATTTCTGATTGCCTAGGATGAAAATTCCATTCAAGTGATGAAGAACGATCTGCATTGAACTGTATTGTTATCTCCCTTTCTTTCACTTTTGTCATTTTCGATAGATTCTTCTCATTCGGGCTTATATTAACTGTTCCACCATAACTAAAACTCTGCAATGATAATGAATAAGGATGATCAATGAGAGCAATTTCTCTGGGTTCAATTTGTCTTGTATTAAATTATTAAATTTTAGCGTAGATTCTAAGAATCAACGTTTATACCTGGCAAAATATTCGGTATAGTGGAACTGCTGCATAAGACGCACCGGCGACTAGAACACCAAGCGCCCCAAGGTAATACAGCGTAGACTTCTGACGAAGTTTAAGGTCATCCGAAGATCCGCGTCCTCCATTTCTACTTGTGCTTGTACTGTAGGATTTTCCAAAGCTCTTCCAACGGATGAGATCGGGATACCGTAAACGAATAAGTCGATCGAATCTAAGTAAACTCTGCATCTACTGACTGAAAGACTTGCTTTTGCAGGTGCTGAGACTGAAAGCTAATTGATACTTATGATTTCTAGAAAATGAAACAAAATCACTATTCAGCAAAGTTAGTTGTTTTTCCTTGTAATAAATGCTTTTCATTTCGTCAACATACCGAACAACGGATCCCAAATCCCAATCCCTGGACGAACTCAACGGTGACGAATGATTCCTTCCAAATCCCAACCGAGGTTTGTCTGTTACAGTACAGTACAGTTAGGATCTAGGATGACCTAACCTGACCCCAACACCACTTAATTAACTTTAACTCTCTTTTCTTATAGGAATGTAACTTTTAGAATTTAGAAACTCTGGTTTCCCACAACAAATTTTTAAAATCGAGAAACTAAATTGAGGCAAAAAAAAGTCATTCCACCCAAAGTCACCACCCCCGGAGGAGGAGTACCACACAGACAGGTGTTGAATTGAACCAACTGTTTTTGTTTAAATTTTGTGATTCTTAACGCTGTAAAAGTTACTTATTCTGCATTATTCCTTCGGATTTGGAGGACTACTAGAATCAAGATAAATATAAGTATGGGATCTGTAATTGACATCCGCTTAAACAGATACAGTAAAATATACAGCGAGAATGTAAGTAAGACAGCATCGTCTATTCGTCATCGGTCGCTATTAATTCTGTGTTCCGTCATATTTCATGTTCCCAACATCCCTCTCAAAATGAAGCAAGCAATTCTTATTTCTAAATTTAATTACAATTAACAGGAACAGATACGGGGTACTGTCATAGTTCAATCAAAATCTGAAATCAAGCATGACGGAGTGATTCTATCCATGGAAGGTTATGTAAATATTCAGGTTAGAAGTTAGACGACCTCCTCGACCCGACCACACAGACATTTTCTCTCCGCACTGTTTAAAAATGATATCTTTGTATCTTTCTGATGTGTATTTATTAGTTAAGCTCCAAGACCGTTGGAATTTTCGAGGCGTTTTACCAGTCTGTGAAGGTAGGTTTAAACCATATTTCTCAGCGCTATGTGGCCTTTCTTCTCCACTAACTGCATTAATTATACCTTTTATAAATAATCCAAACTACTCGTTACTTGTATTATTCATTCAGCCAATCCAACTTTTGGGTTATCAAATTGAACTCATTAAACCGGGGAGAGTTCCAGCTGGGCGATCGGAATGGAGTTTTGAGTTTCCATTAAGAGCAAGAAATACAAAAACGTTGTTCGAGACTTACCACGGCGTCTTTATTAATATTCAGTATAATCTGAAATGTGAAATCAAGAAATCATTCCTGGTTGGCACAACCCTTTCCAAGACTACCGAGTTCATCGTTGAGTATGGAGGGTCAAATTCAAGTGTTTCCGTTACTACTTTTCCTTCCGCCTCCGTTTCACCTCCGACAGCTCTCTTAGCTACCGAATTGCTGAAGCCAGCTGAAATGAAACGAGTGGATTTTGAAATGATTACGGAAGCCGGAAGTAAACTTGGATTTTTTAAGGCGCATGGCCACATTGATTCGTCAAACTGTCCCATCACAAAACCTTTCACCGGAGAAATCATTATTGACAAATCCGAATTTCCAATCAAATCTGTAGAAATCCAACTTGGTAAACAATATATACCTCAAAACAAAAGGATTATTATTATTTTATTAATAAATTCCATTATTTACTATACGCTTTCTAATTCTAATTCTAAATTACTTATATTTTAGTGCGGGTTGAAACCACCGGATGTGCTGAAGGCTTTGCGAAAGACGGTAAGTAGACCATATGCAATGACTGGAATCCATTATAACCAAACTACAATTTTATCTTCTTCAGCATCCGAAATTCAGACAATTCAGATCGGGGATGGGAACGTTATCAAAGGATTACCTATTCCTATTTTCATGGTGTTCCCGAGACTCTTTTCTTGTCCTACGCTTCACACAACGAACTTCAAAATCGGTGAGCAAAACTTTTACTCGGATGGCTGCTAATTGAAGTTCCAAACAGTTTGCATTCCACTAATAACTTTTTCTCATTGGACCCATTACAGAATTTGAGGTGAACATAGTAGTTATATTTGCAAATGATTTTTACAAATCAGAGAATCTACCGATTCGCCTCAGCAGATTTTAATCCTAAATGCTAATTATGAAATTTAAACTGATATTTACGGGACCGACCTGACACTTATTTTTTAGTAAAATAAAAGAATTCCATTTAGAATTTCTTCAACTTCTTTTTTTTTTTTTTTTTTTAAATATTATCTTGAATCCTCGAAGTCGCAGAGATGAAGTTCGGATTGTGGCTCAGTCTGGAACAGCATGAATTTTCAATTCCTGAAAATAGAAAGAAAGGATGCTGCAGGCGTCCATTCAGCGAGTAAGCAGACAAATTACCCTTTCGCACATTGGGCAATCAACAGTTCGCTTGATCCTTGTAGAAAATTCACTCTTAAATAATTCATTGAGGCAGGTATTGTGGAATAGAACGCCACATTCACATCTCCGCTCTGGAACGTTGCCACAGAGGTCATGCGTTAGGCAAATTACACATTTCATTAGGTCGTCATCCTGATCTAGCACTTCGTCGTTCTTCTCAGGGAATGCCGTTTCCAATACGAATTCCAAATTGTCCAAAATCGTCTTTTCTTCATTCCATTTCTGAAAAAAAAATGATGACGCTGGAATTGCAGACCTACTAACTACTGACTGAGATGTGTGTTTTGCGTTATGAATATCTCAAATTCACCTTGCAGTTTCTCTCCAAAATGCCCTCGAAGTGCTCGACTAATTTTTCCGGACCCATGAAACTGATTTCCGGAAACCCTGTTGATTTCAATGGATTAACCTCCAGCTGGATACTGATTCGATCCGATAGTAAAATGCGGCGGTAGCAATGGCTCCTGTTCGGTTTTATTGGGTCAATCACGTTTACTGTTGTGTCCAAATTATCCAATTCGTCCCAAAATACGTCCAGCCTTGAAATCTGTTGAATAATTTGACGATTCGCCTCGACAAGACGCTGTATAACGTTCAAATGCAGAAATATTTAAATAATTTGGTTAGCAATTAGCTTGGTTGAAAAAGGAATTAGCTTACATTTGACCAGACTACATTTTCTTCAACGATTGGGAGGTCAGCGTTTACCTTGAGTGAGACATTGGGATACTTACTCTGGAGGTAGTATTTGATCGTGTGATTCCTCCCCAACTGAGAGATCTTCACATGAATTTCCCGATAGGTTTCCGACAAATAAACAATCTGAAAAGAATCAATTTAGCGGAAATTATAATTCGAATAAAATGGTCCAAATTACACACATTTTCGAATCCGATCTCCTCCAATTCCTTCATCAATACTGTGTAAAATTCTTCACTCATTGGTCCATCTGTCATGGCGGCGGGGGATGTCTTCAAATCGTCAGTGCGCTTTACCTACAAATGCCAGAAGATGGGAGGTTGACAAATAATTTATTTTTTGTTTCATATTTTGAGTTTTCTTACGAGTAACTGAGTTAGCGCATCAAGAAATGTATCCAAAGTGAACATTTTTTGTGACAGAAGCTGGTAGGTAAATCAAGAGTAAAGTCATTATACTTCATCAATACAAATATCAAATCCCACTCACACCACTCAACCATCTTATGAACGATTGGATTTACTGTATAAATTTAAAATTTAATCCAGCTCTGAAGTTTAATTTTTTGACTTTAACATCGGTATTTTCATTTAGTGCTTCGATGTTAGGAAAGGAAAAGCTATATGGTTTCTAGGTTAAACTGGAGGAACGATGATCTAGGAGGGTCCTACGACCTACGTTGTACAATGTTACAAAATCATTAAATTAAATAGAAATCCTATTTTACTTGTTTGATTTCCGCTTGAAAGGGAGTGTATAAGCTTCGGGTCCGCTCATCGCCATGAATCTCTCCATTATCCACAAGTGGGAAATTCGGGACTTGAACTGTTAACCGTAGAAGTTCATCCTGGGAAATAAAATGTAAATTACAAATTCCAATATAAAACCAATATAAAATTACAGCAAATCTGTAATTCAATTAAAGATCATACATTCACGGAAATAAATCCGGACCACCGAGTGTTGGCTCTCCAACTTGAGAGAAGTGGATATTTTTTTATCATGACCAACAGCGTATCCATATTTGCAATGAGCGCTGGAATCCAAGCGCTCCTTCCATACGAATGAAAACAAGACGCTGATCGGTGCTCTGCGGCTGCAAACAGGATGCACAGGTTTTTGGCGCCACATACAACAAGATCTGCAGGAGCGGAGATTGATTATAAAGCTTCCGTACGAATTGGGAAGGACTAAGAAGCACATACCACACCACACCCTTCGGATGCCGGCATTCTCCATTTGAAACTCCATGAAATCAAATTCTACTGTTGAATTTTGACGGGGCGTGGCCACGTATAATGCCTGGGGTGTGAATAATACTGCTTTCATGGGATGTGGTCTGATGCCATTTGCGTGTTGTATGCTTCCGGATAATGCTATTTTCGTGGCCACCGAAATTTTGAGGGAGAAAGTCGGTGGCTACGTTAAAAGATAATTTCGGTGAGCCAAGAATGCCGATATGCGAGGGGTGTTGGGTGTGTGGTGTGGTTTTTAGTCCATCCCTACTTCAAATCAAACGGAGAGAAATAAGAACTGAAATCAAATCATTTTTATGCCGATTAATTTTTAGTAAAATGACTTAAGAAATTAAAGAATCAAGTGAAGTGACTTTACCGGTTGAACGAGAATGGAGAAGTACCTGGAGCTTTTACCTACTTTTCTGGAAGATCCGTCGAAAGACAAAGGGGAATCAAAACTCAAAGTTATACAAGAAATTACAGAAAACTTTGAAGTAAGTCATTCAAACGGACGACAGCAGATCTCGATCTCTCGCTCCTCCCCAGTCAAATGATGCATGCTGATGCTCATGCGTTAATTATGAATTACAACCATTCAATTAATTACTTAAATTAGCTTTATACATTAAATTTTATTGTTTCTTATACCGGCCTACCGTTGCTTACAAAACCTGCAGGGACTGAAGTATGACAGTCACAATGTTTATTAATCATTTCAGGCAATTTTAGCTTCTCCGTCGTATCCCCAATTTTTGGAAGCTGCCATTCCTGTTTTTCTCAAGTTTTTTGAAGATGGAGAACCACATTTCGTTGCAGAATATCAACTCCAGGTAATGCATGATCAATGAGCAACAGTTCCAAATTAATAACTTTAATACTAATTTAATTTATCCATCTTTAGCAAGCGCGGAAAGCAGTGCTGGAACTTCTTCATCGTCTTCCAGCAAACGAGGTATTACGGCCATATGTGCGTCCTATTCTTACCGCTGTATTCAAACTACTGGGAATTGATAATGAAGAGAACGTTCTTATTTGCCTTCGAATCATTATTGAGTTACACAAACAGTTTCGACCCCAATTTTCGTCGGAAGTTCAAAATTTTTTAGTTTTTGTCCGATCTGTGTATAAAGACCTGCCAAGGCATATGGAAAAGATTTTTGAACCAAAATTAACAGTGAAAGTGAAGGATTTAAGTGAGATGAATCTAAGTAGTAGTCCCGCTTTGGATGAAATATACTCCGTTACGAGCTTCCAGAGCGACAAGAAAACGGCAGACGGAACAACACAATCTGTAAGCTAAGCTGGGCGGCATATTGGGCCCATAACCGTTTCAGTTAGCCAAGCCAGAATCTTGGTTATTCGAGAATACCTATTTTTTAATTCTAGTACACGGTGCTGCCGAAAGCTCGTAACTCCCTTAAAGTTCTTCAAGAGCTCCCGATAATCGTTGTCCTGATGTATCAAATCTATAAGACAAGTGTCCAACAAGAGGTTGCGGATTTTATTCCGATTGTCATGTCCACCATCACGCTTCAACCAAATGAAAACCACAGGTAAATTTCAATTTGACTTAATTTAAATTCGGGGTTCAGGGTTGAGGTATATAAATGCAGGAAAAACAACCAACACTACAATTCATGATCCGTTACTTTTGGTAATACCATCAGGACAAACACTGGATTCAATAAGGAAGTTCTGGTGGAATTCATGGGGGCGCAAGTGAAAACCTTGTCCTTCTTGGCCTACATCATAAAACTGTACCAAGACTTGGTCATTCAGCACAGTGAACTACTGGTAAACGGCCTCATCAATTTGCTCACGCTTTGTCCAATGGAGGTTGCTCAACTGAGAAGGGAGCTCTTTATTGCTGCAAGGCACATAATGGCCACTGAACTTCGTTACAGTAAGTAGTGATAGAAGGTTTTACATTTTACTGGAAGAGTTTGTAACTTTATTTCCTCACAGAGTTTGTACCCCATATGGACAAACTATTTGATGAAGACATTCTGTTGGGAAGAGGGTGGACAGTGAATGAATCGATGAGGCCACTGGCCTATAGTACTTTGGCGGATTTGGTTCATCATGTTCGTCAGCATCTCAGCCTGTCACACCTGAGTAAAGCAGTCACCTTTTTCTCTTATCACGTTCACGATGAAACTCTGCCAGTTAGGTAACGAGCGAATCCGAAATATGAGTTTCATGGCACAAATCATCGCAGGTTCCAACCTAATGTGAGTTTTTTCGCTTTCTAGTATCCATACCATGTCTTGCAAGCTCCTGTTCAATCTTGTGGAGAGCATCCGCCTTAAATCCGATTCGGAGAATGGAGATGGAAGAATCATTTTGATGAAGATGCTGGACGTCTTAGCTTATAAGTTCAAAATTATTTCCCAGGTTCACATCCCCTACTTTACAGGCAAATTGTGAGTAGTACACTACTTCATTTTAAGTTAACATTAGTTATTATTACCTGAATGTTATTTTGATTTGTTAATTTGGTTTTTTTTAGCAATGCCCTTGCAGCTGCGCAATCTGAGAAGAAGGCAGATACTGAGCAAACAGTTGAAGAGATCCTGAGTCGTGGATTTTCCTCTGCAGACGGATCGACAAAGGAAGATGGCCGCCGTTATGGATTTCCACAGACGCCTATGCAAAGTTACGTATTCCATGAGTGTCGAACCTTGGTGAAGACGGTTGTATGTGCTGTCAAAACGATTTCATGGGGCATTGCTTCCTGCAAACCACGGGTAAAGTGCCCTCCTAAATCTAAAGACTGAATAACGAATAGAATTTCAGAATACATTATTAATAGGGTGCACAGGCTGAGACTTCTATCAGCGGATCCAAGCAGTTCAATGCAAAGGAAACGGAGGTTTACTTGCGATTGATGAAGTGGGGACTAAAGGCAGTTGATATTTATGCTATAAACAGTCCTGTGACTGGGGTAAACGGACAGACGATTTTCATGCCTCAACGGAGTATCAATACGCAAGGGGTCCGATCTAAGGAGGAGAAGGAAGTGATGGAACATTTTGCAGGCGCTGTGAGTAATTATAATGCTTTTATCCGTTCAACCCAGCTTGGCTCATAGAATACTAATTCTGTTCTGATTTCCATATATTTTGTCTAGTTTACTCTACTCAATACTTACACATTCCGAGAACTATTTACAGTTCGTATCAGGCTACTGGTGGAACGGATTCATGAAAACAATGCACTCCAAGTTGTAGCCAATAATCTACTCGCCAATCCAACTACATCTGCCATTTTTGCCACAATACTTGTCGAGTTTCTGCTAGAGAAGTTGCCTGATATGGGACAGGATGCGGAAAAAAGCAGTTTGTACTTACGCCTATTCAAATTGGTTTTCGGATCTGTAAGTCTGTTTCCGGCAGAAAATGAGCAAATGTTGAAACCACACTTGCGGGAGATCGTAAACCGGTAAGCTACAGTTTCATTAGTCCAACGAAAAAAAAGTATATTTAGACAACGATTTGTGACAATTAGGATTCATTCAGATTCGCCATATTTCGTTTTTTTTTTTTTACAAGTTCCGATATTTTCCCTTTAGGTCAATGGAGTTAGCGTTGAATGCCAAGGATCCTTATAATTATTTTCTGCTCCTGCGTGCTCTGTTCCGTTCAATTGGCGGCGGAAGTCATGATCTCCTCTACCAGGAATTTCTTCCTCTTCTTCCCAGTTTACTTCAAGGTAAACGATTTATGACACTTAGCCCTTGCGTTTGGACGCGTGGGGATTCAATTTATTGTATTTGTATAATTTGGTTAACAAATAGTAACACTGGTAATACATATTCCAGGTTTGAATAATTTGCAAAGCGGCCTTCACAAGCAGCACATGAAGGACTTGTTTGTTGAGTTGTGTCTTACCGTCCCAGTACGACTTAGTAGTCTCCTCCCATACTTGCCGATGTTAATGGATCCTCTTGTATCTGCATTGAATGGATCCTCGACTCTTGTGAGCCAAGGCCTCCGAACTCTTGAACTCTGTGTGGACAACCTCCAGCCTGAGTTTCTCTACGAGCACATCCAACCAGTCCGGGCAGATCTGATGAAGGTAATCAAATCATTTACTGGAGATATAATTTTCTGACTTTTGGGCTTTGCACGCATACTGTCAATCAGGTTGGCATTTATGGGAAGTTGGTAATCGTAATACAGCATGGAGTTATTTTTAGTTAGATTTAAAGGGAATGGATCTTCGATCTCCTGTAGCAACACTTTAATGGATTGATTTTGATGTAATTGGAACAGGCTCTCTGGCGAACTTTGAGAAATCCAACGGAATCCACTGCCACCGTTGCTTACAGGTTAGTAGTACCCCGTGGTTATGCTAAAGTAAACGTCTCAATTCAATAATTACAACATAATAATGTATTATTCAGAATCCTTGGGAAGTTTGGTGGAAGCAATCGGAAAATGCTCGTGGAGCCTCAAAAATTGGAATATGGAGATAAAACGAATCAGGGGCCTCAGATACAACTCTTCTTCCAAGACCACAAGGCGTCAGTCACTCTCCCAATCGAAAAGGCAATAGAAACCGCTCACGATGTACTCAAAACCCCGAATGCTGAGCTCCATTACAAGAAACACGCCTGGCAGTTAGTGAAGTCGTACCTTGTGGCAAGTATGGTGACAAATGAAGATCGCTACATTGTGAGCAAAGGCATGCTCCACAGTTCTCTGTATCATCAAGAAATTACGAATCTCCCAGTTTACAAATACACGGACTCGGACAAGGCAAGACATGTTCACGCAGTAGCAATAAGTGGTGTGTTTATAGCAACCACTACGAAGGAACTCAAGCAAGAAGTCTATACTTTCCTCATCTGCTTAATGCGTCACTATGGGATGATTGCAGTTGCACAGCAGCTCGGGCCGTTTGTTTCGAGCAAGTATCATGGGATGGATCCATATGTCGTCTTCGATGCAATGACAATGGTCCTCGCCGGAGAGGAGAAGGACTTTGAGCGCTCCGTTTTCTTTGCACTGTCCGTGCTAATGAACGTACTGATCAACATGGTTGGAACCAAGGAGCGAGCGTGTTCTCTCCAGATGATGGAGTACCTAAGCGACAAAGTTTGCTCTTTGTGCTACGAGAGGGCTTGGTATACTAAGATGGGTGGTTGCAACGCAATTGATTTCTTACTGGACCACATGTCCTCCAAGTGGATGCTCAGTCGTTATATCAATATCCTAAAGGCAATGCTCTTCATCCTCACGGATTTGAGCGGGGAAGTCTCCAGTGGAGCCGTGGAGGCTGCCAAAAGTAACCTGGATAAAATTCTTCGAATTTGTGTCTCAGTTAATGATCCCCATCTCTCATCTCTAAGAGACTCATGTTTAGCAGGCGTCACAATAGAGTTGGTTCGTCATTTGACAAGCTCAGTGACGAATGTGCGAGAGCAGTCCATGACGAACTTGAAGTTACTGTCAGAACTTCAGGGGAAAACAATGTCGGAAGTTATTCGACCACACTTGGCCGTCATTGCAGACATGATTCCACCAAAAAAACATCTTATTCGACACCAATCACTCCAATCACAGCTCGGAATCTTGGATGGGAACAGTTTTTGCTTAAGCCTTGTCCCAAAACTCTTTTCAATTGACTTTACCCTACCGGAACATCGAAGTTTCATACCCGAGATTGTCGGACTCTGTGAGAGTGACGATACCGCTCTCTCTAAGCTCCCGTGCTATAAAGGAGTTCAGAATCTGTTCCCTGTTCGGACAGCCATTTTGAAGGTTCTTGGATGTGTTGTGGTCCCATCTCCGTCGAAAGAGAAAATTATTTCCCTATTTCTTCAAGCTTTGGCAAACAGTAACGAGGAGCTACAGGTTGCTGCATTTGAGTCCATGGGAAAGTTCATGCAGGAGAATGAAGTGGATATTGAGTTGGTAGGTCGTGTTTTTTAATATATATTTCATAATTGACAATTTTAACTTAAAACTAAGGTCTAACCTGTCCAATAAGTAATATTTCTGGGGAAGTCATTATCCCGATTCCAAATGGAGTTAAGATGTTTGTTGATTTCATACTAACTCGTATACTTAATAAAGACGTTTTCATTTCGTTTCAGGTTAATCAGGCAATGCGACCGGTTGCCGCTTCCCTGGCTAATCAGAAAGCAGTGACTTTGGAGGGTTTGCGCCATGCTGCCTTTCTTTATCAACTTTCTCCAGAAGGGAATATCAAACTATGGGACACCCTCATTCAGGTGCTTCGTAAGTTTTTGGAAGGCGCACTCCAGAATCACAATAAAATTCCGAGCAAGAATGGATTCCATGAATTCAAAATAGCCATTGCTATTCTGGATCACTTTGAACTACTTACAAATCCCGCAGACCAGCTACAACTGAGGTTCCTAGAATCAGTCTGCAAATTGTGTCTCCAAGCTGAGAAGGCGCTGTCACTGGGAAAAGGATCTCCGCTTCGTCCGAATTTAATGAAGTACCTATCAAAGTTGTCATTGGAGTACATTAACCAAGTTTTTACTACATATTTGCCAAATCCAGAATGGAATAGTTTCTTCTTGTATTTCCTCCAACAAAACAATGCCAGCAGCTTGAGAGAAACTTTGTTACAGAGTTCAGCTCCAATTGTTCACACGATGTGTATTCGTCAGAATCCCATAAATCCCTCCACGTCAGTCAGTTACACTGAAAAGGAATTGGCGGAAATTCAATTCTTTGGAGTCAAGTGCACTCACATTCTGAGTCGGTTTCATCCCGAGTCGGTCTTAAACGACCTCGAAATTTTCAACGCTCTGAAGATGCTCTGGGAAACCCCCAATTACCAACAAGGAATTCAGTTCAACAACTGGGAAGTGGACGTACAAACTTGGAAGGAACCCCTCTATGTCTGCAAGATGCTTCTTATGTATTACAAGAAGAATCCAGAAGACATCGATTTACTATTTCTACTGCTATTGGCATTTTGTGGAAAACCCGTATCACAGTATCAGGTGAGATTCTTTTCTCGAAGCTTTGGATAAGAATCAGCCCAGTTAACTTAGCTGAATGAGATCTAATCATAAAAATTGTTGATTCTTTTTACAGTTTCTAAAGGAATTCCTTGAAAGCATAACAGTAGAATCTTCGGTCGACCGGAAGCGGCAGATTTTCCTCCGTTTTGTTGATATCTTTGGGGACGAGAGATACCCGACCGATTTGAAAGCGAAAATTGTCCAATTCTTACTCATACCATGCATGACCTATTGCTTTGAGAACGGACTTGGAGATGAATTTGTAGGATCACCTCCATTACCAGATGTTGACAGTCCAGATAACATTGTTAGCGTTTTGTTATCTAAGGTAACTTTTTTGTCTTCTTTAGTAACTTCTTATTTTACGCACTTAAGTTTCAAGAATCTGATTTCCTTAAGGTAATCGATGCGGAAAATCCAAATGCACAAGGTGAGTTTATTTTTCTGTTTTTAGCCGAACTAACGTTCTATCTTCTGCAATCTCTTGAGATACTAATTACTCTATATTTTTGGGAGAGAAAACTGAGAATATTGTATTATATTATGTAATATTATTATTGTTTGGAAATTCCAGGGGACGTCATCCGTATTGTCCTGTGCCAGCTTTCTTGTCTTCTCGTTGAAGTGGCTGGTAATAAACTAATTTGATTTTATTTATGCAGAATAACAACTGGGTTATATACTATGGCTTTAATATAAAATATAATTAATAATTTAATAAATAATTTTAATAATTACAGCAGCCCATATCCACGACGCATCCAACAAGAAACAAGGTACCAAGCTTCGACGTTTGATGACCTTTGCTTGGCCCTGTCTCTTGTCCAAAGCTTGTGTGGACTCCAGTACAAAGTACTATGGACACTTGCTACTGTCCCATATCATTGCAAAGTTTGCTATTCATAAAAGAATAGTCCTACAAGTATTCCATAGTTTGCTAAAAGCATCAGTAATGGAGGCGAAGGGTGTCATCAAGCAAGCGCTGGAGATAATCACGCCAGCCCTTCCCCTTCGGATGGAAGACGGAAACACTATGCTGATTCACTGGACGAAAAAGATACTGGTGGAAGAGGGACATTCCCTTGCTCAACTGACACACATTCTACAATTGATAGTGAGGCATTGGAAAGTCTACTTCCCAGTCCGATTCCTCCTCATTACGCACATGATCAATGCTATCCAGCGTCTGGGATTCACTCCGTCGAGTACATTTGAGCATCGGAGGCTTTCTGTGGAGCTCTCGGAAGTCATCATCAAGTGGGAACTTGAGAGAATTAAAATGGACAGCGATGACGAGACGAAGCCCGTAATTCTCTCGCCAGGAAAAACTGATACAGGGAAAAATTTGGAAAAAAACCATACTGACGCCGTGGTCAATTTTCTTCTCCGAATGGCTTGTCAAGTGAATGACTCCTCTCCCACGCCTGGATCTCCGGGGGAGCTCCTTTCCAGAAGATGCGTAGCCTTGCTCAAGACAGTTTTGAAACCTCACATTTGGCCAAATTGTGATTTGAAGTTGGCGTGGTTCGATAAATTATTCCTCACCCTTGAAGGCTCACAAACAAACTTCCAAAACATATGTACAGCCCTGGATTTGCTTACGTTCATTACTGGGATTCTATCCAAAGAACAAGTCTTGGAACAGTTCAAAGGATTGCAGAAGGGAATTGCTGCGTGTATGGTCAGCCAAAACAATAAGGTACCATTTTTGAACCCTTAACATTTTATTTTTAATATCCACCAGAGTCATTCTCAACAATATAATCAATCAATTATTAATTCCAGGTTATTCGTGCCGTACACAATTTAATGACGAAATTAATGGCCATTTATCCAACTGACTATCCGGGGGGAAGTTCAACTATGGCGAAATGCGAGGAACTGGATCACTTGTATGGGCACGTCAGCAAGGTCTGCATCCAGTGTATTTAAATAAGCCCACTGTTTAAGTCAACTTATTATGTCTTTGTTGCTTATAGCTCGTGTTCGAGGCATTGTCTAGTTACGAGAAATCCACGGCGCCGAATCCTTCATTACTTCTCGGCCCACTTATGATGCTGAAGTCTGCGTGCACAGCAAATCCGTGTTATATAGACCGAATAATTACTGCCTTCATGAAAGTCCTTCAGAAACTTTCGAAAGAGCATTTGACTCCAGGGAATACGGAAGTCCAAAGTAATTTATTATCATTACTAATGTATTGCAATGGAATTAATTGAGGACTATGCATGCACTTTGTTTCGCAGTTGGAACAGATTTGCTCATACTGAGTATGGATCTTGTTAAGAATAGAGTTGGCGTGATGGGAGTTGAAATGCGTAAAGCCTTCATTGGAACAGTATTGGTGAGTCTAATTGAAAAGACGAATGACTCAAAGGTGATGCAAGGGATCGTGAAGATGTTAGAAGAGTGGGTGAAGAACAAGAGTCCCATTGTGATCAATCAAGGACCAAGCAGCAGAGAAAAGTCAATTTTATTAGTGAAAATGATGCAGAATGCGGAGAAGAGATTTCCCAATGACCAGGAGCTGGTGGGACAGTTTCTTGAGCTAGTAAACTTTATTTATCGGGACGACCATCTGAAGGGGACAGAACTTAATGCCAAGTTAGAGCCTGCCTTCCTCTCCGGCCTCCGTTGCACGCAGAGTACCATCCGAAAAAAGTTTTTTGAGGTCTTTGACAGTTCCATTCGGAAGCGGCTCCACGATCGTCTCATGTACATCATGTGCAGTCAGAACTGGGAGGCAATGGGCCCACATTATTGGATCAAACAGTGTATTGAGCTGCTATTCAGCACAGTCGCAGGTTAGTAGTTCCTTCACGGTCCGATGTTCCTGAATGTTGGATCACGTGTTAAGTTTAAATTAGCTTGATTGGGTAATTGGTTTTTTTTTTCAGATGTAGACCTTCAGATTATGCCGCCGGAAATGATGATGCCTGGAATTGCACACGGATTTCACTTCTTGGATGTTGCTTCCAAAGAATTATTCCTAAATTCGCCGGGTATAAAGGATGAACCAATGGAGGTTCAATCTGAAATCGGACAAGACCCGGAGAGGGATTTAGTTTTGCTTCAAGAGGCTCAAGATCCTGATTCCGAAGAATTCTCAGATCTGCTTGCCAGGATTGAAGAATATTTCTTGAAGACGTGGGTTGACCCCCCGGATCCCGTTGAGAATGTGAAAACTTTCCTCATGAAGTAAGTACGGACTGATGGGTGTGCCTTTAGCCAGGCCTAAAATATGTTCACTGATTTCTGATTCGGGCTCTGTGTTTTTCAGGGATAACGAATTTACGAACTCCGTGAAACATGTGAAGCTGTCCAGCTTTGTTGCGTCTTTGATACAACTGTGCCACTACGAGACTAGCCTGGCAGAAAGAGTCTGGACAACTTTCTTTCCAAGAGCCTGGAAAATATTTAGTGAGAAGCACCAAATGGTAATTAATAACTTGACTTTACTGCTAATTTTGTATACCGAGGCACGACATTGAGATTTTTTTTTGTATTTTATTTTCTTTTTAAGGCCTTGGCAAATGAAATGGTGCCATTCATCTGCAGTGGAGTTCACGTTAATCAAAAAGAGTGCGTGCCAAGTGCTCTCAACACCTTTGCAGAATCCGTTTGTCAGTGCGTGCCATCTGTTCCCATGAAGCCGTAAGTCGAAATACAAATCAAATGTCAATGAATAATGGGATGCAATATTTGAAACTTTTATTCTCTCCCTCCCTCTCATTCCAGAATTGTGTTGCACTACTTGGGGAGAAATCATAATCTCTGGCACCGGGCATGCTTAGTCCTTGAGCAATACGTCTTTGACGGAAACGCCCAACAGTTGAAGGCAAAGAAGGAACAGGCAGACTGCTATGAATTTGAGCCAACTGCATCCGTGTCCATTCGGAATCTCCCCGGACCAAATTTAGATGTGATGGACGCCCTTTCGGATCTCTACACGTCCTTGAGGGAGGAGGACCTTTGGGCTGGGCTCTGGCAACGAAGAGCAAAATATACAGAGACAAACATTGCCATTGCCTTGATGAATCAAGGCTACTATGAGAAGGCGCAAGGTGCTTTCGAGTTGGCCATGATGAAAGCCAAGGAAGACTTTGAAGAGGAATTTTGTCCAAGTTCATTTTTTCCAGAATCCAAAATGTGGGAGGAGCAGTGGCTCAAGTTAGTCAACTCGACATCTCTCATTTTCTTACTCTATTCATTTTCTCTTCATCTTATTTTCTAATATTAACCAGGTGTGCGAAAGAACTCAACCAGTGGAACATTGTGCAAGACTACTGCGGAGGCCCCGACGGAAAAAATCCAATCATGGAGCTGGACGCTGTTTGGAGACAAGGGAACTGGAGTGCGGTGAAAGACCTCCTCGGCCAAGTTGAAACGTCTTGTCCCAGGGAGTTTGCGTGGAAGGTTCACTTGTATCGCGGCTACCACGCAATTTGTTCAACAGAAGAGCAGAATTTGACAGTTGTGGATCGCTACGTTGACTCGGCGAATCAGATTTGTATCAAAGACTGGAGAAGGCTGCCTCATCTCGTTTCTACCGCTCATGTCCCAATCCTCCAAGCTGCTCAACAGGTACTTTCAAAATATTAATCCAAGTTGATAATTTCATACATTTAATCATCCACTCCTGCTTTTAATTTTAGATTGTTGAACTGCATGAAGCGACCGGGATTCATCAAGGATTCATTCTGGGAAGGCCAAATACTGTTCATGATATGAAAGTGAGTTGGTTTAATTGATTTCATTATCAAGGCTCAGGAAACTCATTTTATTATCTGTTTATAGCTCCTCAAAGTTCCCATCTTTTAATCCGACCCGATATTAGGTTTCTCTGACTTGTGAATCACAATTATTGTTCATTTTCAGGCGGTTGTAAAGACGTGGAGAAATAGACTCCCTTGTATTTCCGACGATTTGAGTCACTGGGGAGATATTTTCACTTGGCGTCAGCAGCATTACACCTTTATTTCCAATCAATTCGATTCAGTTACACCAAGCAATGAGCCGAATGCTGGGTCTCAGGGCATGCTGGGTATTCATGCATCTGCTCAGGTTTCTACATTACATAATCATTTATCCTAAAAAAAAGTATGGCTCTATATGCTAATAATAGTATTTATTTAATATAGGCAATTTGTCATTTTGGAAAAGTTGCCCGAAAGCAAAACTTGCATTCCGTTGCACTGGAATCACTCTCGAAGATATACACAATTCCAAGCGTACCAATTGTGGACTGTTTTCAAAAAATAAAGCAACAAGTGAAGTGTTACATTCTTCAGGCCCAGATTCTAGGAAGGAATGAGCTCCAGGATGCCCTGGAAATTGTCGAGTCCACAAATCTCAAGTACTTTTCCAAGGAAATGACCTCAGAGTTCTTCACTCTCAAAGCATGTCTGCTAGGCCTAATTGGTATAAAATTATAAGTCATATTATACAATCCTATTATGCTGCCGTTGCCGTTGGTAACTTTTTTTCTCTCTCTCTCTGTTAGGTCGATCCGACTAGGCGAACAAGTGTTTCTCGGCCTCTTGCCAGCTGAACGACAATTTGATTAAATGCTGGGGTTTTTGGGGTGACTACTTAGAGGCATTCTACGTCCGGGACCCAACCAGGAACATCAATATGGGGGTTTCAGGTAGGACTTAATTTAACAATAACAATAATTTATAACATAATTAACAATAATTTAACCGCCGACGTTAGCGCTTTAACCGGTTAACCAAAATTCAACCCGAGTAAAATGTTTCCGTTTTGTTTCAATTTCGGATTTCATTTTTAATAAGAATTTCTGTTATTATGATTTAAGTAAATACAAATAATGATCATGAATTATTTTTTTTCAGCAATGACTGCGTATATGCAAGCCTGTAGGAACCAGGGAGAGATTAAGTCCAGGAAGTATATTGCCAAGGTATTCCGAGTAGTTCAGTATTCTTAGTGTGTATGGATGCCATTATTTAGGCCAAGGATTCATTTTTATTTTGTGTAACAAGATACTTTGGCTTCTGACGTACGATGACGAAAAGGGGACCTACGCTGATATCGTGGACAAATACTGTGGCTATGTACCACCAATTCAATGGCTGCCTTGGGTACCTCAACTTCTGACATTACTCGTCCGCCATGATGGGAAAATGGTCATCAACTTGTTGAACTCGGTGGGACGCATGTACCCACAAGCTGTCTATTTCCCGATAAGGACACTCTACTTGACGTTGAAAATTGAACAGCGTGAGAAAGTACGAAGTGCAGAGTTGGCAGTCGCTGCAAGCACACCAACATCTTCTGCAGATGGAAATTACGACCAAGAGAGCTCTGCACCAAACAAAACAGCTCCGGCCCAGCCAGGGGAGGGTCAAGCAATCAAGGCAACGCCGAGTATGTGGAGGTATGTGAGACGAAATTGTATTGCATTAGGTTATAATTTCTCTTTTAAGTGTTCAATTCTTTTCTGACAGGTGCTCCAGACTTATGCATATGCAACGTGATCTTCATCCGACTGTTTTATCCAGTTTAGAAGGAATTGTCGATCAGGTATGCATGAAAATACATTTCCACTTTTCGATCCTCTCCATTTCGGCTTAACTATGTCTGATATTTTTATTTTTATGAATAGATTGTTTGGTTCCGGGAGAACTGGTATGAAGAAGTCCTTCGTCAACTTAAAATCGGACTTGCCAAATGCTATGCCATTGCCTTTGAAAACCGAGCAAGTGTAGCGGATGCGTCCATCACACCTCAGTTGCAGAACTTTGTGAGAAAACTGGTTTCAACATTCGGTCATGGTAAGGTCCTTGATCCTGAGCCGTTTTTTCGTGTTTTTGGAAGAATTTTCAATTTCACGCCCTTCAGTTTTCTTCACTTTCGATTCAATTTAAAAACCGTTCGATTTTCATTTAGCTGGATTAGGGGCCGCCTCTGGTTCTGGATCTTCAACGATTGAAGTTTTGCTCCGCCGCTCAACTATACAAGACCCAGCAGTACAGCAAATGAAGCTAAAATTCACTTCCGACTTTGACACGTCTGCACCAACGGCCGTGAAGCTCCACAACTTGATCATAAGTCTTAGGAAATGGATCAAGATACTGGAAGTGAAGAGTAAACTCTATTCGAAGTATGCTTCATTGTAATCCACGTATTCCTTGTTTCATTGAATTTTCTAAAGACGAGTAGGCATTCAAATAACTAACTCTGATTTTCAGATCATTCTTGATGGAGGATCGTTTCCGATTTCTGCAGAATTTCAGTACTCAAATGGCTGAGATTGAGTTACCCGGAGAGTTTCTCATACCGAAGGTAAGGCCACTTTAGACAATAGATGTTTCGCAACAGTCATAACTCATAAGTGACTTAGGTTGTAAGCTTAAACGTGATGTAAGACTTTAGACTCTAGCTCAACAAGTTTACTTGCTGTCATTTGCGCTTCCTATTAATATTTAGTAGGAAACCCCATGTAATGCTTGAAACTAAAATGGGTAATGTGAGTTGCTGATAAGATCTGATTTATATGCAAGTATGCATGAATATACCAACGTGTGTGGATTTTCGTTATCGTAGAAACTTGTAATTTCTTCATAATAATTTCCAGCACGCCCATTACTACGTGAAGATTGCAAGGTTCCAGCCAAGGGTAGAAGTGGTCCAGAAACACAACACTTCGGCTCGACGAATTTTCATCCGCGGACACAATGGGAAAATTTATCCATATCTGATTGTCAATGACTCCGGACTCACTGACGCTAGACGAGAAGAACGTGTTATGCAGATGTTGAGAATGATGAATCATTATCTCTCGCGTCAGAAGGTAGGAACATCTTCATATCTTAACTTCAATTCCATGACTCTGACTTTACTGAGAAAATTGCGTTGAATAGGTTACGTCAAAAAGGAATTTGAACTTCACGGTGCCAAAAGTGGTTGCCGTATCGCCGCAAATGAGATTAGTGGAGGATAATCCGTCGTCGCTTTCGCTGCTGGACGTCTTCAAGCACAGTTGTTTAAAACGAGGTGTTGAGTATGACGCGGCCATTACTCGATACTACGACAAGATTGCAGGGATTCAGGCATGTCTTCTCATGTTAATTTTGCAATTGTGATTTTGTAATTGTAAGTCTTGTAATTTTAATTTATTTTTTCCATTACTCCATTTGCAGACGAGAGGGGCACAGGTCAGTCACCAAGTACTACGCGAAATTCTCCGAGATATCCAAGCGAATATTGTGCCGAGGACGATGATGAAGGAGTGGGCCCTGAACACATTCATAACTCCATCTGACTACTGGATGTTTCGCAAAACTGTAAATTGATTCCGTCCCTAAGAATACCTCCAATGTCCTTAACGAATTTAAAATGTAATATATATATTTTCACTCTCAATTTTAGTTCACGCTGCAGCTCGCCCTTGCTGGCTTCGCCGAGTATTCATTCCATTTGACGAGACTCAATCCGGAGATGATGTATTTACACCAGGATTCCGGGCTGTTGAACATTTCCTACTTTAAGTTTGAGTTGGACGATGTGACGGGTATACTATTTTGTTTATTTTGTTTACTGGGGACTGGAGAGTATCTTATTCAAAAATTTATACTCTGATATGATGGTTACAGGGGAGCTGGAATCCAACCGCCCAGTTCCATTCCGTCTTACCCCGAACATTTCGGAGTTTATGACACCGTTCGGTGTGAGTGGCCCGATTGTGTCCAGCATGATCTCATTGGCAAGATGTCTGGTGTATCCAAATTACAAGGTTCAGTCCATTCTCCGTGCAATTCTTCGGGATGAGGTAATAGCATGGCTCCAGAAGAAACAAAGTGACAGGGAGATTCTGAATGCCGTTTCTGGTACTCGCGAGTCGGTATCAACTGAAACGGATTCGGAGGCTGTCATCAACCGGGTAACAAAGTCCGTAGCTTCAATGATGAACCGTCTACAACTTTTGTCTGCATTTGATGGGTCGGAGAGCAAGGTAGTTTTAGTTTAATATCCCGGAGTTAAGTATAGCTGAATCCTAAAACTAAATGATAATTTTTGTATTTTCCAGGTGAACACTCTCGTGGCCGCAGCAAACAGCCATGATAATTTGTGTCGAATGGATCCTGCTTGGCACCCTTGGTTGTAAAAGACGATTCTCTGCGTTAACTTCAATACTTCTTTTTTCAATAGTATCTCGTTGAAAGCTCTGACCTTCTCTATTCAAATTTCCTCAAACCAGATATATATATATATATTATAGCTTATTTACTTTATTTCTAAATTATTATGACCTATGACCTATATACTGCAAAAATTAACTTCAAATATAAAAATGAATTCTCAGCGGCAGACTACAAACTACTGTTCTGAAAAACATCGTTGTACAACTCTTGTCGGTAGACATGGCAGAGATTCTAAGGTTCACCTTCTACAAAAGTTCCGGTTCCTCGAGATAGTCCTGTCCTATTGAAATATTTTATAGAAACTATATACCCATTGTTCTAACATTGTTTTCTCTTGACTTTAAGTTCTCAGTTGGCAAACTTTTGGTAGAAACTAGTCTTCCATCAATTCCATCTGCCAGCCATTACTAAACTTTTGAAATCAAAGTTTATAATTCTCTGTATTTCGCCGAGTCTCTTTCCCAAACGTCAATCACAGAGAATTTTCATTAAAAAATATAATATAAATGTCAACCAAACTCATTGTCATTACTTACGTAGGGAGTTTGGTGATTTACATATGTGATGATAAACTGTTGCTAGGATTTCTTGTTGTGTAAACGGCTAAACGGCACTTCACGCTCTCGGTCCTTCCTAACCTAAATTTAAAGCAAGGTTCTTTTCTCTGTTGGTTATTTGTGGCTTGAGGTTGCTTTCCCAGAAACTTTCTCCTTCCATTCCATTGGACCTTGATTGACGTTGTCATTAACAATTTCTTTCCATTGATTCCATTTCTCCTCCATAAAGGTTTGATAGTCGCTATAATTGACAGAAGACAGACTGAAGAATAATTTAGGTATAATCTCGGAAATGGAGCCTTAACAACGTAACATACTCCATTCGTCTTGTTTTCAACCCGGCATTGTACATTCTATTATTTCAATTGGAAATACTGAGAGAGGTATCTTGTCATTAATGTGTAATGGGCTGTGGAGCTTCAAGAAATGATGTGATTCCCTCTCCGAAAAGCAGTTTGGAACCCAAATCAAGTGAAAAGACGAAAAGCAGCGTCAGCGAAAATGGTTCCAACTCCCATAATACGGAATCACTGAATTCAACTTCCTCTGTGCGTTCTGAAAGCAGTACTATCCCTGCCAGCGACTATTACCAGAATAATCTAAACTTAGACTCTGATCGGTTGAAGCCTTTGGAGAAATCTCTCCTCCAGCCACCGTTGAAGCCTCCAAGAAGCACGAAAGTAGATCCCCAGGAAAAGAATAATATGGAGCAAGTCAGTCGACTGGGTGAGATGAAGAATTTTCAATTATTCCGATTAATTTGTTTTCAACTGTTTCTGAAACTTTAACTTTCAGGGCCAATCGCATTTGAGGTACCTGCGGATGACCAACGTGAGTCTGAGTCACTCATTAAGCGACACCCGCCAAGGAGGCTTCGGAAAACAATGGAAGAGCAATCAAATGAGCTCGCACCCTCACTTACCCAAGAATCTCTCAAGGAAAAAGTTGAACTTGCCAATGAAAGAAGAAATCAAGTAAGAAAAACGCCTAAACCGAAGTTCCGTTTTGATGCGAGAACCAACCACGTTTATGTTATTTCCTACCGTACTATTCGGACTAATTAGCCAATGTCCCTCCATAGGCGTTATACCAACGAGTTGCTAGTGCTCGCCAGAAATCTGCCCGCGTTGCACATCGGGTCCGCGATATGCCTTCCCTTGAATCTGGAAGTGTTGCCGTAAGTTGAGCAATTCAAATTGAAACCGAAAGGAAAAGTGCCATTTTAAGTACTACTCTTCTTATAAATATTCAATTACAGAATGAATTCCGGAACGATTGATGTGAATATGAAATGGAGGGGATGCATCTTTTAAAAATGTACAATCTAATTCAAGCGCAGTCAATAAATTGCAGCATTCGATGGACTGTGATTCAACATCCCAGGTTTTTATTTTTTACCCCCCTCGCATTCGTATTGCATGTCGAACAGGAAATGAGTTCCTAATCCTAATTAGAGCGTTTGTTTCTACCAATCTGTCCACCAATTGCACAAATTTTGTTTAATTTTTGTCTATTTTTACAAAGATTTCACTTGCAAACAAAATAGCAACGTTATAATGTTAACTTCCACGGTCATTTCTTTGTTATTTGATTTGCTGTCCAAACCGTGCAATTATAGGCATAATAGGTATTTATTATCTACGTACTTATTCATTTGTGTATTACTGGTATCGTATGTGGAAAATTAACCAAACATGTGCCCTTGTGAATGACGAAGGATTTCTGGCCGCAGTAATGGATCCAACATCGCCATTCCCTCAGTTGTGACCAGACTCCTATTATGTAAGACACTTTTATAAACTAGCCAGCGTGTGACACGCATAGATCGTTCCATAATTGTCTGTCATGCAAATTGTATGTATCTCCAAAACCACCATCATGGACTGTCTTTTCATTTTGGACGAAACAATCGAACCTTAAGTGCCCCGGAAAATTGCAAGCTCACAAACTCATTTTCAGTCTTCGAAATTTTGCAATGGAGTCTCTAAATATCCAAATCAATGCAATTAGTGGAGCAACGAATTGAATGCGCACATATTGAAGAGTATGGGCTTTCAAACTGGATATATTATGTTAAGAACGCGTCGATGATGAAAGAAGCTAAATAATAGAAAAGCAGAAGACTCAATTTCCATCGTATTTGAGCGCATTTTATTATCAAGAAAATTAAATTACTAGAAATTATTCCATTATTGTTTTACTTTCCTCAAAGTGGAATTGTGAGTTTTGTTTTCACTTGCTCCAGTTGCTTCAACGTGAGAAAGAGAGACATGCCTGTAAAAATTTTGATAAGGAGGCTGAACATGTTTAGCGTAATAAAATGGAGAGGTGTCAGAATTCTCGTTTTTTTTTTTTTTACCTTGGAGACATTGAGGAAAGAACTGAACTTTAAAGGAAGACCCCACTTCCTCTGCCAGGTCTGCAGCATCTTCATTCCCTCTGAACTTCTTAATGGCTCGAATGAACTTACTGTAGTTGTCTCTGCTTAGCGTCAATTTTACCTAAGAAATAAGTTAAGTTTATTAGTTCCTCGGGTTCTTACTGTTAAACTAATTCTCCAAATCCATTGATGCACCCATTGCCAAAATTCAGAAGTGGATGGAAAAAGTGTGAGTTCTGCAGCGGCTTGTCTTCCTTCCTTAATCATCCGTTCCCTTGTTTCGGCGGTCGAGAATTTCCCCACGGTCTTGGTAATTTTAATCCTCTTCCTCGGATTATTGCCCTGTTCGAAAATCTTAGCCGCCGTCTTCCGAGGCGGTAGAAGTGG
>Ga0194135_10000245_pt1 | contig 30959 bp, 30 predicted proteins | sample LitLau_LLRF_2013_FD_134024 | JGI IMG/M metagenome (GOLD analysis project Ga0194135, IMG submission 134024) | Freshwater sediment microbial communities in response to fracking from North America - Little Laurel Run_MetaG_LLRF_2013 (version 2) | ecosystem: Environmental > Aquatic > Freshwater >... | reverse complement strand
GGCATTGAGCCGTGGGTAACCCGGCAGGACGCCGGGTTAGCCGCACTGGGCCATGGATGGCCCATTGCGGCGGCCCACGGATCAATGCCGGAGTTCGGGCATGCCGAGCCTAGGCGAGGCACCAAGTGGAGGGGCAGGAGCCTTTGGTTACTTTGGGCTCTTCAAAGTGACTCGCTGTAAGAGCGAAACCGTAAGTGGCCGTGACCGCAGCAACGGATATGTACCCACCCGCCCCCACAGAGTAACCAGACCACCGCAGGGCCAAAAAACCACCCTCAAACCTTGAACCGCGCCACCAACCGATTCAACTCAATCGCCAGATTGGCCATCTCCCCACAAGCACTGGCCGTCTGACTGGCCCCCGCCGAACTCTGGATCGACAACTCACGAATACTGGTCAGGTTCTGATCCGCCTCACGCGCCACCTGCGCCTGCTCCTCCGAAGCCGTGGCAATCAACAGATTGCGCTCATTGATCTGGGTGATCGCCTGAGCAATCTGCTTGAGCGACACATCGGCATTCTGCGCCACCGAAATCGAACTGCTGGCCATCTCCGCGCTGACGTTCATGGCGCTCACCGCCTGGGTCGAGTCGGCCTGGATCGCGCTGATCATCTGCTCGATTTCCTGGGTCGACTGCTGGGTGCGGTGGGCCAGGGCCCGCACTTCATCGGCCACCACCGCAAAGCCCCGGCCCTGCTCGCCGGCGCGGGCGGCTTCGATGGCGGCGTTGAGCGCCAGCAGGTTGGTCTGCTCGGCAATGGCGCGAATCACTTCCACCACTTTGCTGATGTCCTGGGCCCGGCCGGACAGAGCCTTGACCTGCTCGCCAGTGCTGGTCACGTTGCCGGCCAGGCCTTCGATGGCTTTGAGGGTCTGGGCCACGTTCTCGATGCCGGAGCGGGTGAACTCCATGGACTCGCGGGACGACTGGGCAGCCGCTTCGGCATTGCGTGCCACTTCATCCACCGCGGCGCTCATTTCAGTCACTGCGGTGGCTGCCTGGCTGACTTCATCGTTCTGCCGCACCAGCCCGCGGCTGGCATCTTCGGTCACCGCAGTCATCTCTTCGGAAGCCGAGGCCAGCTGGGTGGAGGAATCGGCGATGTGGGCAATGGTTTCCCGCAGGTTGCTCTGCATCTTGGCCAGGGCGGCCAGCAGGCGGCCGGCTTCATCGCGGCCACTGACGCCGATCTCCCGTGACAGGTCGCTGCCAGCAATGCGCTCGGCCACCGCCAGGGCATCGCCGATGGGCGCGGTGATGCTGCGGGTCAGCACGGTGGCCAGCACCACGGTGAGCACCACCGTCACCCCCATCAACACCAGCACCAGCGTCAGGCCGCTGCTGTACACCGACGAGGCGGTGAGCCCCGCCTGCCTGGCCCCCTCGTCATTGAAGTCCGAGAGCTTGTCCATCTTCTCTTGCATGATGTTGGCCATCGGGCTGATGCGGGTGTTGATCAGGGTGATGGCCGCGGCGTTGTCACCGCTGCGCAGCAACGGCTCCAGCTCGTCCAGCAGCTTGAAGTAGGCCTGCACGTCGTTCGCCACCGCCTGGTACAGCTCGTGCTCCGCCGGCCCGGTGATCAGGGGGACGTACTGGCTGATGGTGTTCTGCAGGGTGCTTCGATAACCGCTCAAGGAGGCGATGCGGGTCTGGCGCTGTTGTTCGTCGGTGGTCACGGTGATGCGGATGCTTTCCAGGCGCAGGCGCAAGATGCCGGTCTTCATCTTGCCGATCTCGCGGATGCTGGCCATCCAGTTGGTTTCGACATCCTGCTCGGAGTCTCGCAGCTTGCCCATCTGCAGCACCGCGACCATGCCCAGGGCAAACACCACCAGGACAATGAGCGAGAAAAAGGCGGCAGACCTTGGTGCAAGATTCATTGTCCTGACGTTCATTTTTTATCTCTCTAATAGAATGGTCGGTACTTCCCTGCTGTCATTCCACGCTATCGACTGAGTGTCAGAGAGCTGCAAACAAGCCGACGACTGGGTTCGCGGCCCACCCGGCACGGCAACGTCGATACTCACTCGGGTCAATCCAGGCCTCTCGGGACGCAGGCCGCACTCCGTCCTCCTGCGCCCATGAACCAACCCCTGGACGGGTGAGCATCAGTTAAGTCGAATAACGCGGCCCGCGCCGTCTCGATGCTTCGGGGCAATGGCACCTGGACCCCGGCGTCTATCCACCGGGGGGCCTAACAAGCCATAGCAGATGATGGCATTTTGTCACTGCCGTCGATCCGACCGCTGTTGAAAACCGCTCGGCCAGGTTGCGCCTGAACGGGGCAAAAACCGGCTGCCCACTGAAGAATCCAGCCGCTACGGCATACAATGCCGCCCTCAACCGCCTGAAGGATCAGCCATGTCCATCACCAACCCAACAGTCATCGATATCTGGGCAATCCCCAAATCCGCGCCCGACAGCCTGCTGTTGATCATGGTCGACCCTCTCGAATGGGGTGACGAAGCGGCGCACAGCGAGCACCTGCTCCTGCTGCAGGAGAAGATCAACACCTACATCACCTTTATCGAAAGTGAGGAAATCTACAGCGAAATTCCCGATGCCTGCGGCAAGCAGCTGATGATCCGGGTCCTGGGTTTGCACGAGCTGCCCGCGCAGGTCGATTGGTTTTTCAAACGCATTGGCGAGCTCCTCAACGAGCGCGGCATCGGCTTTGATTTCGAGCTGAAAGTGACCGAAGAGGCTCCCGGCCTGTAGCCCGCCAGCTGCGCGCTGCCCCTCGGTCGAGCAGCGCGCAGTACCACCTTATGCCGGCAGGATCAGCGCCCGGTTAAGCGCAATGAAATCCACATGCCGCTCATGGGAAAAGTCCTCGATCACCTCTTGCAGGTGCACATGCTCCCGCCCATTGAGCGCTATTTCGTTGGCCGCATTGATCAAGAAAACACCCAGCGCCCTGAGCGTGTCCGGCTCGGCGAGAATAGAGATCTCGTCCAGCTGGATGCTCTGCTCACTGCCCACCGCGGTTCCCTGGACGCTAAAGCGTTTCAACGTTTGCAAAGGTCGAACTCCTGTACCCGAAGGTCATGCTCAAATCGAGGTCATGAGCAAGGTTTGACCCATCCCCACTACTGCAAGGGCACATAAATATCCGTCAGCCACTGCTCCAGTGGGGTCTGCGGATAAATACTCAGGTATTCAAAGAACATCGGCTGATCCCGCAGCTCCTCGCCACTGCCCGGCAGCCAATCGCGGTAGATCGGGTAGATGCTTTCACCGATGTGATCCGGCGAACCCACATGCCGCACCACCGCATAGCGGCCACCGGCAATCTGCATCTCGCCAATACCCACCTCATTGGCCACCACCGCCTCATGAATCTCGCCGCAGATGGCAAAGCGGAATTCCTGCGGCGCCGTGGTATCGGGGTTGTTGAAGGGAATGCCAAAACTGCGACTCGATGCCACCGGCGACTGCCCGCTCTGCATCCGCCAATCGATAAACCTACGCACGCTTTCATTGACCAGCTCGGCAGGCCCGCAGTGCTCCAGCGCTGCAACCCGGGTGTCGGCAAAGTCCACGATTCGTACCTGCATGATGATGCTCCTGGAAAAATGAGGGATGGCAAATACCGCATTCCAGACCTGCCAGTTCGGCTGCTTCCTGAACGCACTCGGGCTCATGCCGAACGCCCGCCTGAACGCCCTGGAAAACGCCTCGGGGCTTTCGAAACCGGCGCCGAGCGCGGCCTCCAGCACCGAGTGGTCCGCCCGGGACACCAGGCGATGGGCCGCACCGCGCAAGCGCATCAGCTGCACATAACGTGCAACCGGCACGCCGACGAAGGCGGTGAATTGCCGATGGAAGTGAAACTCGGAGAAGTTCGCCACCCGGCTCAACGTCCTCACCGACAGATCGCCTTCAAGGTTCTCATTGATGTAGGCGAGTACCGCGTTGAAGCGTTTGGCGTAGGCGGCGTTGATCGACAGGTCAGGCACTGGGCAAAGGCTCCGGGAATAACGGTAGGCAAAGGATCGGCTATCCCGGCAGGCACGCGCCTAGCCGCTCTTGCTCAAGGTGCACCCGGGTGGTTCGTGGCAGCCGCCCGGGGAAAGGCCTTGAATCACCCCGCGCCGTGATTGTCCTCATCATTCGACAGCAAGCCAATGGCCTGGCGCGCCAGCAACACAAAGGCGCTCCGGTTTGATAACGGCAGCGGCGCCGACCGAGCAACCACTTGACCTCACTGGCCACTACCCCACACCAGGCCGCTCGCATGATGGTTTATGGCGTCGCCGCCAAAGAACGGATATTTTGCAGCCCCCCGTTCAGCGGGAGCATTACTCACACCCCAAACCGATGAAGACTTTGCGCGCATGGCGGCCCAGATGGGGCTCATCGATATACCCACGGTTCTCGATGAACCACCGCACCTTTTTGCCGGCCCCTTCGAAGAAAAGGCCGAGGCACAAAATACCCTCAACTACCTGAAATCCGAGCATGGCCTGGAGGGGCTGGTGACCTGGCGCTCAGTGACCCGGTAAATGAAATGCTTGCAAGCCGACCTCGTTAAGGATCAGACGTGTCCATCACCAATCCAAAAGTCATCGATTTCTGGGGCATCTCCAAGGAGGCGCCCAACGACCTGCTACTGGTCATTACCGACCACCTGGAATGGGGGAACAAAGCGGCGCAGGGCGAGCACTTGCTGTTGCTGCAAGAGAAAATCAACGCCTACATCGCCTTCATCGAAGGTGGCCAGATCTACACCGAGATCCCCGGCGCCTATGGCAAGTACCCGATCATTCAAGTCATGGGCTTGTATGAGCTGCCCGAGCAAGCCGAATACTTCATGGCCCGCGTGACCGAAACCCTGAATGAGGTGGGCATTGGCTTTGAGTTCGAACTGCGGGCCGACGAGCGGATTCGCAACATGTAGTTAGACCGAGCAATGCGCTGCCTCAAGCAGGCTTGATCAGCGCCCGGTTGAGGGCAATCACATCCACATGCGCCTGGTGCGAGAAGTGCTCGATCACGTCTTGCAGGTGCACATGCTCCAGGCCATCGACCGCCATGTCAGTTGCAGCCTTGATCAGGAACTCACCCAGCGCCCTGAGCGTGTCCGGCTCGGCGAGAACGGTCAGCCGCCGCCCTCAGCCCTCTTGCTGCAACCGCGCAATCAAGGTGTCGATAAAGAACGCCAGGCTTTCCGGCAACACCCGCTTGGGCATGGTCAGCACCTGAATGTCACGGTCCCCCAAGCGCGGGTTGGACAGCGGCACCGACACCAGGCCATCCATGCCCTGCCCCTCACCACTGATGGCGCTGGCAAAGGCCACCGTATCGGACTGGCGCACAAACTCATGCAGGGCCCCGGAGAAGTTGCAGGTCATCACCTGCTCAAAGCTCAGGCCGTCCATCTGGCACACCAGATCCAGCAGTTGCCGCTGAGTCGTGCCCTTGGGCGTCAAGGCCACGGGAAACGCCTGCACCTGTTCCAACGACAGCACCCCGGCGCCGGCCAGCGGATGCCCCGCCCGCATCAGGGCGCGAATCGGCGAGCGGATCGAGTAGCACACGTTGACCCCCTCCACCGGCTCGGTGCTGAAGGTCAGCCCCACGTCCGCTTCGCCACGGCGAATGCGCTGCACGCACTCGTGGGGCGAGATCACGTCCAGGCGGTACTCGGCTCCGGGCCGCAGGCGGTAATGCTCCAGCAACACCCGGGGCAGGAAGTACCGCGACAGACCCTCGGTGGACACCAGGCGGATCACCTTGGCCCCCGGATAACCCTCGCCCCGCAGTTCGGCGAGGATGTTCTCCTGCTCCAGCCAGGTGCGCCGGGCATGCTCGGCCAGGGCTTCGCCGGCGGCGGTGAGTTGCATGCCCCGTGGGCGCCGCTCGAACAGCGCCACGCCGACGCTCTCTTCCAGCAGGGCGATCTGCCGGCTCACCGCGCTGGGGGCGATGTGTAAACGCTCCCCGGCCGCCGCCAGGGAGCCAGCATCGATCACCGCCAGAAAATACCGATAGTCCATGTGCATCCCCTTGCCAGGCATCCAATTATTAGAATCACGCCTTCAAAAAACAGCAATATACAGATGCCTTGCCCGACTCCACCATGGGCCCGTTCCCTTGCCCGACCGGAGTTGCAATGACCAAGCAAGCTGCCCTCGCCGGCGTTCGCCAATACCTGGACGACGGCCACTTTGAACAGGACCTGCGACGCCGGGTGGCGTTTCGCAGCGACAGCCAGGACCCGGCCCACGCCCATGAACTGCCGCGCTACCTGCAGGAGGAAATCCAGCCGCTGCTGCAGCGCCTGGGCTTCGACTGCCACATGCTGGCCAACCCCGAGGCTGGTGGGCCGTTCCTGATTGCCACGCGCCTGGAAGACCCAGCCCTGCACACGGTGCTCAGCTACGGCCACGGCGATGTGGTGCCGGGTTACGCCGAACAGTGGCGCACGGGCCTGAATCCCTGGCAGCTGACCCTGGAGGGCGAACGCTGGTACGGCCGTGGCACCGCCGATAACAAGGGCCAGCACAGCATCAACCTGACCGCCCTGGAGCAAGTGCTCAAGGCCCGCGACGGGCGCCTGGGTTTCAACCTCAAGCTGCTGTTCGAGATGGGCGAGGAAGCCGGTTCCCCAGGGCTGCGCCAACTGTGCCAGGAGCAGCGTGAGTTGCTGCGGGCCGATGTGTTCATCGCCTCCGACGGCCCCCGGTTGAATCAGGCCCGGCCGACGCTGTTCCTCGGTTCCCGCGGCTCGGCGCAGTTCCGCCTGGAGGTCAACACCCGGGACAAGGGCCTGCACTCGGGCAACTGGGGCGGGGTGATGAGCAACCCCGGCGTGGTACTGGCCAACGCCCTGGCCAGCCTGGTGGACCAGAACGGCCGCATCCGCTGCCGCGAACTGCTGCCGGCGAACATTCCCGACAACGTGCGCGCCGCCATCGCCGACCTGGAGATTGACCGCGACTCCCTGGGCCGCCCGCTGGACGAACACTGGGGCGAACCGGGGCTGACCCTGGGCGAGCGCCTGTTCGCCTGGAACACCCTGGAAATCCTCGCCTTCAGCACCGGCAACCCGCAAAAACCGGTAAACGCGATTCCACCCCGGGCCGTGGCCTTCTGCCAATTGCGCTTTGTCCTCGGCACGCCCTGGCAACAGCTGGAAAGCCTGCTGCGGGCGCACCTGGACCGCGAAGGTTTCAGCCAGGTGGAAGTCGTCATGGAGCGCTGCTCCCCGGCCACCCGCCTGGACCCGGACAACCCCTGGGTCAGGTTCGCCAAGACTTCGATTGCAGGTAGCAGTGCACAGCGCCTGGCGCTGTTGCCGAACCTGGCGGGCACCCTGCCCAACGACATCTTCGCCGACGTGCTGGGGCTGCCGACCCTGTGGATTCCCCACTCCTACCCCGGCTGCTCGCAGCACGCCCCGGACGAACACCTGCTGCTGCCGGTGATTCGCGAGGGCCTGGAGATCATGACGGCCCTGTTCTGGGACCTGGGGGACCTGCCCCGAGCCTGAGACCGTCGCTTACCCCGCCCGACGCTGCTCGGGCACCTGTCGCTCAAAATCCAACAATAAGCAGGAGCGTCCTTCATGACCGAGTTAACCGCCACCGCGACCGCGATCCGGGTCGAACCCAAAGCCCTGTGGAAACCCATAGGCGCCGCCTTGATCGGCAACACCCTGGAGTGGTTCGACCTGTCGATCTACGCCTACTTCGCCCTGACCATCAGCCAGGTGTTCTTTCCCACGGCCGACCCGACCATCTCCCTGCTGCTGGCCTTTGCCACCTTCGGCATCTCGTTCCTGATCCGCCCCCTGGGCGCGGCGGTCCTGGGCTCCTACGCCGACCGCCGGGGCCGCAAGAAAGCCCTGACCCTGTCGATCCTGATCATGCTGGCGGGCACCCTGCTGATCGCCATCATGCCCAGCTACGCCACCCTGGGCCTCGCCGCGCCGATCGGCATCCTCCTGGCCCGACTGCTGCAAGGCTTCTCCGCCGGCGGCGAATTCGGCACCTCCACCGCCTTCATGCTGGAACACGCACCAGCGCGCACCCGGCACTTTGTCGCCAGCCTGCAATTCGCCAGCCAGGGCTTTGGCGTGGTCATCGCCTCGACCTTCGGCTACTTCCTGACCAAGCACCTCGATGCCCAGCAGATGCTCGACTGGGGCTGGCGCGTACCGTTCTTCTTCGGACTGCTGCTGGGCCCGGTGGGCCTGTACATCCGCCGCACCGTCGACGAATCGCCGGACTTCAAGGCCAGCGAACCGGGGGAACGCCCATTGCGCGAAGTGCTGGTAACCCAGAAGACCCTGCTGCTGATCGCCATGGGCACCCTGGTGGTGTCCACCGCCTCGAACTACATGATCCAGTACATGCCCTCCTACGCCGCCACCCGCCTGGACATTTCCCAGTCCTCGGGCTTTTTGGCGACCCTCATCGGCGGCCTGATCCTGACTTTCGTCACGCCCATCGTCGGCTACCTGTCCGGCCATATCGGACGCCTGAAAATCATGCTGACAGCGGCGGTGCTCTACGCCGTGGCGATCCTGCCGGCGTTCTTCTGGCTCAACAGCCGCCCCAGCGCCAGCTCCCTGCTGCTGGTGGTGGCGCTGATGGCCCTGATCAAAGCCGTGTACTTCGCCCCCCTGCCATCGCTGATGGCGGACATCTTCCCCGTGCGCACCCGGGTCACCGGCATGTCCCTGAGCTACAACCTCGGCGTCACGATCTTCGGCGGCTTCGCCCCGGTGATCGCCACCGGCCTTATTGCGCTGACCGGCTCGCCACTGGCACCGAGTTTCTACCTGATGCTGGCAGCGGCGCTAAGCGTCGTCGCCCTGCTGATGGCCCGTAGGAAACTCGGAATGACCTGAAATGCGGCCGTTTTTTGTCACGCAGGGTAACAACGCCGCGTAGGAGCCGGCTTGCCGGCGAAGAGGCCCGCAAGCCATGCAGCGCCTGGACTGACGCCTTCGCTGGCAAGCCAGCTCCTACGCAGGCCCAACCGCCGCGCATCTCTGTAGGAGCCGGCTTGCCGGCGAAAAGGCCCGTAAGCCATGCAGCGCCTGAACTGACGCCTTCGCTGGCAAGCCAGCTCCTACACAAACGCACCCACCTTTAGCTTCAGGCCGGCCGGCAGGCCGCCGTCGCGCTCTTGATCTTGATCTTGATCTGAACGCCCCTTTAACCACGATGGCCGAACGCAGGCATTGAGCCGTGGGTAACCCGGCAGGGATGCCGGGTTAGCCGCCCCAGGCCATGGATGGCCTGTGGCGGCGGCCCACGGATCAATGCCGGAGTTCGGGCATGCCGAGCCTAGGCGAGGCACCGAGTGGAGGGGCAGAGCGTTTTGCTTACTTTTGCGCTTTTCAAAAGTGAGCCGCTGTAAGAGCGGAACCATAAGCGGCCGCACCCGCAGCAACGGATATCCCCCCATAACACCGCGCCCTCAGGTTTTACGGCCGCTACGCGCCCGAGCGGGAGCAAGCTCCCTCACCACAAAAAATGAGGCCTGTGCTCTGGCTACTGCACCGGCAAGAAATTCATCAACAACAAACTCTGCGCATAATTGACCCCCACCCGCCGATAGCGCTCATCCAGAATCTGCGTCAGCAAATCCAGGCGCGCCACGATCTTGCCGAACTCCACGGCAAAACTCAGATTGCTGCCCTCCTCGGAAATCTCATTGGAGAAAAGCAACAGCACGCCGTTGGCATCCTGACGCTGGCTCAACAGCCAAGTGGCTTTCTCGATGTTGCGCGCCGCATTACTGATGAACTGCGGATCGATGCTATCGGTCATGTAGAACTCGGTCCGCCCGCCATGGGCCGTCACCAACATGCTGCCAATGGCATAGATGAACGCGCCGACCCGATCCCCCTCAAACTCCGGGCTCAAGGAATAACTCAAGGCCGCCAGGTCGCGGCGATCTCCCAGGGCCGGCAGTGGCTGGCGTTTTTCGATGGCGTTGCGGATCTCGCGCTGGGCCGTGGTGCCATCGGGGAAACCCGACTTGCGCCACTGGCTGGGATTGCGCAGGTAGAGCTTGCCCATCAGCAGGTACAGGCTCTGCAGGTTGTCGCGCATGCCGATGGTGGCCATGCGATCGACACTGGTCTGGAAGAATTCGTCAGGCTTGCCTTCACGAAACTGTTTGGCGAGATCGCGGCCTTGCTGCTGGGTACAGGCCGTGGCGCCAAGCATCAGCAGCGCCACCAGGAACAGGCGCGCAAAGCGGGTTTGCATCATGCAAGAAGAGGGAGCGTAGGCCATCGGCACCGGGTCAGAATTCACGGGCTGCGGCGGGGATCGGCGCGGCCAGGCCTGGTGATAGAACGCAAAACTGTAAAAAAGTGCGATGGCCGCGGCCGACCATCGCCAAATCGCTCGCTTACGAGCGTCGCAACTGACCGGGGGACACGATGATCTTGACGTTGTGTTCCTTGTTGTTGACCAGCTCCTCAAAGCCCTGGCCAACAATCTCTTCCAGCTGGATGCGCCCGGTCACCAGGGGCGCAATATCCAGCCGGCCATCGGCGATAAAGGCGATCACATCGGCGAACTCACCGTTGTAGGCCAGGGCCCCGAGCACCTGTTTCTCGGTAGCCACCAGTTCGAAGAAGTTGAACTCGCTGGGCTCTTCGAAGATCCCCACCAGCACGCATTTGCCGGCCTTGCGGATCAGGTCGATGGCCAGCTTGGCGGTGTGCTTGTTGCCGATGCACTCGAAGCTGACATCGGCGCCCAGCCCGCCGGTGAGGCGCTTGACCTCGGCCAGGGCGTCGCACTCCTTGGGGTCGAGCACGTGGGTAGCCCCCACCTCCAGGGCCTTGGCCTTGCGCGCGCCGGACATTTCCAGGGCGATCACCTGGGCCGCGCCGGCGGCTTTGGCGCACATGATGGTGCACAGACCGATGGTGCCGGCGCCGACCACCACCACGTTCTGCCCCAGCAGGCTGCCGGCCTTTTTCACCGCGTGCATGCCCACCGCCAGCGGCTCGATCAAGGCCCCGGCCTCGGCGGGAAAGTTCTCCGGCAAGGCGTACAGCAGGTTGGCGGGCACGTTGACCAATTCGGCGAAGGCGCCGTTGTTCATCAGCCCGGTAAAGGCCAGGTTTTCGCAGATGTTGTACAGGCCGTGGGTGCAGTAGTAGCAGGTGCCGCAGTGCTGGCAGGCGTCGGCGGCCACCGGCTGGCCGACACTGAACCCCTGGACCCCTTCGCCCAGGGCGACGATCTCGCCGCAGAACTCGTGGCCGAGGATGCACTGGCCCTTGATCCCGGTCAGCGGGTGCGGCGCGTCCACCGGAATGAACACCGGCCCGGCCACGTATTCGTGCAGGTCGGAACCGCAGATGCCGCACCAGTCGACACGGATCTGCACCCAGCCGGCGGGCGGCGTGTCGGGCAGCGGTACGTCTTCGACGCGGATATCGTGGCGGCCATGCCAGACCGCGGCGCGCATGCTCGGAACGGATTTGAGGGCAACACTCATCTTGGCTTCTCCTGATTGTTATAGGACTGCGACGGCCCCCTGGCCGCCGCAGCACACCTCAGCGCTGGCGAATGAAGTCGAGGATCAGGCGGTTGACCTGCTCCGCCGCTTCCATCTGCAGCATGTGCCCCTGCCCCGGCAGCACCTCGATCTGCGCCTTGAGATCGGCGCTGTGGCTCACCGGAATGATCCGGTCATCGCTGCCCCAGATCACCAGCACCGGCTGCGCGCCGTCCTGCACCACCGGGCGCAGGTCGGCCTGCTGGCGGCCGTCGGCAAATAGCTGTTGCGCAAGCTGTCCAAGGGCCGCTTGCACCCCTTCCAGGCGCTTGTACTTGAGCATGTCGTCGAGCATCTGCCGGTTCACCAGCTCGGCGTTGGAGAACAGCTGCACCAGCTGCGGCTTCAGCGCATTGCGGTTGCTGGCCTCGACAAAACCTTGCAGGTAGTCGCCGTTGATCTCAGCGCCCAGCCCGGCGCTGCCGATCAGGGTCAAGGTGCGCACGCGGTCCGGCGCCAGCCGCGCGCTGTTGAGGGACACCGCGCCACCCATGGAGTGGCCCACCAGATGGGCCACGGGAATCTCCAGGTGATCCAGCAGCGCCAGCAGCACCTGGCTCAATTCGTCGAGGTCGCCCCGTTGCAGGGCCTTGGTCGATTCGCCGTGGCCCGGCAGGTCGAGGGCGATTACCCGGCGCCCGGCAGCCAGGGCTTCGTGGTTGAACAGCCAGTTGTTGAGGTCGCCGCCAAAGCCGTGCACCAGCAGCAGTGGCGTACCGCCTTCACCGCGCTCGAAGTAGCGGATCAGGCGGCCGCCCAGCTCGACCTTCTGCGGCGCCGGGCCGCGGTCTTCGTCGGCGCTGTCGCCGGGCACGAAGCTGGCCTGGAACTGCTCGATCACCGCGTCGATCTCGGCGTCGCTGGCCTCGCCTTCGACCACGATGCCCAGCAGCGCGCCCACCGCCAGGGTCTCGTCCTGGCGGGCGATCTGCCGGCGCAGGACGCCGGAGAACGGCGCCTCGACGCTGCTGGAGATCTTGTCGGTCTCCACGTCCAGCACTTCATCGCCCTTGCTGATGCTCTGGCCTTCTTCCTTGAGCCAGGCATCGACCCGGCCCTCGGTCATCGACAGGCCCCACTTGGGCATGGTCAGGGTATGGATCTGGCTCATCGGCGGCTCCACTCGATCACGGTGAGCACGGCTTGTTCGATCTTCGCCGCGTCGGGGATGTACAGGTCTTCCAGGGCGTCGGAGAACGGCACCGGCGTGTGGGGCGCGGTGACCATTTCGATCGGTGCCTTCAGCGACGCGAAGGCTTTCTGCGCCACCAGCGCCGAGATGTCGGTGGCCATGGAGCAGCGCGGGTTGGCTTCGTCGATCACCACCAGGCGCCCGGTCTTCTCCACGCTTTCCAGGATGCTGTCTTCGTCCAGCGGGCTGGTGGTGCGCAGGTCGATGACTTCGCAATCGATGCCGCGCCCGGCCAGGCTGCGGGCCGCGTCCAGGGCGGTGTTCACCGTGCGCCCGTAGGACACCAGGGTCACGTCCTTGCCATCGCGCAGGAAGTTGGCCTCGCCGAAGGGAATCGCGTAGGACTCTTCCGGTACGTCGCCCTGCAGGCTGTAGAGCATTTTGTGCTCGCAGAAGATCACCGGGTCGTTATCGCGGATCGCCTGGATCAGCAGGCCCTTGGCGTCGTAGGGCGACGACGGGCAGACCACTTTCAGCCCGGGGATGTGGGTCCACAGCGAGGTGAGCATTTGCGAGTGCTGGGCCGCGGCGCGCAGGCCGGCGCCGACCATGGTACGGATCACCAGCGGGGTCTGGGCCTTGCCGCCGAACATGTAGCGAAACTTCGCCGCCTGGTTGAGGATCTGGTCCAGGCAGCAGCCGGCGAAGTCGACGAACATCAGCTCGCACACCGGGCGCACGCCACGGGTGGCAGCCCCCACTGCGGCGCCGACGTAGCCGATCTCCGACAGCGGGGTGTCCAGCACCCGCCCGGGGAATTGATGGTAGAGGCCTTTGGTCACCCCGAGCACACCGCCCCAGGCGTCGTTGTCGCCGGGGGCACCGGCACCGCCCGCCACGTCTTCACCCATGATGAACACGCTGGGGTCGCGGCGCATTTCCTGGGCCAGGGCTTCGTTGATGGCCTGCTGATAACTGATTTTTCTCGCCATGATGGTGATCTCTTGTTGTTCTGTGGGGCGTTATGGGTAGGCGACGTAAACGTCGCTGAGCAGGTCGGCGGGGCTCGGCTTGGGATCGGACTTGGCCTTGCGCACCGCGTCCTCGATCAGCGCGTCCACGTCGGCATCGATCTGCTCCAGCTGGCTGGCCTGCACCAGGCCCGCACGGGTGGTGCGCTCGCGGAACTGCATCAGGCAGTCGTTGTGCTCGCGGTAATGCTTGACCTCGTCGGGGGCGCGGTAGGTCTGGGCGTCGCCCTCGAAGTGGCCGTAGTAACGGGTCAGCTTGACCTCGATCAGCGACGGCCCCTCCCCGGCCCGGGCCCGTTCCACGGCGGCGCCGGCGGCTTCGTGCACGGCGAAGAAGTCAAAACCGTCCACCGTCACCCCGGGCATGCCGAAGCCGGCGGCGCGGTCGGCGATGTGGTCGCAGGCCACCGACCAGTTGGAGGCCGTGGCTTCGGCGTAGCCGTTGTTCTCGGCGATGAACAGGCACGGCAGGTTCCACACCGAGGCCATGTTCATGGCCTCGAACACCGCGCCTTCGTTGGAGCCGCCGTCGCCGAAGAACACCACCGACACGCCGTCGGTGCCTTGCAGCCGGGCGGCCAGGGCCGCGCCCACCACCAGCGGCGCCCCGGCACCGACGATGCCGTTGGCGCCGAGCATGCCCTTCTCGAAATCGGCGATGTGCATGGAGCCGCCCTTGCCCTGGCAGACCCCGGTCTTCTTGCCGTAGATCTCCGCCATCATCCCGTAGACGTCCACGCCCTTGGCGATGCAATGGCCGTGGCCACGGTGGTTGGAGGCGATGCAGTCGTCGTCGCGCAGGTGGGCCATGACCCCGGCGGCCGAGGCTTCTTCCCCGGCGTAGAGGTGGACGAAACCGGGGATCTCGCCGGTGGCGAATTCCACGTGCAGGCGTTCTTCGAATGCGCGGATGGTGCGCATCACCCGGTAGGCGTGGAGCAACTGGTCAGTGGTCAGGGGTGTCGACATTTTTATTCTCCAGGGTGTCTTCGGACTGAAGGTTCACGGGGTGTTGCCGGTGATCGCGGTCGATGGCCAGCAGGCGCTGGCGCGCCGCGTGTTCCAGGACCGCGTTGACGTCGATGCTCAGCGGGCCGCCGGCATCCAGGGTGACCGTGGGCCGGTCGTGGGGGTTGAATTCGATCTCGCGCTCGCCATCCAGGGCCAGGGTGCCGGCGTTCAGGCACAGCGGCTGGGGCACGTCGGGTTGCAGGTAACCCGCGTCCAGCACTCCGCAGCCTTGCAACAGGCCGGGGGCCAGGGGCACCAGCAGCGCCTCGGGGGATTGCGGGTCCAGGCGCATCCAGGCGCCGCGGGGCTCCTGGCGGGTGACCGGCAGCCACAGCCCGCAGAGCGCGGAAATGCCGATGGACTGCGGTTCGGCGAAGGTCACGAAGACCTGGGCCAGATCGCTGGCGCGGCTGATGGCCCGGGCGCCGACAAAGGCCAGGGGCGACACTGCCACGTCCACCAGGGCCACTTCGCACAGGCCCCTGGACGGTTCGCGCACCAGCAGGCGCTTGTTGCGCCGCAGGGCAATCTCGGCGGGCAGCCGGCCGCTGGCGTAGAGCCCGCCGGCCAGCCCGGCGCTGGTGGCTTCGCGCAGTTCCGGAAAGGCGTTGTTGGTGCCGGTGGACAGGGTCAGCAGCGGAATATCGCCGACCTCGGCGGCCACCGCCTTGTGGGTGCCGTCGCCCCCGAGCACGGCGATCAGCGACACCTCGCGCTCAGCCATCCAGCGCGCCGCCTGGCGGGTGTCCTCGACGCTCTGGCGCAGGGTCAGGTCGAGAAATTCCAGCACCGGCCAGTGCTGCTCCCGGGCCTGGCGGCTACGGCTGTTCTTGTGCACCGCGGCGGCGATGCCGGTCATGTCGGTGGGCATCAGCACCTGCTCGATGCCGGTGGCGCCGAAGGCCGCCAGCAGACGCTGGATCACCGAGACCTTGTCGGTGCTGGAGAACAGCCCGGCGTTGGCGGTGAGGCGGCGCACATCACGGCCCGAGGTCGGGTTGGCGATGATGCCGACGGTCAGGGGGCGGCGGCTCATGGGCTCACCGCGGGCGGAGCACAGGCAGGAGAAAACATCGGGCACCTCGTTCTTATTCTTCGATGGGCCAGTCGGCGCGGGTTGCCGAGAACTGGTTGCCAAGGGCCAGAGCAAGGCCGGTGCCAGTTGTCGGAAAACCTCTGCAAAAGGCCGTCCCAGAGCGGCTGACAGGTTTTCCGCGGCGCCTTGAAGCCAGCCTTCCGTGAGACGTTGCATGTCAGCCTGCACGGGGCTTTGGCGAGATCCTGAGACGTTGCGTCTCAGCGCCCCCACGGCGCCGCCCGGTGCTTGTCGAGGGCCGCGGATCGGCGCTTAATGCGCCGACAACGATAAGAAGCTGCAACCGGAGGCCTTCATGCTTTCCGCACATTCCAAAGCCCATGTGGCCTGCGTCAGCCGGGTCCTGAAAAACGCCGCGCACCTGCCCCAGGCGCCGGTGCCGAGCCTGATCCTCGATTCCTGGCGGCGCTCCATGGAGCAGCACCAACTGGACCCCGGCTCGCTGCAGGGGCCGCGCATCCTGTCCGAAAACGTGCTCAAGGAATGCCGCGAGCGTTCCGAGCTGTTCCTGCGCATTGCCAGCGAAGAAGTGGCGCGCCTGCATGGCCGAGTGCGCGACGCCGACTACTGCGTGCTGCTCACCGACGCCCAGGGCCAGACCATCGATTACCGGGTGGAATCCACCCTGCGCAACGACTGCCGCAAGGCCGGGCTGTACCTGGGCACCTGCTGGTCGGAGGGTGAAGAAGGCACCTGCGGCGTGGCCGCGGTGCTTACCGCGCGCACACCGATCACCGTGCACAAGCGCGACCACTTTCGCGCCGCGTTCATCGGCCTGACCTGCTCCGCCGCCCCGGTGTTCGATCCCCAGGGCGAGCTGCTGGGGGTGCTGGACGTCTCGGCGGTGCGCTCCCCGGATGACCGCCGTTCGCAGCACCTGATCCGGCAGATGGTGGTGCAGAGCGCGCGGGAGATCGAACAGGCGTTCTTCATGAACAGCGCCCAGGGCTACTGGGTGCTGCGGGCCCATGCCAGCCCGGGCTATGTCGACAGCCAGCCGGATTACCTGCTGGCCTGGGACGACGACGGCTGCCTGCGCGCGCTCAACCCGGCGGCGCGCCATTACCTGCTGCGCCGCTATGGCCGCTTGCCGCAGCACATCACCCAGGTGTTCGACCCGCAGCTGTTACAGCGCGCCCGCGACGAAGCCCTGTGCCCCCTTTCCGACAACCTCCACGGCCGCCTGCAAGCGCCAAGGCGCCCGGCACAGCGCCCGCGCCTGAGCCTGGCCGGCGAACCGCTGGACCCGCGAGTGGAACAGAGCCTGCGCCTGGCGGTGCGGGTCAAGGACCGCCACCTGCCGGTGCTGATCCAGGGCGAAACCGGCTCCGGCAAGGAAGTCTTCGCCCGCCAGCTGCACCAGGCCAGCCAGCGCCGGGACCGGCCCTTTGTCGCGGTGAACTGCGCGGCGATTCCCGAGAACCTGATCGAGAGCGAGCTGTTCGGCTACGTCGCCGGGGCCTTTACCGGCGCCTCGAACAAGGGCATGCAGGGCCTGCTGCAACAGGCCGATGGCGGCACCCTGTTCCTCGATGAAATCGGCGACATGCCCCTGGCCTTGCAGACCCGCCTGCTGCGGGTGCTGGCCGAGGGTGAAGTGGCGCCCCTGGGGGCCGCGCAACGCAAGGCGGTGGATATCCAGGTGATCTGCGCCACCCACCGCGACCTGGAAGCGCTGGTGGCCGAAGGCAGCTTTCGCGAAGACCTGTATTTCCGCCTCGGCGGCGCGCGCTTTCAGCTGCCGCCGCTGCGCGAACGCAGCGACCGGCTGGCGCTGATCACCCGGATTGTCGAAGAAGAATCCAAGCGCTGCGGCGCGCCGGTGCAACTGGGCAATGCGGCATTGGAATGCCTGCTGGGCTACCGCTGGCCGGGCAACGTGCGGCAATTGCGCCATGTGTTGCGCTACGCCTGCGCGGTGTGCGAAGGGCCGCTGATCCAACTGCATGACTTGCCCGAACAACTGCGCGGCACAGCAGCCGAAGGCACCCTGCCCGCCCTGGAAACCGCCACCAGCCCCGAGCGCCAGGCCCTGCTGGACGCCCTGGTGCGCCACCGCTGGAAACCCGTGGCGGCGGCCAAGGCCCTGGGCATTTCACGCGCCACCCTGTACCGCCGCGTGCAGCAGCACGGCATCCAGATGCCCGGCCGCAGCCCCGCCTAACCCACACCTCTGTAGGAGCCGGCTTGCCGGCGAACAGGCCCTCGGATCAGGTGGTGATCTTGTGGACGCCTTCGCTGGCAAGCCAGCTCCTACACGGGACTCCGGGGTGTTGCGCGTTTCTGTAGGAGCCGGCTTGCCGGCGAATGGGCCCTCGGATCAGGTGGTGATCTTGCGGACGCCTTCGCTGGCAAGCCAGCTCCTACAGTTGCTGTGATGTCGTGAAATCAGGCAGGGCGTGCTGGAAGCGGGCGCGGTAGCGCCCGGGGCTTTCGCCGGTCCATTTCTTGAACGCGCGGTGGAAGGCGCTGGGCTCCTGAAAGCCGGTGAGTTCGGCAATCTCGCTGATGCTGACGCTGGTGCGGCGTAGCAGTTCGACGGCGACGCCGCGGCGTACTTCGTCCTTGATCTCCTGGTACGAGCCGCCTTCGCGCTCCAGGCGTCGGCGCAGGGTGCTGGCGCTCATCTGCACTTCGCGGGCGAAGGCTTCCAGGGTCGGCCACTGGCTGTAGTGGCAGCTGCGCAGGCGCTGGTGCACCTGGGTGGTCAGGCCGTGCTGGTTGCGAAAACGGATCACCAGCCATTGCGGCGCGCTGCGCAGGAACACCTTGAGCGAGGCCAGGTCCTGGACCACCGGCAGGCGCAAGAAACGGCTGGCGAATTCGATCTCGGTGCGCCCGGCATTCCAGCTCAGGTTGCTGCCCCACAGCAGGGCATCGTCGCTGAGGCTCAGGCGCGAATGGCGAAAATCGGCGCGGTCGATGGGGATCCGCCGCCCGCCCAGCCAGCACAGCAGGCTGATGATCAGCACCAGCAGGGTTTCTTCGGCGTAGTGGCCGCGCAGCGGGTCGGCGCAGTGGCTTTCAAGGCTGATCACCGCGCGCTTGCCGCGCACGCTGAGGTGGGCGCCGACGTCCCGTAAAAACAGGCCAAAGTTGTTCAGGCACTGGCGCAGGGCTTTTTCCAGGTTGGGCTCCTGGATCAGTCCGCGGCAGATCAGGGCGAAAGCCCCCGGCGGCATGCCGCGGGAGTCGAGCTGGAAGAATTCGTCCTGCAACTCGCGGATCTGGATCAGCCACAGCGCGGCAAAGGCACTGCCGGGCACCCGCGCCCGGGGCTGGTCGAGCAACGCCGGGTCGATGCCGGCCTCCCTCAGCACCGCCGCCAGCCGCGCCGGCTGCTGGCGCAGGGCGTGGGTCATCACCCGGACAAAGTAGACCGCGACCGAATCCGTTTCACGCATGTAGAGGCTGTGCTCCCGTAGCTGGACCTATGGCAAAAAACGCCAGAACCCTTGACCGCTTTCGGCATAGGCCGGGCACCGTGTGCGGCTCTAGACTCGCGCTGGATAACCCGCAGGGCAAGGCAACCGCGCCATGCTCCGCGAAGGCCATGAACAAAGGAAGAGCTGAAGATGAATCTTGCGACTATCGGGGTGATCGGTGCCGGCACCATGGGCAACGGCATCGCCCAGGTCTGCGCCCAGGCGGGCTTTGACGTGACCCTGCTGGACATCGCCCAGGGCGCCCTGGACAAGGCCCTGGCCACCATCGGCAAGAACCTCGACCGCCAGGTGAGCAAGGGCACCTTGAGTGAAGACGACAAGCTCGCCGCTCTGGACAAGATCCGCATCAGCACCGATTACAGCGTGCTCAAGGACGCCCAGCTGGTGATCGAAGCCGCCACCGAGAACCTCGACCTCAAGCTCAAGGTGCTGCAGCAGATCGCCGCCCTGGTCAGCGCCGAGTGCGTGATCGCCTCCAACACCTCGTCGCTGTCGATCACCCAATTGGCCGCCAGCGTCAGCGCCCCCGAGCGCTTTATCGGCCTGCATTTTTTCAACCCGGTGCCGGTGATGGGCCTGATCGAGGTGATCCGCGGCCTGCAGACCAGCGACGCGACCCACGCCCTGGCCATGCATATGGCCGAGCGCCTGGGCAAGACCGCGATCACCGCCGGCAACCGCCCGGGTTTTGTGGTCAACCGCATCCTGGTGCCGATGATCAACGAGGCGATCCTGGTGTTCCAGGAAGGCCTGGCCAGCGCCGAGGACATCGACGCCGGCATGCGCCTGGGCTGCAACCAGCCCATCGGCCCGCTGGCCCTGGCCGACCTGATCGGCCTGGACACCCTGCTGGCGATCCTTGCAGCCTTCTACGACGGCTTCAACGACAGCAAGTACCGCCCCGCGCCGCTGCTCAAGGAAATGGTTGCCGCCGGCTACCTGGGGCGCAAGACCGGTCGGGGTTTCCATACCTATGGCTGAGCGCTGCTCACGTTTTGCCGAAAGCCGCGACAAGGCCCTGGAGCTGTTCGCCAGCAAGGGCTTCGGCCAGGTCGGCATGCGTGAGCTGGCGAGCCATCTGGGGCTGACCCCGGGCTCGCTGTACCACCATTACCCGAGCAAGCAGCACCTGCTGCTGGACCTGATCGAAGAGTTCTTCGATGAGTTGCACAGCACCCTCAAGCGCCTGCAGCGGCGCAAGTTGCAGGGCGACTGCCTGCCGGCGCTGATCCGCGCCCACTTGAAGCTGCACCGGGAATTGCCGCGGCATTTTCGTCTGGTGGAGCGCGACAGCGGCTGCCTCAATCCCGACCAGCAGTTGCGGGTCGGGCAATTGCGCGAGCGTTACGAGCAGCAGTTGCTGCAACTGCTGGGCACCCCGCCCGGCCTTGGCCCAGAGGCCCAGCGCGCCGCCGCCCATGCCCTGGCCAACCTGCTGAACAGCGCCCCCAGCTGGTTCAGCGAGCAACCGCTGGCCGAGCGTGAACGCGAAGCCCTGCTGGAAAACCTGCTCAGCGGCGCCATCGAGCGCCTGCTGGGAGGCACGCCGCTGCACAGCGCGGTGGCCTGAGCCTCAGCGCAGGTGCAGCGGGTCCACCAGCCCGGCAGCGATGGCCATGCCCACCAGCTGCGGCAGGTGCTCGGCCTGCATGCGCTTCATCACCCGTGAGCGATACAGGTCGATGGTCTTGATGCTGACCCCCAGCTGCTCGGCAATCTCGCGGTTGGTGTAGCCCTGCACCAGCGGCAGCAGCACGTCCTTCTCCCGTGGCGTCAGGCTCTCCAGCAAACCTTGCACCCGGGCCTGCCCGGCGCTCTGGTGCTGATGGCGGTCGGCGCGGCTCAGGGCCTGCTGCACGCTGTCCAGCAGCAGCTGTTCGTTGTAGGGCTTTTCGATGAAGTCCACCGCACCGGCCTTGAACGCGCGGACCACGATCGGCACGTCGGCGTGGCCGCTGACAAAGATCAGCGGCAGGTGGATATCGCGCTGGCGCAGCTCCTCCTGGACATTCAGGCCGCCCATGCCGGGCATGCGCACATCCAGCAGTACGCAGGCATTGAGGCTCGGGTCGCAGTGTTCGAGAAACTCGCGACCGCTGGTGAAGGGCACGGCCTTGAGCCCCACCGATTCCAGAAGCCAGACGGTGGAGTCGAGCATGCCCGGGTCGTCGTCGACCACGTACACCAACTGCTGCGCCTCACTGGTCATTGCCTTGCTCCTGTTGTCGGGTGGGAAGCTGAATCGGGATCGGCCGGGGCCGTGGCCGGCAACCGGCAGCACATGGTCAAGCCACGCTCCTGAAGCTGAGCCTGCAAGTCGCCACCAAAGCCTTCGACGATGCTGCGGCTCATGGACAATCCGAGCCCCAGGCCGTTGGCCTTGCTGGTGTAGAACGGGGTGAACAGCTGGGGCAACTGTTCGGCGGACACGCCGGGGCCCTGGTCGCTGACGCTGATCCGCACCCCGCCTTCGGCCGCCGCTTCGGCGCCCAGCACAATGTGCGAGCCTTGCTGCGGATGCACTTCGCGATTGGCCTCGATGGCGTTGCGCAGCAGGTTCAGCAGCACCTGTTCCAGCAGTACCCGGTCGGCGTACACCGGCGGCAGATTATCCGCCAGCTGCAAGTCGATCGTCACCTGGCTGGCCTGGGCTTCCCAGGCACACAGGCGCACGGTTTCCCGGGCCACTTCGGCAAGGTCCAGGGCCTGCACCCGGCGCCCGCCCTTGCGCAAGAAGGCCCGCAGGCGCTTGATCACTTCGGCGGCGTGGGTCGCCTGTTCGGCGATCCGCTCCAGGCCCTGGGCGACCTTGCGGGCGGCCTCGGGCTGAGTGTCCAGGGCCTGCAAGTAGCGCTGGCTGGCATTGGCGTAATTGACCACTGCGGCCAGCGGCTGGTTGATCTCGTGGGCAATGCCCGAGGCCAGTTCGCCCAGGGTCACCAGCCGCGCACTATGGGCCAGTTCGTCCTGGTGATGGCGCTGCTGGGCCTCGCGCAGTTCGCGCTCGCTCTGGTCGTGGGCCACCAGGGAATAGAAGCGCTCGCCACTGGCGGCGCGGTGGGCCAGGAGCATCAGCGACACCGGCACCGAGGCGCCGCCGGCCGGGGGTTGCAGGCGCGTCTCGATGCTCCAGCGGCCGCTGCGCTCGGCGCGCTCCCAACCCTCGCGTTGCAGGCTGGCCAGCACTGGAGCGCTGAGTATCGAGGCCAGGCCGGGCATCGCCTGGTCGGCCGCGAGCCCCAGGGTGCGCCGCGCCGCCGGGTTGAGGTAGGTCACCGCGCCGCCGGGCTGGATGAACAGCACCGGGTCGGGGTTGGCCTCCACCACTTCCGCCAGGCGCCGCTTGTTCTCTTCGGCCTGGACCCGGGCGGTGATGTCCCGGGACACCGCCACCACTTCGACCACGGTGCCGGTGTAGGTGTCGCGGATGCCGCGGCAGGCGGTTTCGAACCACAGGTAATGACCGTCGCGATGGCGGATGCGGTAGGTCATGGTGTGGTAGCCGTCCTGCTCCAGGGCGTCCTGGGTGCGCTGCATCAGCCCGGCCAGGTCCTGGCTGTGGAACAGGGCGCGGGCCAGCAGGCCGCGCAGTTGTTCCGGCCAGTAGCCCAAAAGGGTCCAGGAAGCTGGCGAGGCGTCGAGGAAGGTGCCGTCCGGGGTGTGCCGGGAAATCAGGTCGGTGGTGTTTTCGGTGATCAGCCGGTACAGGCGCCGGGCCCGGGCCGACTCGCGCTCGGCCTGGACCTGGGCGGTGGCCTCCTGGCAGCGGGCCAGCACCCGTTGGCGATGCGGATCGGGGATAAAGCTCCAGAGCAGGATGCGTTCGCCCCACTGGGCCTCCACCTGTTCGATGGCGCGCTGCTGCTCCAGGCAGGCCCGCACCAGGGCCGGGTGGTTGATCGGCAGCATGGCCGCGAGATCGTCAGTGGCCGCATCGTCCAACCACTGGCGCAGCGCCGGGTTGAGGTCCAGTGGCTGCGCCTGGGCGTCCAGCAGCAGGCTCGGCTGCGGGTCGTGGCCCAGCCAGGGCGAGTCCGGCAACTGGCCTGCGCGCTGTAGCAGCAACCAGCGGCTCAGGTGGGTGGAGGTGGGCATGGTCGATCAACCTGTGGGTGGCAACAGCGGATATTTAATATAGTACAACTACTATACAACTCAGGTAGTACTTCCATATCAATCGACAAACAGTATATAAAAGACCCCGGATAAGTCACCGAGCGCCTGCAAAAAGCCTCGGCCAATAGAGCTAATAATCAGCCACCGGGTACCCGAACCATGTCCATCTACGAGCAAGGCCTCGCGCCGTCTGCCGTCAACCATATCGCCCTCTCCCCCTTGAGCTTCATCGAGCGCACCGCTGCGGTTTACCCCGAGTATCCGGCGGTGATCCACGGTTCGATCCGCCGCACCTGGGCCCAGACCTACAGCCGCTGCCGGCGCCTGGCTTCGGCCCTGGCCGGCCGTGGCATCGGCCAGAACGACACGGTGGCGGTGATGCTGCCGAACATCCCGGCGATGCTCGAAGCGCATTTTGGCGTACCGATGATCGGCGCCGTGCTCAATGCCCTCAACGTGCGCCTGGACGCCGAGGCCATCGCCTTCATGCTGGCCCACGGCGAGGCCAAGGTGCTGATCGCCGACCGTGAGTTCCACGAGGTGATCCACGCCGCCGTGGCCATGCTCGACCACCCGCCGCTGGTGATCGATGTCGACGATCCGGAGTACGGCGAAGGCCAGGCGGTCAGCGACCTGGACTACGAGGCGTTTCTCGCCGAGGGCGACCCGGAGTATCCCTGGCAGTGGCCAGAAGACGAATGGCAGGCCATCGCCCTGAACTACACCTCGGGCACCACTGGCAACCCCAAGGGCGTGGTCTATCACCACCGCGGCGCCTACCTCAATTCCCTGGGCAACCAGATGATCTGGGCCATGGGCAACCACCCGGTGTACCTCTGGACCCTGCCGATGTTCCATTGCAACGGCTGGTGCTACCCGTGGATCGTCACCGCCCTGGGCGGGGTGCATGTGTTCCTGCGCCGGGTCGACCCGCAGAAGATCCTCAACCTGATCCGCGAGCATCAGGTCACCCACCTGTGCGGCGCGCCCATCGTGCTCAATGCCCTGGTGAACATGCCGGAATCGGCCAAGGCGGCCATCGACCACCCGGTCAACGCCATGGTCGCCGGGGCCGCGCCACCGGCCAAGGTGATCGGCGCCGTGGAGCAGATGGGTATCAAGGTCACCCACGTCTACGGCCTGACCGAGGTCTACGGCCCGGTGACCCTGTGTGCCTGGCACGCGGCCTGGGACGAGCTGCCCCTGGAGCAGCGAGCGCAGATCAAGTCGCGCCAGGGGGTGCGCTACCCGACCCTGGAAGGGCTGATGGTGGCCGACCCGAAAACCCTCGAACCGACGCCCCGGGACGGCCAGACCATCGGCGAGATCTTCATGCGCGGCAATACCGTGATGAAGGGCTACCTGAAGAACCCCAGCGCCACTGCCGAAGCCTTCGAGGGCGGCTGGTTCCATACCGGCGACCTGGGGGTGACCCACCCGGACGGCTATATCGAAATCCGCGACCGACTCAAGGACATCATCATTTCCGGCGGCGAGAACATCTCCACCATCGAACTGGAAGGCGTGCTCTATCGCCACCCGGGGGTGCTGGAAGCGGCGGTGGTGGCCCGCCCCGACGAAAAATGGGGCGAGACACCCTGCGCCTTCATCACCCTCAAGGCCGATCACCAGGACGTGGGCGAAGCCGAGATCATCGCCTTCTGCCGCGAACACCTGGCGGGCTTCAAGGTGCCGCGTACCGTGGTCTTCAGCACGCTGCCCAAGACCTCCACCGGCAAGATCCAGAAGTTCGTCCTGCGCGACCTGGCGAAAAACCTCTAGCCTGAATACACCAACCCAGCCCCCGTAGGAGCTGGCTTGCCAGCGAAGGCGCTCTCACCGGCCCATCCCTCGTAGGAGCTGGCCGGGCGGCGCTCCGCTTGCCAGCGAAGGCCTCGGCCAGGGCGATGCATGGCTCGCGGGCCTCTTCGCCGGCAAGCCGGCTCCTACAAGATGGTGGGATTTTCGTTAGTGATTCATGCGGCCACGGCCGTTCAACCTCCCCTTTTGCCCGAGGTTCCTGCAATGCCCGAATTCAACGCTCCGCTGCGCGATATGCGCTTTGTCCTGCATGAAGTGTTCAACGCGCCCAAGCTCTGGGCCCGTCTGCCGGCCCTGGCCGATACCGTGGACGCCAACACCGCCGACGCGATTCTTGAAGAAGCGGCCAAGGTCACCGGCAATCTGATCGCCCCGCTCAACCGCAGCGGCGACGAGGAAGGCGCCAGCTGGCACGCCGGGCAGGTACGCACCCCGGCCGGTTTCAAGGAGGCCTACAGCACCTATATCCAGGGCGGCTGGGTCGGCCTGAGCGGCAACCCGGCCTACGGCGGCATGGGCATGCCGAAGATGCTCGCGGTGCAGTTCGAAGAGATGCTCTACGCCGCCAACTCCAGTTTCGCCCTGTATTCGGCCCTGAGTTCCGGGGCCTGCCTGGCCATCGACGCCCACGCCAGCGAAGCCCTCAAGCAGCTGTACCTGCCGCCGATGTACGAAGGCCGCTGGGCCGGCTCCATGTGCCTGACCGAGGCCCACGCCGGCACCGACCTGGGGATCATCCGCACCCGCGCCGAACCCCAGGCCGACGGCAGCTACCGCATCAGTGGCAGCAAGATCTTCATCACCGGCGGCGAGCAGGACCTGACCGAGAACATCATCCACCTGGTGCTGGCCAAGCTGCCGGACGCCCCGGCCGGGCCCAAGGGCATCTCGCTGTTCCTGGTGCCGAAGATCCATGTGGACGCCAACGGCAACCTCGGTGCGGCCAACGCGGTGAGCTGTGGTTCCATCGAGCACAAGATGGGCATCAAGGCCTCGGCCACCTGCGTGCTGAACTTCGACGGCGCCAGCGGCTGGCTGATCGGCGAGGCCAATAAGGGCCTGGCGGCAATGTTCACCATGATGAACTACGAGCGCCTGTCGATCGGCATCCAGGGCATCGGCTGCGCCGAGAACTCCTACCAGAACGCCCGCACCTATGCCCGCGAACGGATCCAGAGCCGCTCCCCGGCCGGTCCGGTGGCCAAGGACAAGATCGCCGACCCGATCATTGTCCACCCCGATGTGCGGCGCATGCTGCTGAGCATGAAGGCCATGACCGAAGGCGGCCGGGCGTTTGCCAGCTACGTCGGCCAGCAGCTGGACCTGGCCAAGTTCGCCGACCAGCCCCATGAGCGGCACAACGCCGAAGCCCTGGTGGCGCTGCTGACCCCGGTGGCCAAGGCGTTCTTCACCGACACCGGGCTGGACAGCTGCGTGCTGGGCCAGCAGATCTTCGGCGGCCATGGCTACATTCGCGAATGGGGCCAGGAGCAACTGGTGCGCGATGTGCGCATCGCGCAGATCTACGAAGGCACCAACGGCATCCAGGCCCTGGACCTGCTGGGGCGCAAGGTGGTGGGCAACGGCGGCGTGGCCCTGCGCCTGTTCACCGGCGAGATCCGCGACTACGCCTACCTGCCCGGCGCCGCCTACGCCGCCGAGCTGCTGGACGCGGTGCAGCGCCTGGAAGACCTCAGCGACTGGCTGCGCGAACAGGCGGCGCAGAACCCCAACGCGGTGGGCAGCGCCTGCGTCGAATACCTGCAGCTGTTCGGCTACGTGGCCTATGCCTACCTGTGGGCGCGCATGGCCCAGGTGGCCGAGCACAAGCGTTCCGAAGACGACGGTTTCTACGGTGCCAAGCTGGCCACTGCGCGCTTCTACTTCAGCCGCCTGCTGCCGCGCATCCTCAGCCTGGAGCAAAGCATCCGCGCTGGCAGCTCCTCCTTGTTCGGCCTCGACGCCGAGCAGTTCTGAGTGCCCGGGCAGGGCGCCGGCCGCCCTGCCCCGACTCCAGCTCCAGCTCCAGCTCCAAGCTCCAAGCTCCAAGCTCAGGCAACACCCCACGGATGCAAAACCCCAGGCGGCCCGGCATACTTCGCACCCGGACACCGCCCAAGGAAGAAACGTGTTGGCCCCCGCCCTGATCATCGCCAGCTCAGCCATCGTGCTGCTGCTCGGCACCCTGCACCTGATCTACACCTTCGCCAGCGACAAGTTCCAGCCCCGTGACCCGGCCCTGGCCGAACGCATGCGCCAGGTGTCGCCGATGATCACCCGCCAGACCAGCCTGTGGCGCGCCTGGGTCGGCTTCAACGCCAGCCATAGCCTGGGGGCGATGCTGTTCGGCCTGATCTATGGCTACCTGGCCTGGCTGCACCCGGCCCTGCTGCTGGAGGCCCCCGGCCTGCTGCTGATCGGCCTGGGGTTTCTCGCCAGCCTGTGGCTGCTGGCGATCCGTTACTGGTTTCGTATTCCCCTGATGGGCATCAGCCTCGCCCTGGCGCTGTTCGCCGCAGGCACTACGCTGCTTTGCAGCTGACGGGTACCCGTTGCCCCAGCGCCCCAGCCCTGCCCGACCTGAATAAATTCCGGAGTTCACATGGAACGTCAAACCCCCAACGAAGGTGCCGCCGCCCTGCGTCAACCCGGCAAACGCCCCTGGTACATCTATCTGATGGCGATCTGGGCCCTGATCGGCATCGGCGGCCCTCTGAGCCAGCTAGCGCGAAGGGTGTTCGCCGATGAACCGCTGCTGTTGCAAGTCAGTTCGATGCTGATCCTCGGCGGCGTACTGCTGCTGATCATCAACCTGATCAAGCTGAAACCGCAGTACATCGTGGCCTTTGGCGTGCTCTGCTGCCTGGAAGTGGGCCTGCAGCTGTTCGGCATCATCGACCGCCTGTACAGCGGCGACACCCTGGCCCATGCCGCGCTGCTGCTGATCTATCTGGTTCCGGCACTGGCCTTTGCCCTGCTGGCCCTGCGCCCGAAACTGCTGAGCCGGGCCAGTGAGTACCGCCACTCGGTCGACCTGCAGAACCGGATCGCCTTTGCGATGAAACGCAACCAACGCTGAACCTGCCGGCCCGGCGCCCCGTGGCGCCGGACCGGATACCCGCTGCCCAATCGAGTCCCTTCATGTCCCGCCTGTACACCCTCTGTTCCTGGCTCTACCTGCCGCTGTGCTGGATCGCCGTCGCCGCGCCCACGGCCAGCATGATCCGTTGCAACCTGCACCTGATCGTGCCCCGGGAGGTCGGCGGCACTCTGTTCGGCGGTTCCATGGGCTTTGTGATGTACCTGGGCGGCTGGGCCCTCAGCGTCCTGGGGCTGCTGCTGGCGCTGCTGACCCGGGTACCCGGCGCGCGCCTGGCCCTGATCGTCGCCGGGCTGGTGCAAGGGCTGCTGGGCCTGTGGTGGCGGATCAACTACCCGGATGATTTCGACGGCAACCTGATCTTCAGCATCCAGCCGCGGGAGCTGGACTATGTGATGGTCTTCGGCTTTGCCCTGGTCTGCGGCGGCGTCCACCTGTTGCGTCAGCAGCGGCTCCAGCCACGTCCACCCGCCACGCGCAATGGGCTGTTGCTGCGCACCCTGTGGGCCCTGGTGCTGGCGGCGACCTTCATCCTCCCGCCGCTGCTGGCCATCACCCGCAAGCCCCTGCCCTACTGTGCCTTCGACCGGGCCGGCAATCAGTTGAGCGTATGCCTGGGTCCTGGCACCCGGGTGATTGTCGACTGATCGCCCCCTGGCCTCTTTGTTTTCTCGACCTTGATGAGTGTGCCCATGTCTCGCCTGTTTACCCTGTGGTTGTGGCTCTACCGCCCCCTGTGCTGGATCGTCGTCGCTATCCCGCTGTCGGTGATGCTGCTGTGCGACGTGCAAATGATGCAACCGCGGGATGTCAGCGGCACGCTGTTCGGCGGCGCCATGGGTTTTCAGCTGTACCTGTTTGCCTGGGTGCTGTGCCTGATCGGCCTGGTCCTGGCCCTGCTGACCCGGATGCCCGGCGCGCGCATGGCGTGGCTGCTGGCCGGGCTGGTGCCGTTGCTGCTGGGGATGTGGTGGCGGCTCACCTACCCGGATGATGAAGATGGCAGCCGTGCGTTCAGCCCCCAGGACTGGGAGCTGGACTACATGATGGGTATCGCCTGCCTGTTCGTCGTCAGCGGCCTGTACCTGTACTGGCGTCGACGCCTGGCCCCACGGCCTGCCGCGCAAAGCGCCGATGTGCTGTTTCTGCGGACCTTCTGGGCGCTGATCCTGGCGGCCATCTTCATCCTCCCGCCGCTGAGCTTCATCAAGCAGCAATCCCTGCCCCGCTGCGCGTTCAACAAGGCCGGGGAGCAATTGACCGTATGCCTGAGTGATGATCCGAACGAGCCAGTGATTGTCGACTGACCCGGCGCTTGCCCGACACTAAAAAGCCCCGAACCGTTCGGGGCTTTTTAGTGTCGAGGGGGCTATCGCTGCTTGGTGGCCGGTGACGCCTTGCGCACCGGCAAGGCGGCGGCGAAAGCCATGGCTTCCTCCCGGATGCCGAAAGTGGCGAGCCGGTCACCGGCCGTACAGACCTTCCAGGGGCCGTGGTTGACGCTCAATACCTGATAGCCGTTGAGCTGCAGCTTGTTCAGCAGCGGCGTACTCATGGACACCTCCCTTGTTCTCCGCGTGCCTGGGGCTTGGGGGATTTACCTTACACCCGCCAACCCGCGCGGCGACTGCCGCGTGTCGGCGCGCCGGGGTCACTGTTTCAGCTTGACCAGGGGGGCGTAGGCCCGCGAACGCTGGCGCCAGTGGCCAGGGGCAAATTGCAATGCGCTGCTTCGCGTCGCAGGATGGCGCCTGGCCCACAACCGCAGAAAAGGAAGTGTTCATGACGATTCGTGCCGTGGTTTTCGATTTTGGTGGCGTGCTGTTCGACTGGAGCCCGCACCACCTGTACCGCCAGCTGATCCCCGACGATGAACGTCGCCAGTGGTTCCTCGACAGCGTCTGCACCCAGGCCTGGAACACCCTGCAAGACGCCGGCCGGCCCCTGGCCGAAGCCACCCGCAGCCTGGTGGCCGAGCACCCGGAACATGCGCCGCTGATCGAGGCCTATTACGGGCGCTGGCCGGAAATGCTCAAGGGGCCACTGGAGGACGGCGTGGCCCTGCTGGAGGACCTGCACCGGGCGCAGGTGCCGTTGTTCGGGTTGACCAACTGGTCCCAGGAAACCTTTCCCTATGCCTGGGAGCACTACCCGTTTTTGCAGAAGTTTCGCGACATCGTGGTGTCGGGGCAGGAGCGGCAGATCAAGCCGGATGCCGAGATCTATCACACGGCCCTGGGGCGCATTCGTGCGCATGTGCCGGGGGTGGCGCCTGAGGAGTTGGTGTTCATTGATGACCATGCACCGAATATCGTCGCGGCCAGGGCGTTGGGGTGGCGGGCGATTCATCATGTGGCCGGTGGGGAAACGCGGCGGCAGTTGAGGGAGTTGGGGGTGGTTTGAGGTTTTTTTGGGGGGGTGGAGTGTGCGTATCTGTTGTTGCGGTGGGATGTGTACATATCCGTTGCTGCGGTCACGGCCACTTATGGTTTCGCTCTTACAGCGACTCACTTTTGAAAAGCGCAAAAGTGAGCAAAACGCTCCTGCCCCTCCACTCGGTGCCTCGCCTAGGCTCGGCATGCCCTCACTCCGGCATTGATCCGTGGGCCGCCGCAATGGGCCATCCCTGGCCCAGTGCGGCTAACCCGGCGTCCTGCCGGGT
>Ga0194135_10000244_pt1 | contig 31151 bp, 35 predicted proteins | sample LitLau_LLRF_2013_FD_134024 | JGI IMG/M metagenome (GOLD analysis project Ga0194135, IMG submission 134024) | Freshwater sediment microbial communities in response to fracking from North America - Little Laurel Run_MetaG_LLRF_2013 (version 2) | ecosystem: Environmental > Aquatic > Freshwater >... | reverse complement strand
TCAATTAAAATGAATCCCACTAATCCCAGAGCCACACAACGCAGCAATGTGAGATGGTTGGTGAGAATGAGTTTGACAAAATAATATTTCTGTAACTTGTTACGCAAACCCATATTGATTAATGTGTAAAATTGTTGGCAGTCAAAATTGATTAATTAATTAATTAACAAAATGTGAACACGAATAAGACAAATGTACCACTTTCATGTAAAATCACTACTTGCTTATGACGAGTTATGGTAATGCTCGCAATAAGTCTCACTATCACTCCATCGTCACCGTAATACGATACGTTTTTGGAGTTTGACTTTTAACTAGATAACAGAACAGAGGAAGTTACTGCAATTTGATATTCTTTTGTAATTATATTACTCTTACTCTTTGGGATTGGTGATAGGAGTTGCTCCTGAGTTATCATTGTGTTTGTTGCTTGCCATTGGGTGCAATCAATGAGTGCAAACAACTTCTTCATCTAATATTTTGAGCCCCTATAACTTCAAGTATGACTTCGTATCGTGAAATCTCAGACTTTGAAGTGAGAAAATTTCATATCTCAGATATATTATTAAGAAATAGCCACATATAGATCAATAGAATTAGTACATTTTGTGTGAACCATGTCAAAGCATAATAATCATTATAGTAATCTTCATCATACGGGTCAAATGCACAACTCATAATTACAGACTATGTACCATTGGTCTTATAAAACCGTGAAATAGTATTTTTTAAACTTAACTATTTCTTCTTCAATGCATGCATTTCCACAATTTGAATTAAAGTCATCTTAATTTAGTAATATCATAGATAAAAATTGAAGGTGTCTCATGAAACTGAATTGTTTGAATTTCATTCATTTGATCGTGCATCTTCGTATGGATTACTTTTTGTTGAAGTGTTTCGTACTCTGACTATTCAGAGTGTTGCACTGTTAAACACTTTTAATCTTTCCGCACATAGATAAACATTACATTCGTACGATAGTTGCTCGCGAATAAGGTTTCTCAAGAGTATTTTAAAGGTTGAGAGGTTGTGAGGTATTTGCCAACTCATAACCAGTTACTGTATGCAAATAACTAAAGTTCATGATGTGGAATATGGACTATATAAACATAGAAGATGTATTCAAATATTTCTCATGCAATTAAGAAACATAAATCGTGGAAATATTGGTATTCAACAAATAATTAGAATCAATACACACATTTAAGTAAAAATAGCAACTCTTATTTTACAAGATAATTTATAATCACAGGAGTCAATTTACGAATTCAGCTTCTTTTACAAACCACTCAACAGGGTAGTAGACGTGTCTAAATAAGAAAGCATGGAATGGGTCGTTGCTGAACAAGGATGCTTTGAAATGAGCTGCAATCACAATCTTATCCGGATATTCATTCAAGTACGCACCCCACCATCCGAAACTACTTCCACTGATAATATTGTGTCGGCATTGAGACATCAGGTACAAATCTTCCACGAGCGTTTTATTCCTATCAGAGACCCACATTAATTTCTCATAATCTTCTGGCGATATAATTTGGTTGAAAGTGTCTTTCACTTCGTCAATTTCATCTGAGAATATGTAAAATTTAGGGATCCTTCCTGTCGGCTTAAGCCTATGACGAATTTCGTTCATGGCTGCTATATAAAAGGAAGCATTAACTAAACGGCTTTCAGTTAGTTTATAATCCCCAAGACGAACATGGATTGAAACTGAATCCATTGCTTCATCGTCTTGCCCATTGCGTATCATTTGCATCCACTCTAATGTTCTGGAGAGATCTTTTGGCTTATAAAACTTCACAATTTCTTGTCTGCATGGACGAAAGAACCATTCAGATTGGCAGTAGTCATTTAGGTTGTAGATTTTATCTGTAATCTAGCAAATAAACACACGGAAGGATAAATAAATGACAAATACTTCAGATAATCAATTGATTCCATTTACCAACCTGATAGCTTTGAGATAGAATTGTCGCGTCACTTAATGACTGAAGGAGTGACAGGTTGTTCGCGTTTTCAATATAACTATCAATCAGTCCTGTCTTTTCATAGTTGTAACGGGGTAATGGGATACCGTACAAATGTAAGGCAAAATCTCCGTGATTTAGTTGGAAACCTGGAACGTCTGAGCCAGGTTTAGGATCTGCATACACTAGGAGAGGGATCTTGTTTTTCTTGGCTATCGTATAAGCACAGGCATATTGAAACAACTGATTTCCGAGTCCACCAAAAGCTCTGTAGTACACAAAAGGCTTCTGGGGAATCCAATTCCTTGGATCTAACGCGTCACTTTCATAATTATCTACGGAACATTTATGACATTGCACGGGGTTGTATGAATCTCCTGTACTACGTGACGAGTCGGCTATATTATTGACCGAATCAAACAGATTGTACAGATTTATGCAGGAGACTGAAACGGGAGCAGTAAAATAGATAAGCTGTATGGAAATAATTCCTGTCACTGAAAGAATTAGTAGGAAATATTTCCTGTCTAGAAACGTATATTTGAGTAACTTTGCGGTAAAAAATGAGATTTCCTGCCAACAGCCCATATTCGATTAGTATGAAACTGCGTGAAAGAAGATATTAAACGCTAATTGCGAAGGTAGATCGTTCGTAAAAAGCTGAACTAAATAAATGATGCACAATCAGTAAACCTATTCCTGTCTGATGGTCTTGGCAAATAACTCAAATGTATTCTTGTCAAGCTTGAGATAAGTCACTTATCATCGTTTGACAGATAATTTGACTTAATTTGAAGTTTTGCAAGATGAAAAAATCGAGCAATACGTTTCGATTTGGGGAGCTGAATAATATTTAAATCTCAAGGGAATCATATAAAGCCCTTCGGTATACTATATTAAACATTCGGCTGCTACAAAGTGAGTTTATGCTCTCCTGAATTTTCCCCGACACTTTCCATGAATTCTGTCGTTCTATCTCATGTTAGAAAATTCTGACCGGATATAAATAAAGTAGATTAGATTAAATTGTGCAAAATCTACGTAACTATTGTTATTCTTATTCTTTTGTGACCTAAAAGAATACACAGTTTCTATTATCTGTGAAATAAGCCTATGACCTAAAGTTTATGAATCTGGTGTAGAATTGTAAAGTTGAGTAACACATCCCGTACGAAAACTACATTTAAGTACTCTTACTTCGTTACTTCTATTCTAGGACTTTGAAAGTCTTTCTTTGTCGCATGTATCGGTTTAGATAACTGTGGAATTATGATTATGATTCCACAGTTGCAACACTCAAAACAAATCTCGTTCATTTATTATGATTCCACAGTTGCACCATTACAATTCCTGCAGATTTTTGAATAATCATTTTAAATTTATCCTTAATTTAGTTTTTATTACTCAAACGATAGACAATGATCTGTTTCTACTTTTATTTTTCATATATAATGACTCAAACAGATGAAATTTACGATCGTAAACTTCTTGTTTGCTACTTTTATTTGCTAAATTCGTGTTAGAACATTTTCTCATGACATTCAAGGCATCCAGATACTTGTAATCAGAATGGCTCGGATCTGTATATACTGGGCTAGCAATGTTTAAGGCAGCAATGAATTCAGCCAGATATATTTCCTCTAATAATGGATGTGGTATTGTTTCAGACAACGACATGCAGGTTGTGGAAGTCGCCAGACACTCGGTTGGAGGCTTTTTCATGATTCCATCCCTTGAGCTGTAACTTTTAGTCTTTTCTAATTTCCTGAACGGAAAATCCCGACCATGTACATTAGATTCTGATGCGGAGCGTAACTTGACCTTCGCTGCAGCTGAGTGCCGATCTGATGTGACCTTTTGATTTCTGACTGGGGAGTATTCTTTAGATGAAGATCGGTGATCCCGTAGACTTTTGTCTGCTGGTAAAGAGCAACTTCGCCTAATTGTTACGTTCGATTGACCTTTAATCTCTTGATCATATTCGAAATCTTCATTTTCTGCATAAACTGGTTTGATTTTCATAAAGTAAAGCTCATTTACTTGACGTCTCATGTACCCAATATCTCTTGCCAGCTTTTCTTTCCGTGAAGAAAAAGAGTTGATTTGTTTGTCTAGAACTAGTTTCACGTGTTTCGAAGTCAACCCTTTGGAAATGAATCCCAGCACCATAAGTAGATATCCGATACCGAAGACTATCCAAATTATCAATGATATTTTATAAATGAACATCCAAACTGGTTTTCTGTGACCAATTGCTAAAAACACGTCTGTTCTTAAAACATGCTAAAATCACCATTAAATAACTAATTCGTTTAATGATGATACCTGCCACATAGTCTCCAAATCCAATGGTCAGCAATGTAACGAAAGAATAGTATACTGAATCTAAATACGTCCATTCTTCCAGTGTTGTAAAAATAATGGATGGAATGAATATCAAAACTATCAATCCAGGAATAAGGTAAATTAAAATTTCCAGAAAGAACTCGTAAGAGTTCTGCTGGTAGTTTAGCTCCTTGACTTTGTTCCGTTTCTTGACAAACTGTGAGTTAGAGGACTATCAGCATTAATCACTTATTGTCCACGGTTTTATAAATTAAAATTCTCACCCTTTTTGCAAAGCAATTGCTCAGTTTTGACAAGAGAAGAGTATTAATAGGAATTCCTATCAAAGCGTACACTACAATAAAGATCTTGCTGAATGCTGTGGCTGGTTTCAAAGCTCCGTATCCTGTTACCCCATGTTCACTTCATTCATTAGAACTTTTTCAGAATAAAACAATTAAAAAGATTTGCATACTGTATAATATATCATATTGTCATCGTTGAAAGTTTATCAAACTAACCGATTGTAGTTACGACTGTGAATGCAAAGAACACCGAATTGTAATAATTCCATTTAACTTGGTCATCTGAGATTCCTGCTGGCGTTTGAGACTGAAGTAGGTTACCTACATTGCACACGTCTGAGATTCGCATTAGTACGTCTTCCTTGGCTTTCTGTAGAGCGTAAAGAACTTCATCGCTTGTGCTATTGCTGTACAACTCCTTATCCAGTTGAATTAGAATTTCTACAATTGTAAATAACAAATCAGCAGTTGAAATATAATAAATATTTTCTTGATAATAATTTACCTCTGATATCTTTCTTTAAGGTTGAAATGATTGCATTCTGTTCTAATTCATGACGTTGCTCGAAAAACATGAAAATTCCACCTCCGCAAAGAAGATATATTGCAAAAAATATCCACATTAAAGTCCACCGGTAAAAGTCCATGGTGTTTGCTTTATGAACAATGCATTATAAATACACACGCAGGGATTTTTTTGCAACAGCCAAGCTTATTTTAGCACATTATGTGTTGCGTATGCTATTTTCAGGATGAAACTTAAAGCTCATTGCCTGACTGATGATTCATCAAGAATGAATATTCATTTCTCAGTCAACAAAGACATCAGAATTCATTTTTGCTAATTGTCTACATAGTAAGCAGAAACAGGACAAGGAAAAGAATTGTGTCTTACAAAGTATAGGATGCAAGAGTATTTAGTAATGAAAGTAATTTTCCATTTTGTTTGTTCCAAATACTTTTAGCTATTATATGATTTTTATTTATTTTGTACGAAGCAAAAGAAAAATGACAGTCAACAAAGACGTTTTCGTAAGAGATAACATCACAGAAAAGAGTGAATTCTTGTACGGTTCAAGTTGAAAAGAAACAAATTTGATCCGAGTGTTATTTACAAACAAAATTAAGCATATTGTAGACACGGAGGTTATTGTGAGATTCATCCCCTAGAATAACTTGGCTAGTACAAAGGTGAATCTGCAACAATGAGGAATACTAAAGTTAATGCCTAATTGGCATCTTATAGGTCATTCTTATAGGTTATTCAGGATCTTTTTTAACTTAGAAAATAGACGATGATCTGTTTCTGTATTTTACAGCTTGCCCATCAGCCTGAATTCCATAACTGTCTTTTTTATTAGTTTTTTTCGCAGTCCCCCATAAACTCATTTTTCTCCGTGTCACCCAACGAGATCCTTTGGTTTCCTCTGTGTCATCAATGCTATTGTAGTTTTTCATAATGTCCAATACATCTGGCTTTGAAGCAGTTGCATATTTTCTCCTGTTACTCAACGTCTTAGTCGGCCCAAAACTACTGTGCTCAGATTTCTTCCTATGGACTTTCTGTTTGTTTGTCTCAAACATACTTTCACTTCTGACGAGATCTTCATGAGAGACGCATACAGAATTCAGCCTGGCATGTACTTTGTCCAAGGCAGTAATGAAATCAGCTAGAGAAGTTCCTTCCAATGATCGACGTGTCGGAAAAGGAGAAGGTTCTCTGAAGGATAACTTGCGATTTGACGTCCCAATGCACTCTGAAGAAACATCCACTCCGTGATTTGAAGCGGAACTGCTGGCTCGAGAAGCCCGACTCCCCTTTGATATCTTCCGAGAATCGTCTTCACTAGAATTTCGAATTCTTCTTTGCCGTACATTATTGTTGTTTTCATGAGCCATCGGATGAATGTTATGTTGAACGTAAGGGTTAGAGTCAATGTAGAATTTAGCTTTACTTGCGTCGTTTCTTACAAAATAATCTTCGGTGGGGAATGTTGAATTTCTCTTACTGCTTCTGCATGAAATAAATAGATCATAGGATAGAAGTAATACATGTTAAACTAAAACTCTAAACACAATTAAAGTAGTGCAAATAAATTAGAACGTACAACTTCCGAACATTCTGCAGTTCATTTTTAGACGATGCTTCTGAGGATGGCAACTTCCCAAACGACGAGATCTTACGGATAGCTCCAGTAATGACATTTAAGAAAGATGAGTTACGACTCATTGGCTTTGGGTTTTCTACAACCACTTGCTGCAATGATTCGTCATCGTCTTCGAATCCGAAATCCTCATATGATTTCATGTTCAAATCCCAAGTTATGCCATCAGATGGTTCTAAAATTCCCCACAATAAACAAGACGCATTTGAATCCCAAGCCTTGATGTTTTTGAATAAACTAAACAAATGTAAAACGCCATTTACTTTTTGCAGCTTTGTTATTAAAAGATGCCTTAAGAGTTTCCAACTCATCCCAATATTCGTCGTCGTCACTTGCAAAAAATACGTTATCCTCATAAACCCCTGTGTCCTCTAATTGCAAATACAAATGACAAATAGGCCTACAATGAAATAAAGTTCTCTAATTCGTGTAACGAGTTAAAATTACCTAGAGTTTTCCGCCAGCGTTCGTCGTATTCCTTGAGCTCTTCCACGGCATCCATAACCTTCTCTGTCAAGCCTTCAAGAACTGCTACAAGTAATTCATCGGGTGTGACTTCATTGTCTCCTGACTTTTTAAATGTGAGTTCTCTGTCGATTTCCTGAAGATTCGATTCTGAAGCCCATCGTAATTTGATTCCGGCTACACTTAAGTGTCGGCCTGAAGTCACATTCTTTTTTTGCTCAGGTGAAAACTGCTCTGTCGTGGACTCTGACGGTCCGAAACCGTATCGAACATTGGCTGGGAGAGAGCTCCTTCTCCTTATTGTTCTTTTTGATTCAGATTTATTTGTTTCAACATCCGAATCTTCACTTTCTGCATAAACCGGTTTAATTTTCATGAAGTAAAGCTCGTTCACAACGCGTCTCATGTACTCAATATCTCTTGTTAGTTTTTCTTTCCGTGAAGAAAAAGAGTTTATTTGTTTTTCGAGAACTAGTTTCACGTGTTTCGAAGTCAACCCTTTGGAAATGAATCCCAGCACCATAAGTAGATATCCGATACCGAAGACTATCCAAATTATTAGTGATATTTTGTATACTAACATCCAAAACGACTGTCCATGGCTAATAGCTGCGAAGTCAAATAATTAAAAGAAGGAACATTCATGCTAGTAATTCATTATCGTAAGCTTCGTCGTTCTGTGAAAAGGACAAGATTAATTACCAGCGACGTAATCACCGAATCCAATGGTCAAGAGGGTAACGAAAGAATAGTAAACGGAGTCTAAATACGTCCAGCCTTCCAACACTACGAAAACGACGGATGGAATGAAAACTAAAACAATTAATCCGGGAATAAGATAGATCAGAATTTCCAGGAAAAACTCGTACGAATTTTGCTTGTAATTTAACTCCTTGATTTTGTTTCGCTTCTTGACAAACTAAAGAACAAACATTTAGAGAAATGATTTTTAGTTTTCTAGCGATGGGATAGACTTTTGCACATAAATTTTAGGCTCACCCTACGAGCGAAATATTTGCTTAAATTCGTGAGAAGAATAGTGTTGATTGGAATTCCAATTAAAGCGTATATTATGACAAATATTTTGCTCAGGTTTGTCGCAGGTGTCAAAGCTCCGTATCCTGCGCACAAACAATTACTGGTTACGCCAGATTTCCAAAATCTGTTTCTTGATGCATTCAAATCGTTTGAGCATACCAATTGTAGTGATGATAGTGAAAGCGAAGAACACAGAATTGTAGTAATTCCACCTAATATCTGAGAATCCTGTTGTTTGAGACTGAAGGAGATTGCCTACATTGCAGACATCTGAAATTCGCATGATCACATCTTCCTTTGCTTTCTGCAGCGTGTAAATAACTTCCTTGCTCGTGCTGTTGCTGTAAAAGTCTCTGTCTATTTGGAGCAAAATCTCTTGAAGAAATCAAAGAACACGAAAGGAAACCATTTTAAAATGATCATAGGTAAAGTCCGTTTCAGAATTTGTTTGATGAATTACCTTTGACGTCTTTCTTCAGATTTGAAATTATTTCATTCTGTTCCAATTCATGACTCTGCTCGAAAAACATGAAGATTCCACCGCCACAAAGGAGATATAAAGTGAACAAGATGCACATCAGAATCCATCGCAATGAGTTCATATTTTCCACTTTTCACGAAATAATAATTAGGCCATGGAAGATCACAAAAGATCGTCTACCCTTCACTCGTAAGCGAAGTGTGGAACTCTTGTGTATAATGTAATGACCTTTTGAATGATACATAGATGATATTCGGTATTTTGTAGAAGCCAGTTTAGACCACCTCATCGCTGTTAAAGTAGCAATCTAATCGCATACTATCTAGTTCTCGCTCTGTATCGTGTGTTCTATACTCCAGGTTGATTAGAAATTGCCTTCTAAGCATCATCTCAAGTGAGATGATCTGCAAGCTGAGATTTACTTATTGAAGAACCATTGTTATACACGCTATCCCTAGATCTACTAAAAACTAACTCGAATCTTATAGCCTATATAAGAATCTTAAATATTCATTTGTGTGAAGAGTTGTAAATGCTGCGTGTCTTCTGCTTTTAAGTCAGTCTAATTAGTCATTTCATAACTTAAGTTACCTCATTCTCGCTGGTTTAACAAGCATAAAATAAAACTTAACAATGATTTATCAAAGAATGTATTTTTCGCCTGTTAAAGCTGTTGTATAGCTTGTACCTTTTGTAGACTTTGAACTATTTTTTCACGTGTTCATGGTAGAATTTTAAAAATATATTTTTCTTCATCAACTATATGGGGTTCTCCAATTCGAGTAGGGTTTGAAAAATATGTAAAAGAATTGAAAAAAACTATGTAATGGTGAATTTTTCGAATTTCTTAATTTTTAATACGAAATAAACTATAAAGTAACTATCTTTACACAGAATAAATCTTTTTGTACACTCAGTATTTGTGTATTGTCATTTTGTGGAAAGGAAATGCGATATATTAATTTGAGCATTCAGGGGCATTGAGCATGTCTTCTCCGACGCAAGATGCGAAGGCGACAAGATGAGGAATGTAACTTTGTTGCTGAATTCCAGTCAAAAAGTGAGAGTATGGACCCTTGGATAGAATTAAAACCTGAAACAGACATCGAAATTTAAGCAATCCTATAGTCACGGGTACTGCAAGCATTCAAGTAATCGCTGAGCCGAAAAAAGCTGCAGACTTACATCGTCTCCTCCATGAGTTTCAGACGAAAGATGCACAGCCACAGGTGGCTGGTAAGTGACATCATTGAAGTTATCACCCGAGATGTCAGGCCTATTTCCATTGACATACTCTCTATATCCTGGACCATTGACGTAATTCAATGTGTTGTATGGCAGTCCATCTTCATCTCCGATTTCCGCAATCCCTTCAAGGGGATTGCCCCTTTCAGGATAGCCTATCACAATCAAATGTTGAGATGAATATAAATTAAGTATCTGACTGTGCTACACTAATATTCTAACCTGAGTTTCACGATAAGTAAATAAACTACCAGTACCTGCGATGCTCATAACATGAGCATGATCAGCAGTAACGAGAATCAATGTATCTTGGTCTTCGGTCATGATATCAGCTTCCTTGATCGCTTTGTCAAATTCAATAGTTTCCCATAATGCCCTTTGTATTTGATTGTCGTGGTGAGCATGATCGATTCTTCCACCTGAGAGTTTGATTATAAAGTAATTATTTATATTAAATAATACTCGGATTGAGGTTATATATCTAATTAATCAAGTTATAATTTCTGGACCTTCCACAAACAAGAAAAAGCCGTTAGGGTTCTTGCTTAGTATTTGAATTGCAACTTTGGTCATATCTTCTAGGGAAGGGTCGTCGTTTTTTGCTTGTTCGTCTAAGTAACTAACATGGCTAGGCTCGAATAGCCCAAAGAGATAATCAGTTTGTGTAGTATCCACTTCCATTAACTTTGTTTTATTATATACGAAAGCAAATTTTCTTTGTTGGTCAGCTTGATTCTTTTCCCATTCCGTTATCAGATTTACTTGATCGTCTCGCTGGCCCTGAGACGAAGGATATTCAGGATCGTTTTCAGTTCGTGGTATGAATTTCTGCCTTCCTCCTCCAAGGATAACCTACACAAGAATTTTAATTCAGATCAAAACTTAAACGGATGTGTCTGCATTCAAAACTTACATTTATGTTTTTGCCAGGCTCATCGTTTATCAGTTGATAGGCAATATCGTGGCAGACAGAAGGATCCCCACCTCCATACCGCACCACATCACTGTCACATTCCCAGTCTCGATTTCCAATGTTGGCGTACGCTCCAGTTGGTGAAGCGTGAGTTATTCTGGTTGTGGTGACTATTCCAGTTGATTTCCCAGCAGCCTGATCCACACATTGTTCATAAGTTTGAGTCAGTTGATAAGTTTCAAACAGCATATATATTTGACTTACTTGCGCCCAAGCCAAGACGGATGAAACTTGGTTTTTAGAATCTGCTTGAGCTGCACAATCATATCGGAGGGCAGCAGGAGTTAAACCGATGGTACCTATATTAGCCTTAGTTCCGCACAAATAAGCTGTTGCAGAACACGCGCTATCAGCTACCTGAGAATCCGCACAGAAAGTCTGGAAACAACGAAACAGATATTAATCTGCACTACAATCTTAGGCAGGCTCCGGAGAGTAACGAGATTATAAAATACCTTTGAAACTCCAACGTTCGGAAAGGAGTCCATGTGGAGGGTGGCCTCTTCTCCATAAGGCAGCTGGTCGACTTTCTGACCTTTATAGATTCTCGCAGCAGTAATTGTGGGGACGGACATTCCATCTCCGAGAAAAAAGATTACATTCTTCGCCTCTGCTTCGATCTTGTCATTCACACCACTGAGTTTATTTCTTAACACATTTTGAGCGTCTGCTCTCCAAAATGCAGCATCTTGTGTTTCAGATTTGATAATATTAGAAATTCAGATGAAATTCATGTACATATGTACTTTGAGGATATAATCTTGATCGTTCTACCTTCGTAAGCTTTCCCAGCTTTGGCGAGATTTGCAGCATGATTTACCTGAGGGTGCATGTGGATATCTACAATTCCCCAATACATTTTTATGTCATAATATGTATTGGTGTCGTAAAAGCATTAAGATCAACACAAGTTCAGGGCAATAGTAGTATACCTGCAATTTCATTAACCACAGAGTAAGCAAGACTCATGGAAGTCATGCAACTCAACCAAAGTACGGACCTAGCAAAGCTTTGTCTCATTTTGAGTCTTACAAAGAAGTTTCACAAATAATGATGAGCAGGACTTCTACCTTGATGACTGCAAACTTATAACTCCGACTCAACTCTCGAACTGGAATAACCAAACGCTTTGACACGACTTTTAATAATCGAAATTCTGATGAAATGCTCTTCACCTCATTTGTAAAGTGACCTTCACAATGAACTCAATCACTTTAATTGTTTGGAATTAGCAAACACTCAAGATGAAACTGGTGATAATAATTACGTATTGATAATGAAATACTTTGTGAAACCAATGACAAGGAGTGATTATCGGATCAAAATCTTGCATTTCACTCGAGATCATTTCACAATTAATCATAACACGATATGCAAATGTTGTTGATATGAATCCTAGAGGAAGGAGCTATACGGACTATCCAGCTACTGAACTATATAGAAGATAACACCAGCAACTACGGGATTATTACGCGTATGGGAATGTGTGTGTTATCAAGAAAACAGAACTCTCGATAAGCACGTTCAAATCCACCTGAAGTCAGCACTCCATTTTATTTGCAAATTGTAAGTACCTCACTGAAAAACGAGAATGCTTCGCAAATAAGTCAATAAGATAACCGTGAACTGTAATTACTTTCTGGTGCTTTTCCGCCAAGCTTCATAATCATATGCTTATTTAACATGCAATGCAAATAAATCTTATTCGATGAATTGTATATTGAACATCAATTTGGTTATGAATGTATTGATTAAAGTTATATTCATCATGCAGTTTATAATACACAGATCTTTGTTGTAAAACAATGTACGAGCATTCAAATTCATTTTTTGATTTACACTAGATAACATTTTGATTTATTGAAACAAGTGGTAGGTGAAGTTGATTCCATAATGAAACCTAATTGGGAAAAGTGTATAGTGTAGGTTATTTTCATTCCGGAGGTCTGACCAGAATCCATTCCGACTGGAGTGTAAGGAGCTGAAAGTGATTGGAGAATTCTCTAGTTTGACTTCATATAGGCTTGGGTAGCTGCATAAGACAAAGCAATAGGGTGACTTCTATGATTTCTTTTCTATTGCCATTTAGGTTCTTGGAAAAACTGGAATCCTTCATTTGAAGGAGTCGGATTCACCGTTTGCGTTCTACTCCTGGTCATCGATAATGTGCTTCCCGATTTTTTTCCGGCTTTTGAACTACAGTTACTGGAATACTGGTGGCGACTCATGCAAAAAATTGTCATAAATTGTCACAGGCAAATTGTCATGATTTGTGCTATAAGTATATGATACTTTACAAAAAATGCCAAAAATGTCCGCTTATACAACTATTATACAGCTCTTATACAGCTTTTATACAGCTATTATACAGCTTTTATACAGCTATTATGCAGATCTTATACAGCTCTTATACAGATCTTATACAGCTTTTATACAGCTATTACACAGATCTTATACAGCTTTTATACAGCTATTATACAGGTCTTATACAGCTCTTATACAGCTATTATACAGCTCTTATACAGCTATTATACAGCTTTTATACAGCTATTACACAGATCTTATACAGCTTTTATACAGCTATTATACAGCTCTTATACAGCTCTTATACAGCTATTATACAGCTCTTATGCAGCTCTTATGCAGCTTTTATACAGCTATTATACAGCTATTGATGCAGCATTTTGTCTCGTCTTTTACAAGACTGTATTCATCAATCATTTATTCATTCAGTATTCATATAATTCTATTGCACTAAAATGCGATTTCAAACCTCTTCTGCTGTGTTTTGGACGATACAATATGCTCTCTATGTTGTGAGGGCGGATAGTTTTGGTACTGTATTTGTAATCGACATCTAAATATCATGAACTCATGTTACACTTTATTATTCCAGAACAAAGTACATCTGCAAGCCACTGTGACTTGTTGAAGCTGAAATTCATAATGCTTGGGAAATGCTGTAGGGATTCCGGACAACGTTCCAATAAAAATACGAATCCTTAATCCTTCACCACTACAGAGATTTTCAAAGGTTACCAACTGGTCAGGATCCGACTCCAAGGTGTTACAGAGTTTTGTTACATTAATTTCATGGCATGCACAGTTGTGATACGTATGCTCTTACCCATGATACCTTTTATGTCATGAGAAATCATGGGAAGATGTGTTAGGACAGGCTTATGATTCATTTTTTATTATGACACCTAAAGTACGACACAATATGGACAATTTGCACAATTTATGATAATTTTCTGAATGGGGACTGGAATACTAGTCATATAGGTAGGCTCATGTGTGAACTAATGCTAAGTAAGTTGTGAATGCCAGAGGAAATCCGAGTCCATTCCAAATGAAATGAGGATGTCTGGGGAAAAGTGAGAATACATGGTTTAAACAAAGACCATATAACATTACTAAATTCCGAGCATTTCTGTGTCTATAGTCTAGTCTATAGTGTCTATTGTACCTGACACTAGCTCTAAAAAATTATAATCTCAATATTATTAACCAACAATAATGCACGCGACAAGAGAGTAAGCTAACAACATTTAGGAGAAATAAATTAAAATGGTTAATTAAAACCAGAATGGTTTAGTAACCTTTATCAGTGGGATTATCCGTGTATGGGAAGCCATGCAGCAGTACAATGAAGTGGTTATTTGCTGCATTTACTTCTGACTTAAAGGTCTACTTGTATCTAACTAATATGCTTGACATGCAAGATAGTCTGTAGATATACATTGTTGTCAATGTTAGTCTATAATGGAAAGGGACAAGAGAGAAAGGAGTTTTTAGTTCATGTGTACGTGTGCACTGCTTGGAATAAATGTATCTTATTAAGGTCACCTCTTCTCTCCCATTCCCTAAATTCGCACAAAACTTGGCACTCTTAATCGCTTAGTTGCGAGCAAAACCAATAAGCCAGCAAAAGTAACAAAACCACACACAAACACACGAGAGGATTTTGTTTTTTTTGTAATCTCGTCTCATATTTAGCATTTCATCGATGCACTACAAACGAGTTGCTTCTTCTGCTGTGTCCACACAATTGCTCTCTTATCGCCTCTTCGTTGTGCTGGAATTGACAGATGTACAAGCAAATACAGACATCAACCAATAAGTGTGTACACTACATGCTTTTTAAGCGCTTTCATTAATTCATTCCTTGAGTTGGGTTTTGTTCCGATTGTCCCGAATTCGGGTACTCCAACGGTAACTTACGGCATTCTACTCGCTTCACTCGCACTCTTGAACAGTGAGCAGATCAATACGAAGTGTGGACAGGATCATCTGTCTGTACCATCGCACGTGTGTGTGTGTTTCTTAGGACACTTTATATAGATTCAGATTCAGTTCAGCGTTGTGCATACACTCTTGTATACCACAAGATTCAGCGTGCTTGTTAAATAGACTAATTTAGTGCTTGGTTATTACTGGTGATACGAAACTGTGAAATGTTCAATCACTGGAAGAGACCTGCTGTGCGTACACAGGGTGTTCTGCTTTTACGATTCTCAGTTGGCTTCAATAATAATGGACAAGTCCCTTCCAAGGGACACGACACTGGTTTACAGCGAAAAGATGCTAGAATTCAGGGGGCTAGAAGTTATTGCTCCTCCAGCAATTTCCTTAGCACTCCAGTTCCAGAAGTGTCTCAAATGGACCCATCAATCAAGTCTTACTCCGACTTGTATAACTTCAGCATTCAAAAAGTACGTCTTTTATTTGCTGTACCACATTTATTTATTATTGTGCTTGTCACAGTTATCGCCAAATGCTGTTTATAGTTGAGCAAATATGATATAACCTGTCTCATGATTCCCTCCGACAGCCTGATGTATTTTGGAAAGCTGTTTCGGGCAGGTTAGATTGGCAGACCGACTTTCATACTACACTCCAGGGCAATTTCAGTTCTCCGGAAGGAGTGAAGTGGTTCGTAGGTGGAAAGCTAAATGTTTCTGGTGAGATTCTTGATCTATAAATGTTGAGAAATATACCTAACCATTAAGTCTGAATGTTGTATGTTGTGAACCAGTTAATTGTGTGGACAGACATGCAAAGAGAGATCCGAATAAAACAGCACTGATATATGAGAAAGATGAACCTGGGCAGCATGAGACGATTTCATATGGACAGCTTCTTGAAATGGTAAAAACGTACGCTGCAATTCTTCGTAAAGTCGGAAATGTCAAGAAGGGAGACAGGGTAGCTTTCTATTTGCCTTGTGGACCTACAGCAGTTGCGATGTCTTTAGCTTGCGCAAGAATAGGAGCCGTCCATTCCATAGTTTTTGCAGGGTTTAGTGCTGAAGCATTGGCGTCTAGAATAAATGATGGTGAGGTGAACAATTGTACAATTATATTGCATTCTAAACTCTTCATACCGATAAATATGTAATTCCATGATGATTATTCCAGCTGGGGCTGTGGTGGTTATCACAGCAGACATAGCGGTACGAGGAGGAAGGATACTGGACTTGAAGAAAGTTGTAGACGAAGCTGTAAAAACAACGCCGACTGTAAATGCAGTGATAGTTGATGCCAGGGATGGAGACAAATCTCGAGTTAAATTGAATCATCCAAGAGATCATTTCTTGCAAGACTTGGAATCAGAAGTGAAGAACAGCGACGACCACATAGAATACGTGGATAGTAATGATCCTCTATTCATACTTTACAGTAGGTAAAAGATTTACTGGAGGAAATGTCAAGAGACTACACAGTGATAAATTTACTAACTTTTCGGTACTTTGGTAAACTTTGTAGCATCTGGAAGTACAGGGAAGCCAAAAGGTTTAGTTCATTCCAGTGGAGGATATCTTCTGTATTCCATGTTCACCTTTAAAGTAATTTTGAATCTATTGCGGTGTTTAGAAAAGAAGAATCACTGTACAAACTCTCTTTTGCAGAACGTCTTTGATTACCAAGAAGGCGATAAGTTTGGATGTGTGGCTGACATTGGATGGATCACCGGTCACTCTTATGTTATGTACGGCCCTCTTGCCAATGGTGGAACGACTTTGCTTTACGAGTCTACACCAATCTATCCTGATCCTGGTAAAATAAAAATTCAATACTTAATAGTTTTGCAAAAGTTCCAATAGTTCTGTATAATTCAATGAAACATTTATTTACAGGCCGTTACTGGGAAGTTGTAAGTCGCTTGGGTCTAACACATCTTTATTGCGCTCCAACTGCCATCAGACTTTTACTTAAATACGGATCAGACTGGGTAAAGAAGTACGACAGATCGTCACTTCGAGTGTTAGGGTCAGTTGGAGAACCAATCAATAACGAAGCATGGCAGTGGTTTCACGAAGTTGTGGGTGACAGTCGCTGTGATATTAGGGATACTTGGTGGCAGACAGGTAAACTGAACCACTGGTGATACCCTTCCATTCTGATTACATTGAAGTATGAATATGACTCGTATGTAGAGACGGGAGGAATCTGTTTGACTCCAAGACCTAGTGGAAAATCCGACCCTGTTCTTCCAGCCATGCCCATGAGAGCTTTCTATGGTATTAAACCAACCTTGATGAATTCAAAAGTAGATTCTGCCACCGGAGACGAAGAAGGAGCGTTGTGTCTCGCTACACCGTGGCCTGGAATGGCCTTGAGTATCTGGCAAGATCCGTCTCGCTTCAAAGAAGTTTATTTTAAAGACTTTCCTCCGCATTACTTCTCGGGTGACGGTGCAGTGAGGAATAAAGACGGGTACTGGAGAATAACAGGAAGAATGGATGATGTCATAAATGTAACAGGCCACAGACTCGGCACTGCTGAAGTTGAAGATGCCATGGTTCGTACTTTATTACCACTTGTTCAGCTGACAATACTTTTATGCTGCAGCTTCGGATTATATTAATATTGCCATTGCAGGACGAACATGAAATGGTCAGCGAAACAGCAGTCGTAGGCTTTCCTCATGAAATGAAGGGCGAAGGGATCTTTGCTTTCGTCGTATTAAAACAAGCAGGAGCTAATATGGACCGAATGCAGCTGGAAAAGGAACTCAAAGCTCTTTGCCGATCAAAAATCGCTGGATATGCAATTCCTGACTTTATTCTGGTTAGAAGTTAACTACATAATAATATTATGTTGTTAACAACACGGAGTGTTCATAAACTTTAATGGCTCTTAACAATTTGCGACTAACATAATTTTGCAGTTCCACGATGGGCTTCCAAAAACTCGATCTGGTAAGATCATGAGGAGAATTTTACGGAAGATCGCAGCCGGGGAAGTTGAGAATCTCGGTGACATTTCAACTTTAGCAGATCCAAGCGTGGTCAAAGGTCTTGTCAAGTGCAGAAAAGCCTTGAAGCCGGCTAAATAACTCTACACAATAATACATGGAGATTTATGGAATGTATATTTTCACGATATAGCTCGAAAAGTATTTTCTTAAACCTTTGCCATTTCAAATTACTTCTTATTTCTGCTTTGGTTCAATTTTCGAATACACCATCCTTATTATTCCTTTTGTATGTTTGCTTGAATTAAATTAAACCTTTTATATAAGTATTCAGAGTTTCAGAAAGTGAGGTCAACTGAAGCGTCCAAGCAATCGTAACAAATGTGTTCGTGTTTTCTGAAGGTGCAACTCGATAATATATATATACACGCCACCACGTTCACTCTACATTGAGTTCAGAAACCATTTGACGAGAAATCTTTCCTGTCTTTCCTTTCGGCAGTTTCTGTAATAAATGAAAATGTGATTTTGAAAATGACGTGTTATATCTTTTAAAAATTCAAGATTCAAGTGTTTATTTTAATTACTGGAAGAAAGTAAACTCCTCCTCGTAGATGTTTATAGCTTGGAAGTTGGTCTTTCGAAAAACAAAAATCAGTTCATTTTCAAAACCACGAAGGAAAAGAAACCTCATCGCTAAACAGCTTTTATACTTACAATTCGTGAAATCTTGAATTTCCTCAGGAGTACAAACCCACTCCTGTAAAATGACACAAAATGCTCTCGGAACATGTCCTCCACCTTCAGGGTCCGGGACTCCCACAACGCAAACCTGAATCGTTAACATACATGAGCTATTGTCCACAAGATCATACACCTAGACACTCTTTCTCGTCAAATTACCTCGCCCACTGCAGGGTGATCGTTAATAATGTTTTCGATTTCTGTAGGAGAAATCTGCGAAAGCATCCCAATAAGTTATTAGTATGTATTCTCTGACAAAGAGATTGATAAGCGAGCTTATAATATTGTGTAAGGGTACATGATTGCCGTAATATTTAAATATTTCCTTTGCACGGTCGACTAAGTGAATAAATTCATCGTCATCGAAATATCCAACATCTCCAGTTCTAAAGAACCCATCGACAAATGACTCCCGTGTTGCCTTTATAGTGAATAAACCAAACAGGCTTTTAAGCTTTATCATCTTTCAAGTGTTAAAAACATAAAGTGAAATCTAACCTCTGGGTTCGCAAAATACTCTGTAAATAATCCAGGACACTTTAAACAAAGTTCTCCAGTTTCATTGGGCCCCACAACTTCATTTGTTTCCAAATCCCGAAATTGTGCACTTACCCCACCACCGAGTTTTCCCAAGGAATTTGCAGGAAGGTCTAGAGAAATGGTCACGTAAACTTGAGCTTATGCATATGTAGCAGCAATTCAGTTACTTTTGACACTTACTGTCAATAACAAGATTGTCTGAATTGCTTGTGTCAGCGTTGCCTACAGCAGGAGCAACTTCGGTTAACCCATAAACCTGTTTCCAAAAATAGTACAGCTTGAACCTTAACTGTACTAATTACTAATTAAGTATAGCAGTATTGAAGCTGATTAATTATTTACAATCAAGACATGTTTCATCCCGGGTAGTTGCATGAGAATCTTTTGAATTGCATCCGTCACTTGCATTAAAAATATAAAACATTATCATGGTTTGTGATTCTTATATAGTACCCCAAACAAGATTTCACATCTTACCCGGGGCTCCCCCAGAAATAGCGATTTCTAACGAGCTAAAGTCATACGACGAAGCGTTCGGGTGATTCACCAAAGCCACGAGAAGTGTAGGAAAGCCAAAGATAACCTTCGGCTGTTCACCAAAACTAGTTCATTTAAATTATTCTGGACTGCTCTCATTATTGTAATTACTGCCATTGTTCTAACCCGAATATCATTAATCGCTTCAAACATCAGATCCATCTTTATTGTTTGCATAACGTAAATCGAGTGTCCGGATAACAACGCAGCAAAAGGAAACATTGTACCAGAGATGTGAGTTCCTTTGCTCACCATAAGTATATCAGAGGCGTCTTCACCGAAGTTGATGTAAGGATCAAACGATCGAACCATCCAAGTGAAAGCAGAGTGACTTATGATTGCTCCTTTGCTTTTTCCTCTGCAAAAATTGATTGCACAACTTCTTTAAGGTGTAGTTGCTAATTTAAAATTGAAATAGGGACAGAAACGATTGTATATAAATGGTATTTATAAAGTATTTTACGTTGTCCCACTAGTGTTTAGAATTAGACAGGGATCGTCCGCACTGCGTTGAAATACCGGAATTTCTGATATGCACAAAAATGAAAAATAATACGATTAAAACGATGTCTGCAAGAGTTTAAACTGCTACTCCATATAGTCTTATAGATAATTAGAGTTCTACCTGACCCATCATCACTCATCAATTCATAAATACTCGTACAACCCTCCATTTTGTCCGACGTAACGATTACTTCGACATCCCAATAAACTCTAGATGCTACCGATAAGCAGATTTCAGCTGCATCTGGCTCGCAGTAGATCCAGCCTATTCTTGATTCTTCAACGCGAGATAATATAGATTCTAGATTGCAAAGAAGAGTTTAATATAACTCGTTTGAAACCATATTAATTTAAGGTGGTGAATCAACCTTCATCATCTTCAGGATAAGACGCTCGCGGAATTCCATTTGCTCTCCACACTCCACAATGGAATATTTGGAGCTTAACAATATCTGAAGTCATGTACAAAGCTACGTCTCCATTTCTAAATCCTTGTTTGTACAGTGCACTCGCAATACTTCTAGTTGTTCTTTCGAAAGACTCAAAGTCGTAAGACTCACCGGTTCCAGCGTCCATCTGGAAAATGATATAAATCCTTAAAGATTGATTTGATACTTATCATTTAATGATTCATTATAAATTGTGAGAATATTCTCAATGCAATACAATCCGCAATGAACGTCCATTCTGTGCGTGTTCTTCGCATTTCCGAAGAATTCGGTTAACAGAGACGAGTTCGTCATGAGGAATTTCGATATCTGGGAAAGGTGAGAAAAGTGTACGGGCCATTCTATTAATTCGACTGCAGAACCAGCAGAAGACTGCGAAATATTATTCCTATGTAATTTTTACCTTCTCCCTTTTATGATGATGATGATTGTTTCGTGTTTCCACGTTTAATGTTTTCTGTATCGGAGAGACTATCGGAGGGTATAAATGACATTTGTCTTAAGATAATGGAAATCAATACAGGAAAATACATATTTTGATGTCCGATGAATACGTAAGCGAAGTTTCTTCACGCTTGTGATGCTCGTTTTACATAATTCCCCGTCCATTACGAGTCAATTAATAATGCGATGGTCGTGGCAAACTTTATTGTTTCTTAAGCAAAAAATAAAAGGTTAATTAATTATCAATTTGGGCCACTGGCCACAAACTGCATTGCCGAGTCACTTCTTTTATGAAAATTATAATGCAGCTAAAACTCGGCCAAAAGTGCAATCAGGTTATAGTGAGTAATAAAAAGCCAGTCATTCAGTCTTTAAAATTGAAGTAGCCAGTGTTATGATTGAAAGCAATAATGAAAAAAATGCAAGTTAGTGAATATTGCAAACATTGAAGAAAGTTTTCCATGACTGTCAGCATTCAACACGCATTTCACATCATTACAAGTATAAATATTTGAAGGAATGGATGATTTAAATAAGATAAGATAGTTCATTGCTTTTCCTTTAAACTTGAAATAGCGAACAAATAGTCAATAATACTTCAACCGGCGGTAGTTTATGCACTGATTAAAAGTAAGATTATTATATAAATGAATAATGCGAGCATGTTCGTCTTCAAATGTTTGCATTTTTCTTTAGTCCACATCATGAAAAATATATTCCAGAGCACATCGCAGTTGCTTGCTAAATGCTCTGACAGTGCTAATGAACAAAAGCTCGTAATGCAAAAACTTTGCCTTTGAGTCAACTGGATGTGCTTGTTGTTGTTATATTGATTTTGTGCATATCTATTTGCTATTTTTTATCCGAAGACGAATGAAATCGAAGATTTATTAACTATCTTTATATTTCCGCTTGTCTGAAAAAATTGCACTAAATACATAAAACATAAAAGGAGCATTAATTGGGGCATACTGAAATGGTGTCACTGTAGAATTCCCCTACACGCCATGTTATTGTCGGTTCTGCCTAGGATCACCTGTACTATTTGAGATTACGACAAGCACAGAGAACGGACTTGACAAAATTCATAACTCCGGTTGAACTGCTGCAACTCGTCCACTGCACTAATGATATTATTCATAATGAACGACCAACAAATAACTTGATGATTCTGAGGTGCAATAGCAGTTTGCACTCAAAAGATCTGTAGTTACTGCAGTCTCGCATTGTTCGTTCATAATTATGTAATTACATGTATATTAAGCTTCTGTCTGATGAGGTGTAAACCACCGTCAATAAACCTTCTTACGGCGCAGAGTTGAATGGAATAAAGATTTTTGAGCATGTCCTGTTCAGCAGACCATATAGGAGTTGTATTCTACTACGAACAATGTATGTATATGTCCTACACATTTGTTGAATCAAAAGGTTCAATTGTTTTTTCAGTTCACAATTGAAAATGCAGTTGTGATTGTATGCACGTAGAAATAAGCTTGGATAATACTAGTATCAACCAGACTTGATGCAGATCATCAATGCACTTAACACTCGGCGCTTTTCTGCTTAAAGTCACTTAGAATTTATTTTCCATTATTATTATGAGTTAAAATATGTACGGCGAGGGGAATTTAGAGAAGTGATCAAAGATCTGAAGTAAATGACGAATGAAACAGCGACCTTCTTGTACCCAATAAATAGTAAGTGATTCATCAAGGCTGACAAGTTCAGGGAGTCATCAAAATTGAAATCCCAATGTTAAGAAAGCCAAGTATACGCATGCAAATGAACTGTGATAAATATGAACTCGAAAGCTCAATGAGTTTTTAGAGGATTTACAGTGTCTTCTCATTAATTAATTAGTCTCTCCAGACGCATTATCAGCTCTCCTTCTTTAACTTTTCTTATCCTCGTCGTCGGCCGAACGAATAACATATGCTCTAATCCAAAAACTTAAGTGGATCTATCATGGATGCTTTCTTGGTTTAAGATATGGTAGGTTAATTTTTCTCAATTTTTTATCTCCACCCGTATAACTTACAAGAACCATGTGTGAGTGTGTGTACGAGTAACTTTATGAATATTCACACAAATTCTGAATAGTTGTGAATCTAAGCCCCCAATATAAGTCCGCGTAATAATAAGCTCGCAATAAGTAACTCTCGATCTTAACACTCTTTCGTAAGACACACATACATAATAATATTTTGAATTCCAATATTCCAAATCATATTCACTAGTGGAAGAAAACACACTACTCTCAGACATGCAACGACGCTCACACACATGCACTTAGAGTTGTTAGTGAAGAATTAAGCTTGGTTAGCGAGAACGCGATCTTATTTTTCATACGTGATCTCTCTCCACTCCTGCTGAATTTCATATGAGCCCAGCAGAAAAGAGATGTCAAGAGATACAGAAGCTTATAGCAAAGCGCAATGTAACTACTTCAATCAGTTCTGGTTGATAAGTGGTGGTGGCTACTGCATTGCATATGGGTGATCGACATTCGTCGCAAATGTCGAATATTTCGAGTAGTGGTCAGGAGCAGCTCTACGCACTTTCATCTGCGATAAGTACAGGAGGAGAGTGTGTCGTTTCTGGTTTTTTCTGCGCAGTAAAACTGACTCTAGAAACGCTAATTACTTCCTAATTCTAAGATAATTCAAACTGTCCTGCAATTAGGAGTGAAATAATAAGATACCAAGGATGACGCCACTGCAATGGGCTCTAATGTGCATTTTATTCACAACATACCTTCTCTTTGGAGGGGGAGTGTTCATGTTTTTCGAACAACACAGGGAAATACAGCAAAAGGAAGAAATCTCAGTGCTTCGAAGGGACGTTAAAGGTTTGTATTCTCAGTTACCTTTGCTTTGACATAACATATATTGATAGTAGAACTTAGGAGGTCTGCAAATGTACAGTTTGCCGAACAATAAACCTTGCTCTCGTTGCCCCCCATATGCTATTTAGTCTGGGTTACCGGTTAACAGAAGATGTTAATGTGCAATTAACGTCATGTGAGAAGTTTCATGTATCAAGTGTAGGTAAACATTTAAACCCAGACGGATCCGCGATCTCTTCTTTGAGTAGTTATTTTTTTGCTAAAGTTGTAAATAGAAAAGCGAAAGTTGTTTATAAACGCTTCCAAATACAAGAAACCCGAAAATGGCCTGATTTTGTTGGAAACTGTATGGAAGTCAGGAAGTCGAATAATTCAAAATTCAATATCCAGGTCGATATCGTTAAATTAAAGAAGGGCATTGATATGTTTACCGGTTTGACATATGTACCTGAGTTTATCAAACGAGGACCTTGTATAGTTCACGCTAATCTAATAATAACTTTAAAAATACCTTAGTTTGCATGTGTCGCATCTGGCTCAACTTGATAGGTGATGTGATTTGCCACTACATAAGGACATGCCATTTAAATTAATATTATTAAGTGATACTATATGCAACTATAATTGACCATTGTCTAATTAAAATCAGATCTGTCTTATTTTTATTCTCATATTACTAAAATTCATCTCCCATGAAAATTGAACACAATAATTAGTAGCATGGTTTAATATGTAAACGAAGAGATTGTAGAGGTTTTAGAATGCCTTTTTAAATGATGTGTGTACGGGGAACAAAGAGAAGGATGAAGGTCTCCGGCTTTCCTGTCAAATCATTTGGGTTATCAACTCACACGTTATTTACAGTTCGTACATAATAAAAATCATTGAAAAAGAGTGATATATGTTTATTTTCAACAGTAATATCCTATCCTATTCTATCCTATACCAATATGTGTTCAGGGTTCAGAGTGTAACTTATTACCAAGCTGATATTTGCATTTATAGGAGTAATTAATCTAAAGTGTCAAACGTGCAGGTATTTTGTGTATGCTCAAAGATCGAAATAACTCTGAGCTTCTTATTTTTAGATCGATCAATCGCTTTGAAAAACCAGTTTGAAGTTCATGTAAAAATGTTCATTGTTGTGTAACATGACACAAAACAATGATAAGAGAAAAGCGCTGTGTCACGTTATCTTCTTCTATTGTCTGTGAAGGTGCTTTCGTACAACATCATGACTGATGAGGAGGATAGGAAAGACGAAATGAAATGGAGATCCACCTCAGTTATTTATTTGCTAGTGATATCTGTTAAATTTAGGAATGTTTAAATAACATCGAGAGAGCGAACATTTTTGTCGGTGAGTATTCCCGCAGTACAAACACGACAATTTGTTGTCTTATTCTCGTTTAGGCAGCGCAATTACAAGACCTCTCTTTGGTTGGGGTTGCTTAATTGGTCTTTATTAGTTCAGATCAGAATCCAGAGCTGTAAAAAGGGTTCTGCATTCACTTGATCTGCGCGGAGACTGTCGATATGTCATGATGAGATCGTGCATATTACTTAAATATCCATAAATAATTCAGCTGCATGAGGCTAATTGCTTATTTCCCAACGTATGAACCAAAGATGTTTAAGGAGATGCATGCTCACGAATTTATTCAACTAATTAGTATAAATATTTTGTAGGTGTGGACACCTACGTATCAGATCAATTAGTTAGCCAATTTGATTTTGTAGCTTTAATTGTACTGTGTCTTTTTATCGAACTATCCTGCTTACAATGCTCGTCAGGAAGAAAATACGAAATAATTGTATTACTGATATGAAATTGATAAGCTTTGTTCCGGAATCCAGTCTGATTTGAGTATCATTCAACTTTATGGTATGTTCCCTTCTTGTAGAGATTCTCCTGCTGCTAGACAAGGACTTTTACAGCAATGATACCAACCCAGAGGTCCTGAATGCTCTCAGACAAGCCAAAGAAGGAGTAATCCATCGAATTTCGGACGTCTGCGAAGCAGGCAATCTTCTCAGAGATGAAGAAGCCCCACCAACGCCTGCTGAGGTTGAGTCAGATAAGATTAAGTGGAACTACTACAACTCTGTCTTCTTTGCTTTCACAGTAGTTACTACAATAGGTGAGAATGCCAACTAAACTTCTACGTAAAACAGCTTTAATGATAAATCTTGCCCAATTAAAAGAGTCGCGGCTTTAAAGACGGTTAATAAAGAATTACTAAATTATTATTATATTGTCCTTTCCTTTTAAATCTTAAGGATACGGTCATCTGTCTCCTTCCACTATATGGGGAAAGATTTTCGTGATGATTTACGCTCTTATTGGGATTCCCATAAACACTATTCTTTTGAGTGGATTAGGAGATTACTTCTCGAGTAGAGTAAGCGCAATCAAATAAAGCTTATTACATGAGAAATGCTTGCTTAATCATTGTTTTTGACCGTGGATGAATCATTTAGCTAGTAAAAGTTCATAAGAAGTCCAAGGAGAAAGAAAAGGAGAAGAACCGATCAACGAAAGTAACTTTCATAGCAGAGATTCTATTCTACTTGGTTCCTGGATTGGTGATCTTCATTCTTATTCCATCCGGAGCCTTTGTCCTTATTGAAGGATGGAGTTTCCTCGACGCAATTTACTTCAGCTTTGTCTCTCTTACCACCATAGGCTTTGGAGATTATGTAGCAGGTGAGCTGGAAGCATTCAGTCCATTTTGTCAATAAGCTACTTGCACTAAAAAATTGCCTATTATGCCTATGAATTTCCATACACTTTATCCTTGTTTTATGCAACTTTTAAAGTCCAGCGTGGCGATTTTCTCAACTAACCATGACATGCGTGTCATTATTTCGTTTAACTTAATTCCAAAACCTTTCCAATTGACTGCACGCAAAATTCCATATGAATAAGTATATACTTATCCGTATAGAAGTAACAGTTGTGGTTTATATTTAGGTATGGGGGATGGTCACAATGCGTGGATGTGGGTTTACAAAGCGTCTATTATAATATGGATCACCTTTGGTCTCGGCTACCTTCTTATGATTCTGGGATTCATCGCTAAAGGGATGACATCAAAAAGAGTTCGAGTGGTTATAGAGCGACGGCTGAACACAATTCGGTCCACAAAGGAAAAGCTATCTAAAGACATTGACTACATGAGACGAGTAGTTAATGAACTGTACTTAATGAAAATCAAACCTGTTTACGAAGTAGAAGAATGGGAAAAGAATGGGACTGGCGAAGAAGACTTTAAAGCTAAACGAAAGCGAACTCAAAGCACGCCTTGTGTATCATTCGCGGGTCAAAGACGGCTCTCTACTTCGCTTACTAATCTTCCGAGACAAGTGTCTCCTATAATTCGTTCAAGGGAAGGTCGCCCAGGGCGAAAGACGTCGTGTGGAAGTCTCCAAGGACAGTCGACACTCTTCGCAAACTCTCCTAGTTCTTTAAGGAGACGGTGTTCCGACACAGATCTACAAAACATTGATAGAGAGAAGACCTTTGAAAGTGCCATGACAAATGGAGTCACCGCTGATGAGCTTCTGGTGACTGTGGTTAACGCTTTAAGTGGAAATGTCATGTTGGACGTAATGGAAGCTGTAGATGAATTGAACCATTGTGAAGACGAGGCTGGAAGTGTTCTTGAAGAACACGACAGAAGCCGAAAAGTTTCTAAAGAAAGCAATTGCAGTATCGTTGATTACGGTGAGTTTTTGAATGGTTAAGACTTCAATTGGCCTTCAGTTTGTTTTTGTGTAGATTGAATCTACCCATTATTATTGCAACTGAAAAGTTTATTCTAGCATTGTTATCAACTTTTGTTTGAATATGCAGGACACGGGGAAGGTCTTCATTGGGATCTTGGTGCCGTGTCTGAATCAGACGAAGAAGTTCTTATCGAAGAAGATGAAGAGTCTGGAGAGCACACAGAGAACGATAAGCTTCAGCAAGTCATAGTCCACGAGGTCCCAAAGGAGGCTTCCATTATGGATCAAGTTACTGGGGTAATTCGAAAAATCTCGTCAGGAAGTCGATTTCCAACACCAACGACTTCTTCAGACTCTCCTTCAACAGGGAGGATTTCGAGAGACGACCACCCTCGCAGACGGTACGTGTCTAAGTTCAAATTACCGATATCTACACACAATGACACAATACTTTTGCAGTGATTCAAATATTAAATGCATTCACATTGAATTCCAGGCGAGTCAGTGGAAATACACTCCACAAAGAATCAATCGAGAGGAAAATCAGCCACGGAAGCTACTACGGATATCACCCTCACTCTCATCTCAAGAATCCGCTGGCTCATCTGAACACCCCGTCCCCAAAGGAGAGAAAGATAAGTGGACTTTCACAGCAGAGAAAGGTATCTGAGGAGAGTACAAAATCGCGGCTGACAATTGACGAGTTTATGAGCCAGGCCCAGTCGTCCCGTAAGGTTACCCCGTCAAGTGTTTCCACCACATCTCGACTGTCTTTGGAAACTACCTCTCTCGCAGAATTCCTCCGGGCATTAGACAATGTCCATGCTCGTTTGAACTCTAAGACGTCTGTAGGAGGTCGTTCAGACGAATGGGGAGCTTCCTCAAGCGAAGGAGTCCCGCGAGGGTCTCCTTCGTCGACATTTGGAAGTCCCATAACTCCATTCACCCCTATTCGGAAATCTCAAAGAGAGTCAAGCAGACGACCTTGCAGCGACAGAAGGAGAAAGACTGGAGTATTCCAACCAGACTTTTCTTACTTTAACCCAAGTTTTGTCTTGGACGAAACAGCACAAGCAAAGATGGAAAACCAAGAAAAGAAAACTTCAAAGTAGTTTTGTGTGTGATAAAGTTGTACGAACAATAGAATGAGTTTATTTTTGAATCTCTGTCACGTATGAGACTATTAAATGTATTTGTTGGTCCTGCGTGTGTACTTAATGTATATATACTATATATATAAGAAAGCAAAACCCTGTTATTAATGTGGAAGTCTAGTCTACATGCCTTTTCCTACAACATAAGCGTAATAATCTATTCAAGATGACATGGTTCTTGAAACATTGCTGTTTTGTTCCCCTGCAAGTCTGCAAACCTTCCTCACATTAACTATAACTGAATGTTACGAATAAAGATTAATAATAAATGTAATTCGAGTATTTATACGCACAACAAGTGCATGATTTCTGACTCATAGTACAATAGTCCGACAAAAAACAGAGCATATTTTTGAGAGCATGGTGGTGGGGTAAAGTAAGACACAAGGACAAGTAAACAAGTAAAAAGTAGAAAGTAAAAGTATCTTTATAGACATTCCTGGTCCAAGCGGTCTGGACTGTATTGAAGATTGCGATTCACGGCCGTTGTAACTGTCTCCTTGGTCGAAACGGTGGTCTCGGTCTTGGTTAGATGAGTCCCTGGCTCTCATGTGTTACGGGAGTCTCCTTCTGTTTCAGGTGGTCCATGTCGAGCCAAGGGTTTCCTAAAGCTTGATCAACCGTTGCTCTGCGGGTCACGTCTGGTTCCAAGAGATAACGAATAAACTTTTTAGCACACGGTGAAATGAGATTCTTCACAACACGAGGATAAGTGAGAATCTTCTTAAGCTGCCTGTGCAACATCCTTGGAACATCTGACTCGTCAAATGGCATGTATCCAGTCAATATAACAAAGAGAGTGCAGCCGGCTGACCACATATCGTACAGTTTGGGGTTGTATTGAGTGCCCTGCAATATTTCTGGAGCAGCATAAGCAACACTTCCACAGTAAGTGCTGGAAAGAATCAGCTTTCCTGTTCGCACATCGCGACAGGCTCGTGCGAATCCGAAATCAGACAGCTTCACTTGATCGTTCTTCGTGAGTAGAACATTTTCACATTTCAGGTCCCTGTGACTAATGTCCATACTGTGTAGGTACTGAACAGCCATGAGGATTTGTTTGAAATAATGACGGGCTAAATCTTCAGGGATGAATTCTTGTTTCTTGATGCAATCCAGGAGATCTCCCTTGTCACAGTAATCCATGAAAATGAAAACATTTTGAAGATGTTCCACCACACTTAGAACCTCAACGATGTTAGGGTGCTTCAATCGGCCTACAATCTCAAGTTCCCTCGGTAAGAACTTCTCCACTTCGTTTTTGGATGCTCTGCACTTGTCGATGATTTTGCACGCAATGAGACTACGAGGTTTCTCTGCTTCTTGAGACTTTGGAATTCGATCACAAATTCGAACTTTGGAAAACGAACCCTCTCCAATAACCTTTCCGAGTTTGTATCCTTTTTTGAACAGGAATGCATTTATGTCCTTTGGTCGAAGTACCTGGATGGGCTGAGGGGTCGAAACTTCACTCGCATTTCCCCGTAAGTCAGTTGTTACAAGAGACATTCTTCACGAAGGAGCTGACAAGGAGGAGGGCAGGTTTATTTCGATGAACGGATGACGAATGAACGGCATAATATACACCCTCATAACCAAAACACATTTTAGTTACCTAACCTAGCGTGGAGAAAAGACTTTGAAAAAGTGTCACCCTATGAGGGTGTATTATATGCACGTATTCCTTCGTTCCTCCGTTCATCGAAATAAACCTGCCCCAAGGAGGATGCCGCCGTGTCCGTTCGTAAGACAGCAGAGAACTTCAGAGATGAAGATAAGCGCGTGGACAAAAAAAACTGACCCAATGGAACACAACACAGCAAACGTTGAGGTACAAATACAAAATTTAGCATGAGCCAAATGGGAGAGCACTGGGAGAGTAGTGTCGGTCTCGGTGGTGGCAAAGTGAGACTGGATTTCAAGTGGCGGGAAATCCGTGAGTTCAGCTAATCGTACAGTCCAGCAGGACTTCATCCCCAGCAATGATGACACGTGTTGACGAAGAAAGAGCCCTGCAGACGGAAGGTGGGGGTGC
>Ga0194135_10000243_pt1 | contig 31347 bp, 29 predicted proteins | sample LitLau_LLRF_2013_FD_134024 | JGI IMG/M metagenome (GOLD analysis project Ga0194135, IMG submission 134024) | Freshwater sediment microbial communities in response to fracking from North America - Little Laurel Run_MetaG_LLRF_2013 (version 2) | ecosystem: Environmental > Aquatic > Freshwater >... | reverse complement strand
TGAATAACATCAGACATTACTAATATGCATAATAATTACAACTAACAAACTGAGGTTAGAGTTCTTTCAATGGATACACCAGTATTCACGCAAATTCTGAACGTAAGTGCAGGGATTTCATCTCATGCAAAGACACTTAATATATCAGCAGTAATTCTCTTTCTGTACTTTTACGATCAGTGAGTACAACTAGACAATTACCCAACTTAATATTCAGTATTAGTTTTAGTACAGGATGCTCATATGCCGCAGCAAAGAAATAACTTAAATAGTAACGAAATCGTAACGACTGAATTTGAGACGTGTATTACTATCTGTGATGATATACGAATTTAGGTTTGAGGTATATATAATCTTGTAAAATGTTGGTTAGTGGGTATCTATCAGCAGCAGAAGGAGATAGCGTTGTTCAAACTGACTTTAGTCTGCTCAATGAAAAGTTCCTGTCTGCAAGTGATTTCCACAAAAAGCCTACAACAATGATGCTGTCAGTGCGGATGTAATGCATTAAAGTGTATCGCTTGCTGCTTGAGTTGAGCCCACGAAGCATTGTTGTATAGCATTATGCCCAAAAAGCAGCATCCCCCATGCACACGAAATCTTCCCCAACCAAAGTTACCAAAGCCTCATCATCATGAGCTATTCATGTATTATTTTATACTTTTAGACTTAAAGTAAAATTATAATCTAAAATCCAAACCAACCAGTCTGTGTGTGGAGCACCAGTGGTAAAATAGTAAAAAGCAATTCATTAGGATCGGATAAGGTAGACTGCACTCCCCACACTCTGCAATAATATACTAAACCCTCGCAGCAGATCTCTTCGTTCGTATATCTGGCTTTTTAAAAAGAGACTTTATGATGAAACTCGTGATAAAACTGCCATTCTAACTCGCTGAGTCTTCTTTTGTGTTACCTCCAAATAAAGATAAAAAGTATCTGTGTACACGGATGATAATGAAGATAAGACTTTGCCTCGGATCTATCATAACTTACTAAACTTAGACATTTACTCATTCCTAAACTATCCTGCTATTTGAACGCAACTGCCCTTTTACTCAAACTATATAACTTGCTAACAGGTCAAATTCAGTTCACACACTTTGCATACATAAATATCTATACACATATATATCCACTCTTAATACATCTGGATATTCATTAGCTCTCCTGCAACTGCACAAGATCAGTTTTCCAATGGCTTCTCTCCAATAAAAGTTAAACTCAACTAGTCGTCTCAAAATCACCTGGACCAGCTTTAATTTCTAATTGTTTTGTAATTATACTCACAAATATAAATTCATTCTTACACTGTGATCCGGTTTTGTACAAAGAGTCACCTAAAATTCGCACTCAATTCTGATCTACACATTATTCCGATAAAATCATCATGGAAAAGGTTCGAGACTTGCACAACTGCAGTAAATGTGGAGTAGGCTTCAGACCAAGTCTAGAGCAAGAAATACTTTGTGCTAAGTGTCAAGTTCAAACAGGAGGAACTATAAATGACCCTGCAGAGTTAGAACGTCAATTTCTAGATATAGCTGGTAAGAACTTAACTTACTTAACATGATATACACAATTAATTCACTCGAAAAGTATCATACAATGTAAGAGATATAGTCAACAATTGATGATGTCGTTTAAGAAACTTTCACGGGAGATCAAGTATGGGTTTTACAGGGAAAGTATACGGAACTCAGTCAACGGAGAAGCTGTACAATATCTTTGGTCTCGTTGATGTCTTTAATCACAAACAAAGGCTCTTGAAACTTATGATGGATTTGGAAGAAACCAATGAGCGGAATAAGGTATGCACTACCATGTACGAATAAGAATCTATTGAAATGTTGAATGCATCAATGCGACAGACCAGTCTCAAAGTCTCACGGTCTGAGTTTTATGTACTTTCTTATGAAGTACTTTTTGTACTGGGTTCGTCAGTTCATACGTGAGACAGGTTTACGGTTGCATCTCTAATTGAACTTTTATTGCATTGTTTATTAGGAAAGAATCAAGAGAAGAAGAGAAATCAATAGACTAATGGAGGAACACGATGCAGTTCAAAATGCACTGGTTGATGTACAGGCTAAATTTTTACGAAAGGTACTTTTCGCAGTTTGTTCGTGACGATATCTGTTCTGCATTATTTTCATGTAAATGAAGGATTCCTACCAACCTGTGCAGGAGGCTTTCTCATTCTCACAGAGAATTATATATCTTGATGAGTTGCTCTTTGTCTCAATATTTTTGAACCCGAAACTCTTCCTCAAAGGGCAAAGCTTATTCCACACCACATTGTATTCCATCAACAATGCTCAAGAGCAAATATCTTGAAACTACTTAGGGTTCAAAAGTAGAACTGATAGGATCGTTTTAATTTGGTTCTCAGATGATGCTCGATCCCGATATGCAATTCTTGGGGAGTTCGAGAGGTAAAGTAGTTTCGACAGTTATGACCTCTCCCCAGAAGGAGCAGTCACTCCAGTCGCCAGTATCGCCTAAAGCAAGGATATCGTCTCCACAAACCAAGAGAGACTTTCCAGCAGATGAAATAGTTGGGACTGAAACCAAGCGAAGTAATAGTGTGAGGGACAGAATCAAAGTAAGCTTTTGAGTGTGGTAATAGCATTGCATATTTATGTTACATTCACTACAACATTATCACATAATTTTTATAAGAGTTTACTGTTGCCAGCGAGTAGTTTCAAAGAAGTGCAGTTGGGTTCAGAGAATTTGTTATGCATGAGACTTACAACCACAACCAGAAGTTTTCCAGTGCACGCAATCACATTCACACAAATGAAAGTTAAAGAGTGAAACTTATTGTTGCAATTTGATTCTCAGATGATTCTCAATCCCGAGGTGAAATTCTTGGAGAGCCCAAAAAGTATAAGCCATACGATTACACCGAATAAGCAGCAGGCGCCATCATCGCCAAAACCAAAGGTGTCGTCTCCACACGCAGAATTACCATCCGACGAATTAGTTGGAACTGAATTTAAGAGAAAGGGTAGCGTAAGGGACAGAATTAAGGTAAGTTTTAAAGGGCAGCATACGGCGCTTGGTCAGTACCATATGAACTAATATGAAGTACTTATGCTTCCCTTGGAGGCTTTCTGTAGAACCTATTTACCACTACAGCTCTTCAAAATTATATTTGTCCAGTGCACAAATGCTGAGTATCTAATCTGAATATTGTCTATTAGCAGATCCTTAGTCCCGATATGCCATCCCCGGAGAGTTCAAGGTACAAACCCGTTATGCCCATACCTTTCAAGGAGCAGCCAGCTGTATCTCCGAACATACCAATTCCACGTACACCTGACCTACCAGAAGAGGAAATAGTTGGAACCGAGTTTAAGAGAAGCAATAGCGTACGGGATAGAATTAAAGTGAGCTAATAAAGGAGCACTAGCTGAAGCTGATTTCTTCGACTTAACTCTACCAGCATATATTTATAAGCCTATTACAATTCGTATTTACCGAATTTCAGGGTTATGAAGAACGTATTCGCAGAACTGTCAGCACGGGATTTTCGGATCGCCCAACTGTGCTCAAGAGGCAGTTGTTCTAACCATCAGTCAAAGGCATTTTCAAATCTAAGTCATTCTACGCTCAAATAATTATTTATTTTATGTACTTAAGCCTAGAGTCGATTTACAAGTATTGGAATGTAGTGAAAGTATAAAACCATTTAAATTTATATAATATGCAAAATAATGTACATACTCAAATGCGTGATTAAAAATTGAAGCGCATGCGGCAATGCAGCAATCTAAAATAAGCTTGCTGGCCTAAGGCACGAAATAAGATCTATCGTACCTAAGTAATTGATTGACAGTAGTGTCGTTTGTGCCAACGATGTTCATAGACCCCACATACTGATTTCTTATCCTTTCTTCTTCAGGTACCTCCGTATCGAAAGGGTACACGTTTAACAGACCGTTAGGCATTCCTAGGCCTGTATTGCAAGAAATACACAATGATACCATTGGGTAATGTTGTTCTTCACTAATTTTGAAAAGTTGCGTAATACCTGATTGCAGCAACTGGCTATTTATGTAGCTCCATTCAGTCCAGTCCTCACATTTAGCGTAAAGGTCTATAAAAGGGATACCATCAACATCCACCTCAGTCACCTGATTGTAATTTAAATTCGAAAATCGAAAGTATTATACTCCTGAAAAAATTATAGAATATTGTAACATAAACTTCATACAATTCCTCTTTGCGGGACCGTGCCACCCAAGACATTGAAAAACTGCTCAATATTCCTGATCTGGGCAATACCGTTTAATCTTCCAACAAAGATCTTCAAATATGAATCACACGCTTAGATTATTGTAAAAAAATAGAAATAGAAATTAAACTAATTAATAGGTAACCTGTGGTATTATTGACTCTAAAATAGGGTCCACTAACGCAGTGGGAATCATTTCGGCATAAGAAACATCTTCCGTATTCCCAAAGTCTACGAATTGTACTTTAACCTGTCATATCAAAGCAATAAATACTTCTTCACAAATATGAAACACCAGTATAAAAAATATTCACAGTAGTAAATGATGCAAAGTACCTTCCCATCAGGTTTTGGGTATTCGAGTACCCTGACCCTGTAGTAACTTGGATCGTTCAACCCAAACATTCGAGTTCGTGAGAGGAACTTGGGACGATCGTTCGAAGGATTTAAATCGGGGTCGTCAGCTCTTGTGGGATCAAACTGGCGGCCTGGTGGTTTATCGTAACACAATCTGTTGTCCAACGTAGTGTGCATTGTGAACAATAGACGCCCACTACCGTTGTCTTCGATAAACACCACATGGAAGAAATCGATTAGTAGCCCCTGTGAACCAAATACAAATTCGAATAATAAAATGCGAATCATATCAAAGACAAGCTTAACATAATTATTCAATGACTTCTAGTACCGGTTTGAAGACCTTTGGAACTCTTGTCATCCTACTTAAAAGATGTTTCAGAAGGGCAGAAAGCAAAACGTTATCATGTTCTTCACCTGCGACAGTCACATGCGGAAATACCCCATCAATTACTAAATATTTGCCGTCTTGGCTGACAGAACAGTGCGTGATAGTAAACTTGTTGTTCACATCCAATGAGGAGAACCCGAGCAGCTCTTTGCACAGCGCTGAGTACGACCAATTTTCGAATCCAGATATTTTACAAGTGGTGATCTATTCAGAGACCCGACCCCCGTAAAGTAAACCTTATATCTGGGTAAACCATGCAATCGAAATAGGTATACATAAAAACTACTACCTTGAACGGTAATCGCTTAAATTCAGGCGTCATCCAGAGGACTTGATGAGCTGCAACAACAGCGTGGGGTCGTACCCACGTGTCGCAATTTCGAACCGTTACTTCTTTCCTTTGTTCATCCTTAGCTACAACTCTACCACGGATGCACTTCGTTTGAACATTTCCATCTGGGAGTGCATGTTCCAACTTTGCAATCACGTGGGATTGGCCAGGTTTCAAGGTTTCCCAACGAATTATGTTCCCGCTCCGAGGAGCCCAATGATCAATTAGTTCAAACAAATACGTGTATCGATCCTAAAAAGTTCGAGCATCTTCAGCAACCGTGGCAAAACAATAAGTTACATCTTCATACAAAGATAATTCAAAGACTTACATGGATATAATGATTTTCGATAAGAACGCTTAACCCGTCAGCATCTTCAAATCCCAAAAAGTAGCCTGTCACAGGACACCGAATCCTTTCAAGCTTTGGTGGAGAATCAAAAGGTGGCTCTACGCAAAGTCGTAAAACTTACAATCTAATGCATTTTAATCGACTAACTGCTAACAACTTAACTATAAAGTTACTAACCTGGCTCACTAGAACCACTGCTTTTATCACTGGATCCTTGACTATAGCAGTAACCTCCATTATCTTGTGATCCAGGGACTCCACCAAACAGGGACGGCCATCCTTGATTATTGTTATTATTACTGTTAGCTGCGGCAGTAGCCAGGGTCAAAGATTCCATCTGAGCAGAGATGTCCATATCATCATCCATTACATTAGCAGCCGTTTGCGGCATCATAGTAGCATCGCTTCCAGCAACACCCCTAATAAATAAAATCACTCCCTTATAACCTCTACGTCTTGCATACTTAAGCAATATTTAACCTTGATCGTATACAAAAAAGAGCCTCACCTATTACTCCACGAATGCTGCGTGGCATTCGGAACACTACTACTACTACCACCCATTCCCCAATCCATCCCACCGACAGCTCCAAGTGACGAACCATCCTCAGGAAAAGCAGACCTTGGTGGAAATGATACCTGGCCCCACTCTATTCCATTTATATTACTGTGCGATCCAGCTTCATACTGTGAGTCATCTCGTGGATCCGCCGCTGCTATAAACTGCGCATTTCCTAGCCGGAACCCTCCCATAGCCCCATTATTTTGAAACGGATCTCCCCCTCCTCCAGCTGCCATGTTCAGACTTCAAACTACCATACGTCGTCGTCCCTAGCGTTAGCGTGACGTTAGCTTATCTTCCGGACTCTCACCAGTAACTCCACCCCGTTGATTTGATATATATAGGAACTAAAAAATAACCACCTGTATATTGGTGGTGGTTTCATTCGATGATGCAATCATGCAATGTACTCAAATAACCCTCTTTCCTTTCCCTCTCACATAACTTAGTCACTAATTAATAATTGATAACTGCTTACCTTATTCTTGATGACCCCCGACTCAAGAAGAAACGACGTTAGAAAACTCACTCGGAAGTTTCAAAGTTCAGACTTGCAGACGATTTTTAATAGTTGTTGTAGCGCACACACAAAAATGAGATCCTGCTTCGGCGACTGCTCTCCTCCCAATGACTAGGAAGAAAGGAAGACGGAGACGAGAGAGCGAGAGGGGAAGAAGGAAGAAACTACGACGCAGTTTCCTTCCACCACTACGCACTATACAACAAAGGAGCGATGGCGGTTGTTCTTTTGCAAGAAGAATGCACAGGCTTCACTCAACCACCACGACCACCTCACCAGCGACAAGAAGTAGCTTCACCCGCCAACTTCAAATCTTGGGCGCACGAGCAACTCAACAACGACATCCATTTTGAATTTACGGCCATGTCGGTCATTCCCAATTTGAGTCATTCCTTTGTGCTGTATTATGTAAATTATTTCAAAATTAGAAATTCAAACTACTTCGATGGACAGACCAAGTAAATTGTGGAGTAATTATTATAATAATTCACATTTTGTCAATATCAATATATGTTTTTATTCGAGGTATTTAAATTTAAACAGATTTTTCCAAAAACCCAAATTTGAATGCCATATTATTATTATTTTTTAAATTCATATTACATAGTACATCTTGAAGTAGAACTAGCCGTGTAGTTATTTTTAATACCGGTTAAAAATTCCGGAGTCTTGTGTAAAAAAAACCCGTGTGAGAATGAGGATAAAGGAGAATTGAGAGGGTTTGGAAGTAGTTTAAGTATTAAAAAGTTGTCTTATTATTTCCAGATTACGAAGGAGAATTCACCCTTAAAGCTATATAAGAAGGATTTACAAGTTGAGGAAATAGCTGAAGAGGAGATGAGGAAGAAGTACAGTAAGTAGTTTAAAAAAGGCAAGAACGGTAACAAAAAGAGATTGTGAGCTAATTATCTATTCTTCGGCTTTTTCAGGCACCTCTACTTCTTTGTCTTGTGGAGCGTCATCCACTTTTGGAGTTTCCTCAGCTGGGGATGATTCATCGCTTGTTTTCCTCTTGGCACGGATTGTCTCCAAGTAGCATTGACGGAATGGATCTCCTCTGTATCCGGATGGGCATCTGTTCATGGAGGAGGTATGAAATGAAGTTACATTTTAGAAAAAGTCCTAGGTAGTTAGAATTGAATTTGCGAATTAGCCTGCTTTCGTAGACTTTAAATTGTACCTGCAAACTGCTGCTCTATTGGTAACAGTACACTCAGCATTCACTCCACAAGCGTCTCGGCAAGGATCCACGCAGTTAAAGTTGGAACAGATTCGGTTGAATGGGCATTCGGAGTCAGATGCACATTCACCTCGTCGACATCTCACCAAAGCGTCTCCAATATAACCTGCTGGGCACGTACAAACTGGTCTGTCTCTTCCTGAGTTATCATGTCCTGGATTGCAGACAGCATTCTCTCCACATGGATTTGGTGAACAAAGGTCAGCTGGAATATTGGAATTTGCTGTTATTTGATGCAGTTTATGGAGTGAGGGAGTTATTAATGAATATGTTATTGGAATGAAGTTATCATCAAATGGTTAGTGTATGCTTGAGGATATTAGTAACTTTATTATTGTGTTAGTATTTGGTATTAGTTAGACAAATTAGTACTCAAGGTCGCATAAATAGGACATTAGTTGTAATGAAAATCGAGTAGTTATTTCCGACCAGGTGTTTGCCTTCGGCACTCTTGGAAAGGATGTCCAGTGAATCCCTTAGGACAGGAACATATGGCTTTGTGAGAGGCTCGGTCAACTCTGCAGTCGGCGTTCTGAAAAGTTGATTTTCTAGATGTGAAAGTATTCAATTGGGGCGATGAAACCATTTTTGTAACTTACGACTCCACAGGCTCCTTGACAAGGATTTCCACACTTCAGACCGATGCATGCCCTGGGTCAATGAAAAGAAATCTTTCGAATAAATCCTTGTGTAGGATTTATAGGGTATTTAAAGTAGTAGGGTAATTAAAGTGTTAACTTTAATTTTTACTTACAAATTTCCGGGGCAATCAGAATGACTGGTACATTCGGGGAAGCACTTAGTATACGGGTCGCCGAGGTAGTCAGTTGGGCACTTACATACTGCACGATGATTGATAACCTGCAGTTCAGATACAAGTTGTTAGTATGTTTCTTTTCATTTTGAAATACCTAGGTTCCATGCTGTACCTCACAAGACGCGTATGTTCCACAAGCATTGGCACATGGATTTGTACACTTAAAGTTCTTGCAGGTTTGAGATGATGGGCATTCCGAGTCAGATTCACATTCGTGTCTGCAGCCTGAAAGGGGATCTCCTTGATAGGTCTCTCGACATGTGCAAATAGCCCTGGTTCAAACACGTAAAAGGCATGAGGTTCATTGTGAGTGAAATTAGAAGTGTATTTAATTTTTAAGTAAATTACATACCGATTGTTTTCTACTCTGCACTTAGTGTTCTGTCCGCAAGGTGAAGGCTCACAAAGTTCATCTGGAATATTTGAGAGAAAGAATTAAACGTTGGCCGTAAATAATGAATTTATAAGCTGTTAGCTGTTCTATATGAGATGATAAGTCTTCTATTCATTTTTCAGCTATATAATTATCAATCGGTGCAATTAAATAAGTGCAGATAATCAAACTGATATACTGAAGAGTTACGTGAGTTAATTGTCTGTCCTAAGTTCACTGCTATGTTTAATTAGGTTAGTTCTTCGCATCTGAAATTTCAATTCATAGATTTGGTTAGCTTTGAATTAAAGTTTACAACTTGGTAGTTGCAACAAGAAGCAAAAGCGTACAAGTACAGTAGCAATTGGAAATTACTTGGGTTGTAGACACGGCAGTGAGTAGTTGGACTTCCTGTGTAGCCTGGTGGACACTAAAAAATCAAAATAATAATTTAGACTTTGTCATTTTATTACCAGTAAATAGCAGTTTAAAGTAAAATTGTCGTAGGCTTTTACACTGCATGTTGGGACGTGGTTTCTGACATCACATTGAGCATTTCTGTAAGGTTAAAAATATTCATTTAGAAGTGTCGTCTGCTGCATATAGCGTATAAGAATTTGAATCTCTATTACGTTCCACAAGCTTTGGTGCAAGGATTCACACAATGGTAGTTTTCACAGACTTTGAAGGATGGGCATTCGGAGTTGGCTGAAAGAAACAAATCCAATTGTAATAGGTTTCATTTGTAATCGTCTTTTCCTGATTTCTAGCTATGTAAGAAATAACTGGTGAACGGATAGGACAATAAATAATAATATTTTGCGTTGTGGACGACGGGAAAATGTTTCTCAGCAAAAGAAATAAGTTCATGGGAAAAATAAAAATTAACAGAAATGTATCGTAATTAATTGTTTATACGCTCCCACGAAGTTAATTCTAATTCTAAGAATCCGATAATCAAGTGCTGAGAATCTTAGCCAGGATTGTTATCTAATTTCTCTGATACTTGTAATTACTGTGGTTATATAGTGGTGGGTATGGAATTTATGCAAATAAGCTTTGGTTTTTTATATTTTTGGGGTAAGCTTACACGAGCATTCTCCGCGATTGCATCGGATATGAGGATTTCCTTGGTGTCCTGGTAGGCAAGAACATACTGGTCTGTCTAAACTCACTCGGCATTCTGCGTTCTAATTGCGTGAGATTAATAATCAGTTAAGAAGTCTGATGGACAGGTTTCAGTAACAGAAGTTTTTCTACACTTACCACTCCGCAAGGGTTTGGAGAGCAAGGGTCAGTAACTCTGATAGCAATAGCCCTAAATAGTTTCAGAATTACAAATCGTAAACACAGAATAATCGAAACCTTTATGAAGCTTACTGTGGGGGTGGTTGGCTTATGATAGCTCTAGCTATGGGTCGTTCTTGAGTACATTGGAAAAGTGGATCACCAGTATACCCTCGTGGACATTTACAAACTGCTCGATGGTTGGTTCCCTCACACTCTGCATTCTACAAAATTATGGCATAATGCGTAATTTTATTCCCTACTATTAAGGGGGGCTTGATAATCATAGAAGTCATACTATTCCACAGGTTCCGGGACCGCAAGCAACTACACATTGATTTGCATGACATTTTTCGTGAGATCTGCACTCGTAGTCCTGATCACATTGAGGTCCGCATCCCGTAATTGTGTCTGGTTTAGGAAAAAATCCTGCTATGCATCTACAGATTGCTGCACCATCAGCATTCACAGAACATTCTGTATTAGGTCCACAGGGGCTTGGGCGACATGGATCCACGTTTGACCCTGTATATTTAGTAACAAGTTGTATCAAGTTGCTATAATTTTCATTTATTTTGGTGCGAATAGATATTATATAAAATTACCGGAGTTAGTAATTACGGTATTAGTAGGTGAGTTTCCTCTTTTTTTCTGAAGTTAAATGGTTAAATCCCACTCCCTCTTCAGTATATCAGTTTTCGTTGTTTAATCACCAATTACCTACTTTTTCTATATTGCGTTAGGCTACTTTTATATTAGTGTTAATTTATGCCAAAACCGTGCAAAATAAGGTTATAAATTAGCGACACCTTCTATTAAATTATTATTATTGAAATAATGCTTGAAAGCTGAAGACTGAAATGAATCACACCTACCTCTGAACTGGGCCGTAGACTGTAGGACTGCCAAGCTTAAGATTAAGCCTGCCAAAACTGGCATGCTCATCGAGGAGTGCATCTTCACGATTCGTTCTAAAAATCAATCACACTTTATTTGCATTATGCCAAATTAGATGTGAATTGGCAAAGGTGAAAAGGAAAGTGGTCACACTTAATAATTTACGACAGGGGTAATGTAATCACTGACCTTCGTCTTGATTGTATTGTCTTTACTTTTGTGGTTTCTGACACTAACGACTATACTATAGCTGTTCATGGAACCTTTAGATGATGGGTTTTTAAACAACGTATAATAGTTATCATGCTTATCTTCAATTGTATCTTTAACTGGAGGCGATGTAATAGATGATGAGTCTAATCATTATATTATGTCTTGTGATGTGATGAAGTTCATTGAAGATCCGACCGTATACAATTGGGTGACCATGGCCTTCTTAAGTAACAGATTTGAAGGCGACAAGACATGTGAAGATGATAAGACAATGTACATTTATGGTGTTGATCAGAACTCCAAAACAAAAGCGAAGATCTTTGATGATTCGATAAGGGAAACGCCCAGACTTTCGCCCACACAAGCTCCTAATTCCTTAATTGTTTTGTAATAGTCTCTCTACCTGACCTCCCTTAGGAAATAAATCGATTATGCTAATCGATTACCGCGGTATTTATTCTTATCACTAACTAGTTGAATAAGCTAATCCGATACGAAAACCGGATTTCGATTTTCTTTTTTGTACAATAAACTCTCACTTGAACAAAGGCTAACTTTTTTGGTGTTGTGTCCATTAATAGGATAGTTTAATATATATTGTAAAAGTAAAGTGGGTAGTAAAGAGAAATCACTTACTACATGATCAAACTATTACAACTTGAAATATTTGCTCTTCGAGTTAAACGAAAGTCAAGGCCGGATTTGATTTCTTAGCGTTATTGAGGTACGCTAGTTTCATTCGTAGAAGGCACTTCTCGTTTTCTAATGACATAAGTTTGTTTTAAGGTGACAGAAAGAATGATTGATAGAATGATAGATTGTCACCTTGATTTATTATTCAAATTCGTTTTAAATTATGGATCGATTTGAAGATTACGCTTTTTTTAACAGAGTTTTACAAGCAAGAAACTTTTTAAGTGCCATGTGGACTGCCAAATTCCTTTTCTTTGCCCGAATACCAATTTCCAATGCATGGAATGATTTAAAAGAATGTTTAAAATTAACTAAATGAATATCTTCGAAATGTAAACGGTAGTAAACCGGTAAAGCTAATTTGCATCGTGTACAACCATTTGAATGAAGTTTGAGAATCGATAAGTTGAAATTTTTAAATTGTTAGCTGAGACAGTTTATGAAACGTGAAATGCTTTATGCGACAAAAGACCTTTTACTGGAGATAACCAAAAATGAATGCAATGTCTAGAACTTCTTTAACTCTAGCAAGCTCAAATTTTCAAAACTGAATCTAAATGTCCTTTTCTTACCTCGTTTATGAATTCCAGTCGTGTTATGAGGATAGTAGTGACGAATATTTACAAAAGGCCTGCAGCTTCAGATTTTCAGAAAGGTGATAAGCACCTTGGTACCACTAATCACAAGCGCTCTGAGGTAGAACTAGTAGAAGATCGTGCAATTCTCATGATATTTATACTTCGATGATTTCAGGCGTTACATACAATACACAATATGGGGTCTCTTGATAGCTGTAGTTAGGTAGGTAGTTAAGTTACTGTGGCATACTGTGGATATGTATATCTGAAACTTCCTTGGGATGGCTCGCTGAATGTGATGTCGTGTAAGGGATGATACTTTTGATTGTTTCATCGTCCATAAATAAGACGCATGGAAGTTGATGTCAATGAGGCTAATTAAAATTATGATGAACAAGCATATGTGTAACTCGTATGTGACCAATACATATATACATGGCATACTGGAAAGGTGGAGATGAACTATGCACCATAACTCAAATTAATGTTATAATTCTACGTCCAAGCCCAACAATCCAACGAAGATTAAGGTGTTTTTGCATAAAAAATGGTACACATTCATTTATTCTTAGTCTAAAGATGGTATTCTGTATGAAAAAAATCGAAGAAGATGATGATCTGATCCTTCTTCCTACGCAAAAATTCGATCGTCGGAGGAAAACAAGCAACATCGTCCTTGAGGCTTCTGATCCTATTTGGAGATTTTGGTGTATTTTTTAATACTAATAAAGTAAGCAACCATTTTTAATATACGAACGGTGTAGGTGCATCTTATTATATAAGAAAAGATTTTAGTTATTCGTAAATACAACTTAAGTACACTATTTTATTGTCCGTAAATTTTACAGAGTTCGGAGCGTATTCATAATGGAGTGAGGACGTGAGTGATTCTGAACACTCATGCTAGCACCGTGTAATTCGGAAGAATATGCATTGGAAATTAAACCGACTGCGGCTGAACCATCTTGTTACTGGGCTTTTTGAAATTTTCTTTTCTCGTATTCGTATATGCATGCATAACAATGGTTTCTTTTTAGAAACATCGGCCAAGCCATTTTAGTCACTCTCATCAGGTTGGGCGTTAGACAATTCAATATGATTGAATTAACTGAACTTACTGTTGAAGGATGCTACTAGTCTAATAGTATTGTAAATGTTTGTAACTGAAGGAAATTCATGAGAGTTATCATTCTCCTAATTCTATATATAGTTAATGTTGGGCATGTGGATCTGTTGTGAATGCTTTGTCTTACTGTGGCTGTATTATTATGGTTTGCTTGATTCCTGGCATATACCACTTTATTTGGTACCTGAGCAGCTGAAATTAGGTGTTTAAGATGTGTTATCGGATTATTGAGGTTGAAAACTCAAAATTTCCTGTACGGTTGAATGTTAAGTTCATGTGCGTTTATGATGTCATGTTTCGAAAAAACTCATCTAGCTATTGTTGTGGTAGATAGTGTATGTAGGAGACCTCATGGTTTATGAATTGTAATAAAAGCAGATAAAGGAGTTACAAAAAACTTTTTATTCATTCTTAGTTGAGGATCAGGGTTCAGTCTTTGTTTACAAAAGACATAGTTGGGAGTGATTATGGGAGCTTTTGACGTAGTTAGGCTTGTGTACTAATTAAGTAGCTGCAAGGCGCTATGAAAAATCTAAGGAGTTTGCAATGCAAAATTTGTAACACAGCCGACAATGTTGAATTGAAAAATGTATCCCTAATATTCTAGCTACGGCACATTTAGCAGATTAAGTCGCAATCGATGCAGCGGTCAGATTAAAGTTTTGACTTTTTTTTAGAATAGATAACAACAACAAAAGGTGAATTCAGTATCCCACGTACTCTATTGCTTTTTGAAATAGCTAGAAGCTCTAATAAAGTTCAATGTCTTGAAATATAACCTCTTGATTACAACTCTTCCGTCGCAACAATAAATAGTTACTTGGACTAACGATTTACACAATCTACCAAGCTAATTGACTAACGAACTTAGTTCGTGACTGCTGAAAATAATATATTTTTCGGAGCGAAACGTTATAAACTATTGCTATTTAACATATTTTACGCTCTTCTATGTGGGTCAGTGAAGAGAAAGAATATAACACTGAAATGCGGTCTGCACAACACGATTCGAGAGTATCAAGAAAGACTTACAATAAGGAATTTGAAACATGAGGTTAAAGTCATGTAAAACACAATATGTAACCAATTATAACTTTCAATTTGTAAATGCATTTGAGCTGAGGTAAAATTATCAATAACTAAAGTCTGTAACACACTGGAACTTCATGCGGATCGACACATCATCAAATCCAAAACTACTCAGAAAAACTTGTATATCAACCACATTTGACATTGAAATGCAGGAGCCGGTATATTGAATTAAAGATGTGAGGTTATGATAAGCTAGATTCAGCTAAATCTGGCAGTGTTCTGTAAGACCGCTCCTGCTTCGCAATTCCTACTGTTTGGTTTCATGAAAACTCTCTACTCATGACTCCTTGAGTTTTCCATCAGAGTTTACACACCGATTCTCGCACCCATCAAACTTCATACGGATTTAACATTTGATAATTATAATAAAATATATCATAAAAATATTAAAGCTTTCAGTCGAAGTATTAATGGTTAGAATTTACACATTGCTACCTATTTGAGATATTGTGCCATAGTACACAAATATGTAGAAATGCTTTAAAAAGGCTACAAGGTTTCTTGTAAATCTACCAAATTTGTACTAATAGCTTGTTCTGACGAAACTCTGAAGACTTCCTCCACTCGTTGTATTTTCCATTCTTCGCCTTATTCTTAGTTTAATTAGGAAGTATAACTGTAGATAGATTGCACTGCTTACTTTCAAGTCCGTGGTTATCTATTATAAAAAAGCAAGTACTATTATAATTGCATCATTTCCATGTGGCAGTGTTAGTGTTGCACATTACAAGTATTTCTTTTCTCACCTTCGACGACGCTTGGGACTAGAAGTATCAATGTTATCATCTAACCAAACTGGTGCTTTCACTGCTCGACGAGACCTTCTCAGGTCATCAGGACTTCTGTCAGGGACCACCGTTGGTTTCGTTATAATAGGATCATTAACTAACGAATGCACCTTAGGGCTTGGTGGGTCAGAGAATGGGTTGCTCTCGCCATCCAGACTGATGTTTGACTGTGATGATTCATCGTTCATTTCATTCTTGATCAAAGATTCCACAGATTCTTCAGAAACCGAGACTGAGTCATTATGATGAGCTTCTGATGGCTGAATAGATTGCACAGTGTCTGAATTATCTACAAACGATGTCTTGTCTATGTCTTTTAAATCAAATGATTTGGTATCCTGAAAGTTCTGTAAATCTGGACTGTCAGGGTCTTTCCTCCCCATTTTTACCATGTGATCCCATTCTTTAGATTTTCGTCGACCGCTCATTGATACCATAATTTGGTTGGAGTCATCATCGTCAGAGACACCAAAAGGCAACGAAGCTGCTGCCAAATTAGACACCATTCGCTTGGATCTCTGACTGCATGATTGATTGAATCCTAAAATAGATGATCTAGGGCTTGACGGTTTTTGAGAAGTAGATGATCCATAATCAAGTCCGCTTGTGAATTCACATTCATCAAAAACGACGTCATTAAATGCTTCTGATACTTCAGTTGACAAAGCGGAATTAACTTCATCATCATCCTCTGAAATGCCAAAATCAAAAAGCATTTCTTCTTCGTATCCAGGTCCACTCACAGCTCGACTTTGAAGATCATCCAAGATCACTAGATTTGGGTTAGAGTTCATCTAAAATTTCGCCACATAAATATTAGTTTATTAAACAATACACGGTAAGCATCCACTGTTAGATTCAATCAGTTCCAATTACTTTGGACATCAATGGTTTGAAAGTCTTGGACAAAGAATTTACTTCTTTTCCAAACTTAGCACCGTTACTTCCATTGGTTGCTTTCGCCTGGCATGCTCTTCCGTCATCTTCTAATGGCACATAAGTTCCGGGTTGAGCTAGGGGATCTTCTTTTTTGGCCGACCTTCCAGAAGAGGTTCCACTTGCGGAATTTTTATCTCGTCTTTGTTGGGCTATAGAAGACATCCCTGTGCTACAATGCACAGCTTGACTACTGCTGCTTCCAGAACTAATCTTTTGAGATGAACCTTGCAAAATCTTCGGCTTCGAGGGACTCAGAGATTTGTACACTGAGTTAGGCAGCCTCTGGCTTCTACAAAAAATATTTTATAGAAACTTTAATTGAACATCGAGATAATCTAGAACTATTCGATTTCTCCTCAAAAGTTTTCGTACCGAATTATATTAATTTTAGGAGCCTGTGGAGCGGGTTCAGGAACTACATATTCTTGTACCACTTGCTCCCTACGCTTAGATCGTCTTCTAGGTTTCGGCGTGGATTCTGTCCCAGGCTCTTTGGGTTTTTTAGCATACATGTGATCCAACATATATGATCTAGAGAAAACTACATTTAGCTAAAAATCTAATTTCTCTATTAGCGGAAACCGTATAAGCTTACGGTGTCTCTCCATCATCATCCTGAGACAAATCTTGAGACAGGATAACTTGACCGACACCCAGATTTGCCAATCCTTCTTGCAACACTCCATTTTCGTCCACATACAACACTCGTTCAGTGGACGGAACATAATTGCACAATAGAGTGGACAATCTATCATTCTGAGTTATCATCCCACCACCATGGTTTACTCCACCCCTGCTGCTTTCATTTACGTAAAAAACAGCTTGTCCATTTTGTATCAGCATCTGGAGTCAAGTAATAATGGTAAGTATTTAAACTAATATAATGTCCTGAATTAAGACCCTATAAAATCTCCTCACCCCTACTCCTTCCATACTGTTAAATTGTAAGTCCCCCATTGTTGTTGCAAGTCTACTTCAGTAATATTAATAGACCGAAACAATTTACAGAGCAGTTTTTAATTTGCAGATTCATCGAGAAGATTCCCAAAGTTGGGTTCCAAATTTTCCAATTAAATCTTATTCCGAATGTGGATAAGCATTGCTCCGAGGTGAAGGAAGGCAACGGGAGAGCAGGAGGGGAGTTAAGGAGAGGGTGCTGGTGGGGGATTTCCTTCGGAGGTCGTGGTGGTGGGTCCTTTAGGGTCACTCATGCAGGATTGACCTTTAGGAGGAATTCTGCGACTAGAGTGCTGATTGCTATTTATATTTTGTCTGACGACGATGAGAATGGAGTTGTGCGCGGACTACGCATATGGCCCGACTGCACTCGAACAAGCGCCAACTTCAAACTTGGGGGCACAGTCAGACCCTCATCACTCCCTGTCGATTTCGAACTGTGCATGCTTGGCCTTATATAATTCAGATGGAGTAACAACGGCCTGATCGGAATTGATGTACAGTTAAAAACGAATGATTAACTTTATTACTCCGACGATCACTTTATAAAAACTAAATATTTATATGGGGAAGGAAGGAAAACCGATACACTATCGTTTTGTAATCTACTCACTATTCATTTCGCTTTTTCTTAGACTGCACAAATTGAAGCATGGGATCTTCTTCTCTGAGTCGAGTGATTTGATATGCTTCGACTTCTGCTTCAGTTGGAGCTTTGACATCATATCGACTGTTGTACGGTCTTGCACGATCATCCATCATTTCTTCAGCTTTCCTGTTTCGCTTTTCTTCTTCCTTTAGGGCTTTCTTTAATTCTCGCTTCTTCTTTCTCCTCGATTCTGATTCTGAATCGCTATCACTGGAGGCGTCACCGTCGGAAGAATCATCACTACTATCATCAGAAGATGAAGATCGTTTCCGTTTCTTCTCCTCTTTCTTCTTCTTGCGTCGTTCCTTTCTTTTCTCGTTCTTCCTTTTCTTCTTCTTACTGGAGGCACCTTCGTCTGTTTCTTCGGGGTTATTAGTATCTTCTTCTGCCTTCCGTTTTAGCTCCCGATGAATTTCTACGAGAGATTTAGGCTCCTCTTTGCTTTCTTTCACGAAATCTACATTGAAATCTGTTGCAGATTCTGGTACTGCGGATGCATCATTTGTAAGCCTTCCGGCTTCTCCAGTACAGTAAGAGTTCTATGAGCACAAATGGATTCGTATTAAACAATGTTATTCTAAACATCATACGCTAATGCAGATTTTACCACTTACTCTAATCAGTGAATGACAACATTGGTAACCCCATGCACCTGCCCTCCAGTATGAACCAAATACAGAAAAATGGTTCATTGGGAATACGTCTTCTTCATATCTGGATCGTATGACTGGCCTTTCACCTCCCTGAAATAAACTCGCCAGTTTAATATCACATCATATTCTGCATATCCAATTCAAAAGTATTAACGCACCTTAATTATTTTGCCCTGTCTAGAATACTCTATATAATCTTCCGTCTGGGCCATCAGGAGTGATTTGGGAGGAGCGTCCAAATGAACTTCACCGCCATATTTATCAATAATATTTTTCGTAAGTGAACCCTTGAACTCTTCCTTCTTCTTTTGGAATTCTTTCTTAAGAACTTCGAGTTTGGTTGGCTCAGCAAGCAAATGTACGTCAACTCCTCGTTCTTGAGCTTCCCAGGCAAATAACTGAGCTTGAGCGTGTCGGTTAGTGTCTCCAGTAAACCTCACAAAATTTTCTCCGGCAAAGTCAAGTCTGTAAAGTATTTTTAAATTCAGTTTAATTAACCATGTTATCTGTTTAAAAAGTACGAAATAAAAGTAATCTGATTTTTATGCATAAATATTGTTGCTTACTCTTCCATCGTTTTTCCGGTTCCTTTGTACGGATTATCCCTCATGGATCGTGTTTTGGGATCATAGTATGCTGAGTTCGGATCCAAATTTCTCAAATATTTTGCAGTATCTTCCCGGATTCGCAAGTTTCTGACCGTAATACGCTGTTTCGAATCAACTTTTGTCCCGGGCATATCAATATCGTCTACGTATTTGTCTTCATCTTCTTCGGGGCCTTCTTCGTCCATAACCATATTGTCGGCAAGTGCATCACCATCTCCTTGTCCTGTACGCAGCTTCTCAGTTTTGAGAATTCTCTTAGCGTCTTCCACTTTTTGAAATTCATCCACAATAGCTAAGTACTCGTTAGGATCATATCCATTCCAGCGATCTCTCTTTCCATCGAAATCTAACGCCAAATTGGGCTGAGCGTGTTCATCAGGAGCAATATCTGTGTTAGAGAATTTAGCTCCAGTTTTGCGGGGGCGTTCCAAGCAGTCCTTTTTCTTATGCGTCATTGCTCCGCAATTTTCACAGGCTCCTTTTCTATACTTCGTAACGATGTTTGACTAAAGAAGTAGCAGTGAACAGAACATATACATTATATCCAATGATCCAATATGTGTAAAATTAATACTTACAATTCTAACCATTCAAATAATTGAAAAAATGAACTTACTTGATCAACTCCTCGTTTATACCACTCATTTAAGGTTGAGAACACTTTCTTCGAATCATCTTGAATTCTCTGATGCCTCAAAGTAGGTCCACGAGCAGAATAATACCACGGAGCAGCGGAGATATACTGGGGAATGTGAGGGTTGATATCCTTTCCCGATTCGTCAACTGCAGCTGGAGCAGTTCCAGCCTGTTATTATAATAAACCAACAGGGTTAATAATACCAACAACGATCGTAATACATTAAAATTAACATTGATATTCTGATAAGTGATAATGTACCTTTCGAGCCTCTTCTAATTCCTTTTGCTTCTTCCAGTCTTCTCTCGATTTGGTCTGATCCGCAGAAGAAGCTGCTTCTTCTTCTTTTAGTCGAATGATCTCCGACACTGACAGCGCATTTTGTGCCGAAGACATTTCGATAAGTGTACTGATGATAACAACCTATCAATTAATTTAAAACGTTCCAGAAACTCTCCCCAACAGCAGTGAATAATAATAATTGTCTACGCTGAAACCAAAGTTTGAATTTCCCTCGCTTGGCCTCCGCACTGGTGCACGGCGGTTTCTGCTTTCACGAGCCTTTGTTTTGTTCGTGTCTTCTGCGAGTGTGTTCATGGCGAGTGGGGGTGGTCCAGGGGGCAACCCAGAGGACTTGAGTGGAACTGACTCCGACGACATCCTCGGCCCTTCGGACTCTGATGAAGATGACGATGTCAGACGGTACACTGCAAAGGAATTGATCGAGAGGCTGAAACAGGTAATAAATATCAAAATACGCAATTGTTCTGTACAATGTAACAACTGTAACTTGTAAGCCTTGAAGGGAGTTTCATAGGGCGAAAGGTTTAATTAATTCAGGAATTAATTTATCATTGTGGAGTAATGTTCGACAATTTTTGGTCCTGTTTTTACGTGCTAGATGACATGAATTGAAAGTAAAATTATGTGAAGCTAAATCATCAATATTATGCTTATATGCCACGATTGTATTGTATAATCAATTATTATTTGTTGATAATTGAGTATGCATATTTTCATGATGACTGACTGGTATTGCTTTAATTTGTGCAGGGATGGACTAATGAGTGTTTAGCTCCAGTACTGCTTCCTCCCTTAAACGAAGAGAAGGACGCGATTCTCCGCTTGATGTCAACGATGAAACGAAACATTGAGAGACTTGATAAGGCAGATGTCAGGACTTCAATTCACAAATTAGAGGTAAGCATCACTACAATACCTTGTGAATTAATCGAGATCAATTAATTTAATATTTAATTTAATTGTCCTGCAATTTTAGATAGATCGACTTCAGTATATGCTGGTGAGTTATTTACGAAAGCGACTGTTCAAAATACAAGCAAATGCATGGTACTATAATGATCTGGAAAAGCGTCGGCGGTCACAAGAACCATCTTTGCTCACTCCAGATGAATTCAAGTTTTTATTAGAGTAAGAAGTTTGTCGGTTTTTAAATTAATTTTTAAATGGCTTAAAATTAAATATGGAAGTATTTTTTAATCAAATCTTGTTCATTTTTTCTAGATATATAAAAGTTCACATGGAGTACACCCAAAAAGTAGTAGTTAACTTTCCAGAGCCCTTGAGAAAGATCGACCAGCGTTTGTTAGTGTCAAAACCTCATACAGATACTTTTGTATTATTTAAGGCCGCTAAAGACTTCGAAGTAATGGTAGAAGATCCTTTCGCGAAGTAAGTTGGGATAAACTTTTCCCACGTCTTTTTAAACAACGGCATTGTAATTAGTTTATAATTCAGCTTGTACAGTTTCATCTTAATTGTTTTTCAGTACTCATCATGTGGACGTTAAAGTAGATGAGAATTACGTGATGCGATACGCTGTAATTGGACCATCAGTTGCAGCAGAAGACGTGAATCTGTTGTGAACATTTGTAAGCCTTTCTGTGAAAATAAATAATCCAATAAACTATACTTCAGGTTTTATAAAAAAATACCAGTGCGACCAGTAATTATCATGTGCTTGTTTCGTGACAGTTCATACTAGATATTCTCCACAATGGTTCATGATTATTTGCTAACTTAGCGTAAGAACAATCAAGGAGCAATTACGTATGCTTCAACGATGTTGACAAATGCAGTTTGAGAAAAAATTTATTTGATGATATCAAGAGTATATTATGAGTGTAGAAGTGTTAGTTAAAGAATAGTGTTTGGTGCCAAAGTGAAGACAAGAATCATCAATCAGTTTTTGTTTTTACGCTATTGGATTAACAGATCAGGAAGGTATTCAATTAACACTAACATTGAAGTAGTGTGAAACAGAAAATGGTGTAAAGAGGAGCACAAAATACAGGTTGGCTACAATGCAATGAGACTGAATTTTATTGTAAATAACTGCTATTCACTTTCCTTGTGTAGTATTATCATCTGAATACCAAAAGGTTTTCGTCATAAACACAAACTCTCACGTCGTCGCATACTACTGTTAAATAACAAACACTTGACTTTTCTCGTTACTTTGCTTAGTCAATCTTGTATTCAGTGCTGCTCTTTAGGCCATTTGAAAAAGAAAAAAAAGGTTTAAAATGGCAGCGCAGAGAACTGCTTGACAAATTAAATATATCAGGTAGACTTCAGTAGAACAGAAGACTACACCCTTTTGCTATTACATTTAATGAAAATATAATGGTGATTAATTGTGATCAGCTAACTCCAGCTTGACTTGGAGAATGAATCACTCAATCATCGATGGTGTCCTTCAGTTATTAGCACCAATGCATCTGAGCAAAGGTCTGCTTGTTCTGGAAAACTGGTCCCCAACTGCCGTAGTTAGTAGCTGGCGTAGAAGTTGTTTTAGACGGAGCAGCAGCTTCCTTTGAACTTTGACTTGACATCTGCTTGTCCAGTCGCTGAGCAGCTTCATGGCCTGCTTTCCTATAAAGTATAGCAATGATCTTTATTTGTCTGAGAATACCACATTGCATGGCCTGCTGTACCACATAATAACTATAAAATGCATACCTGGCGAAGGGATCCATAGTCCGAGCCATGCATGAAGTAGCAGATAACATGTTGGTCTTTTCTCCTTGGACCATATTTCCTGTTTGATAGAATGTCTTTTTACTTGTAAGAAGTTGGCCTTGTGCAAAAGAATGTCTTCTTTGCTCTTGCTATTCCACCGTCACTGGTTTGTCACTCAGTTCTCCACTGTATGGAAGTCTCCAAATTTATATACGTCCTCTCACTTCTTCTGTCAGATTTTCCCTGTTTATTTAGGCAATAATGATATCATATAAATACTTTCCCCAATAATCCAGGTCAAGAGAGACAGCAAGAAAGAATTCCAATTATTTCTACTGGAAGCTTAAGCATGAAAACAGCCCCTAGCCATGTTCTGAATTTCTCAGTAGAACCTAAACTCAACCGCGTACTACACTACTTTATTGTGTATTTCTTTACCATCCTTTTCTGCTTTTTATTATAGTACCACGAAACGAATCCTAAGTTAACAAAGGACATACTGATCCAAAGTCTTTCTTTAAGTCATATTGTACTGGTTAAAAAAATATCCTCTATTCCTGCACTAGTTACTGAACTACTCACTGACCTTATTGTGTAATAACAAAAAGACTAGAAGGCTTTGTGGGGAATTTGAGACAACTTTCACCATCACTGACAAAGATTACGACGTTTTTGTACTTTTTTAATGGAAATATGGTGGTTTTACGTGATATTGCTGTTTTATTTGATCTTTTTCGAAATGTCAGTGCTTTCATTGCATTCATTTTACGATTTCGCTCTCTATATGGCGGTCCGTGGGTGTAAATAGTATTTACTATTCAACTATACGCACTTTAGTATCTCATCCTCAAAGCCTGTAACTACTGTAGTAATTACACATTTGGATTGCCATTATACGTATTTAATATCTGGTTCTGATTTGGTCATTCCGATTACCAAATCACTTACTTTTATCAAAAAGCAAACAAGAAAAGTAGAGAAAGCAAAAAATATACGGAAATAACCTGCTGTCCATTTACTATTATGCAATTAATAATAATATTATCAATGGTGCTTGGAATTTACTTTCACAGTGTCGTTTTTGAACCACCGGAAATAGAAGAATGAATGTTTATCCCCTGAAATAGGACAAGAGTGAAGCAAGCAAGGTGCAGAAACATCTTTAAAGCATAGACATGTCGCAACATCTTAAAGGTTCATAGGAGACATACACTTGACGAAGAAATGTAGGGTCGATAAAGATGTTGTCAGCTCAAGGGACGTGATGGAGTTGTGTAAGAACCCAAAGTTCAAGTTTATTTCCCGAGTTACCACGTCTGCTTCCCTTCAGGGAGTTCAGGTTTTTGTCAAGTCTGCAAAGACACAACAAAACAACATTTGAGAATTTGAGATCATTTTTTCACACTCAAACTTGTTCTTCACTCAATCACACTCGACCAACTTGATTTAAAGACATTTCTTCTTATAATATTAGCTACCAATGATGCTCATGACAATGCGACCAATTCAACTACGTCGTTTCATTCGGACCTGATCCATTAATTTATTGATCTTTATACTCTCCACGATTACATAGTGGACCGTGTCTGTGCAATTAATCTCGCATTTCCATCTCTTTGTGTCTCTAAGCTCTCAACCTTCGAACATGTAGTTAGTTTTACAGCATGGCAGGTAGTACCACAAAAATTCCCTTTTTGCAGTTTAGGAGAAGAATCAATTCAACGGAGAGCACGCATAAGATCTCAAAACTGTCACTGTCACAAGGCAGTTACTTAATACCTTTTTTCTAATTGTTTCAGAATTACCTAGAAGGACACGCTGTGCTATGTAAAAGATCATTTCATTATACGATTAATTAAGCTACATGCATGCTTTTTATTCTATAATGCCCACGAAGTGCAAAAAAAGCTCGTTGAATCTTTCCCGTTCTTTGCGGAACTAATTTTTCGATTCTAGATTAAAGAGTATTCCATGTTCCTCTGCACCATTCATAATGGACAAAAATATGAAAGATCTGTCTCTATTTGCCAGCGATGTATTAGATGAATTATTTATTTATTTTATTGTCAGAGGTGAATTCAAGAGCCGTTTTCCTATCATCGCCATATTAGATGTTCTTGGGTTGCCCCAGTATGAGAGATTTCTATTAGCAAGTTACTCGTCTTATCGTTACTGTCTTACCTGAGTTTGTTTTGGAGTCGTATGATTTCCTGGTTGGTGCTGCTGACCACGCTGTTCATGGACACATAAATTTTGGTTTCTGCTCCACCCGGAAATTAAAGGAGTAGTAGTTTTTGAATCCTACTAGTACGGTCGGAAAACCGCAAAAAACCTCTTCTTGATCTGGTTAAAAGATTAAAAAGCCACCACTACTCTGCCTGAACTTTGAGATGTCCTTGGAACTGTTAGCTTTGTCAGCTCAGCAAGAGATTTAAATCGTGTAGGTTGCAAAAGAAAGACTGGATTAGACTGGAGAGTGGGACATGTTAGACTAGCCCATTTTATACGTCGATGAGGACATCAGAACAGGCAGGTCCACCTCCATTAGTTGGCTATAAGGTAGGCTGTGTTTGAGCAACAATATTATACATTTATTGGGGGTTGATCGATTCCTTTCTTCCCATCATCACTTCGATTCGTGTGTATAGCATCTTACAGTCACTGAAAGTGTCCTTCTCATGTCCTCAGCCAAAGACAAGTAAGTGGACAAGTCACAGGACGTGCGAACTCCTTCAGACAGAAGTTGAAGGTTCTGGAAATGCGACCAGCACTCAACGGAACTTATTCTATGCATACATAATCATTCAGTCATTTCATTATTATCAAATAAACTTTGCATGTACATTTGTGTTTCATAACTACTTTTACTGCGTCCCAAGCTTTCCATCGTACTGAAAGATTTAACCAAAGCTAAGCTTGCCATGAGGTCTGAGAAATTTTTCATCCTTTAGAATCTGGATAGTTCTGGTTGAAGTCATATAAGCACTTCACACATAACAACAACAATCAACTTGACTTTCTTGATTTCTTCGAATATTTGTTGGTGTGTAGGTAGAGTTCCTAGAAAGACAGATTTAATTGGCTTGCGTCAACGCGTGTTTTTTTTCATTTTCAACAAAAATTATAAATAGTAACTGCAGTTTTAATTGACGATGCAGATGTATGCAGATGTATGCATGCATTTAAGTTACAATAAAATATTCAAATACAGCTAGTACAGCTTCATTTGCAGTAGTCTCAACAGAGCTTCAAACACAATTTTTGCATTTTCAATTGATTTTATGAATTTTATGTATTATCTTAGATTGTTGTAGTTGTTAGTTTATGCAACCTCATCAAACTTTGTCACAACCGTGGTAATTCAATTCGAAACTTAAGATGCGTAAAAATGATTGTGTGGTTTGCTTTGCACATACATAATTTAAGAGAAGTGACGAATGTAGTGTGTACCTAACTGCAGGTCATCAATGCAAATTCAACGATCGATTGAGATCATCTCGTGTCTCATTTTGAGTGCTTTGATGGAGGAATCCTTTCCTCAGATCAAAACTTGACTGACGACATATCGCCAATTAAAAATGTATGTGATCATTAAAGAGTTGTCTCATGAGGTAGATAGAGGATCGATGTCTTATTGGGTCCAAAGGCTGTGGTCACACATCCACCACGAGCTCGTCTCATGATCCACGACCAGCTATTTCCTTCCAAGTAGTAGCTTTTTTCGTTCAATCAGGCCTTATCAATATTCTCGATCGCAAAATTGCATTTGTCTAATCAACTTCTACTCGTCAACTAGTCTGCTATCCACTCAATTCAAAATGCACACGTGTATAGTCCTTAAGGCCTCTGCCATATCCAGTCATCTCTAGCCATTATTGTTATTGTATGAACAGGTTAATGTGAAATCTAACGAGATGAAATCTAACGAGATGTATTGACGGTTGAACTTCTAGACAAGACGAATGCAAATGCAATGACAACCTAGCAGCAATAATGAGTATGGATATGATTTACAAAATAAATAAGATAAATCAGATAAATATAATATAGGTTTATACTTCTTAGAATTTTATTCACCAAAAGCGGTCAACAAGTCCCGGGGTACTTTTGCAAAATTTCGCCAAACAGGACTGAGTGTTCACTGCTTTTATAGTACGGTTACTTTCATTACTGCCAATTGTACAATTGTACGTAATCAATTTAGAGTTTTAAATGAGAATTTTCAAGATGGAGATTATGAAGTAGTCGTTATCGTTTGTGGTCCATTATGCCTTCTGGTTGTTCTGTTTTTGTTCCTCGCTGCCATTCGCAGTGGAGTCTTCAATCTGATGATAGGATGCAACGTACAGTGACTTGTCAATGTCCTGGAAAACAAAGAAATAATTCGTATGTTAATTAAGTAAAGTACGTGATGCAAGTCACATATGATCAAAAGAGAAACTATAATCATAAAAGTCATAATAACTTACTCGTGGGATCGGTTTGACCTCAGTTCCCAGTTCTTGCTCGATCTTCTGTAAGTTGTAACGGTCTTCGTATGTGATAAGGTTGATGGCTATTCCCAAATGACCGAATCGACCGGATCGACCAATACGATGCAAATAGGTTTCACTCATCTTAGGGAAGTCAAAGTTAATGACCACATTAACAGCCTGAATGTCAATTCCTCTGGTGAAGAGATCTGAAGTCAAACACAAAAAACTCAAATTAGCGCAGATTCTATTCATTTGTACATTTGCATAATATTCATAAGATTTGTATGGACTGAACATTTAACATACCAGAGCAGACCAAGTTGCGGCAATGTCCTTTGCGGAAATCGTGGAAGACACGGTTTCGATCAGCTTGATTCATCCTGGCGTGAATGTAGTAGCATGCATAGCCAAGGTCAGTAATTTTCTTCGCCAACAATTCGACTCGTTGAGTGGAGTTGCAGAAGATGATGCTCTGGTTAATGTCCAATTTGGAGAAGAGGGTATTCAGGCAATGCACCTTTTGTCGCTCTTGTACGAATGCATAGTATTGTGTCACTCCTTTAAGAGTCAGTTCATCCATCAAGTTGATCTTGTACGGCTCAATGGAATGCTTTTTCTGCAAAAATATTCAAATGAGTAAGAATTAAAATGAGAATTAAATTCTGACAACGCAATGGTGTATCAATGACCGAGTTGAAAGCGATAAAAAATGGAAAAGCAAAAATGAAGCAAAATACTCAAATGAATCTGGCAATATCAGCAAAGCATCTCACAAAAGACTCCGAAACATACCATGAAGGATTCCACAGTGATCGGGAAAGTGGCAGAGTACAACATGATTTGCCGTTCCGTCGGGAGGAATGCAATGAGTTTGTCCAGCATGCGGTTGAAGTCTTGAGACAGCAACTTGTCAGCCTCATCCAAAACGAGCATCTTACACTTGTCCATCTTACACACGTTCTTCTCCATAAGATCAATGATCCTTCCAGGGGTCGCGATAATCACATGCACTGCAAACAGTAAAGAAATTACATAGTAAATTGTCTATTCATCAGTCTTCATTCACCCTATAATAATAATAATAATAATAATGATAAAATTCATAATACAAAATGCTTCACCTTTTTGGTAGACTCGGATAATGTCATCCTTTAGACCAGTTCCTCCAGTAGTGACCATGACCTTGATGTTCAGATGCTTGGACAAGTCAATACATATCTGACTCACTTGCAGGGCCAGTTCTCGTGTAGGAACCACGATCAGTCCTACAAACACAAAATACAACATGCATTAGTGATTATATACGATGAAAAACTGAAGTTATGATTTCAGTCTCAAAACGTACTGGAATTATAAATTAATAAAAATTGAAACTGTCAAAACTTACCCTGAATAGCGTCGATACTCGGATCGATCCTCTCCAGAAGTGGAATAGTATAGGCCCCAGTCTTTCCAGTGCCGTTTTTAGCCCTAGCCAGGACATCTCTTCCCGATAAAGCCATTGGGATAGAAGCCTCTTGAATTGGAGAAGGTTTTTCCCATCCCATTTCGAAAATACCCATGAGCAGTTCCCTTGAAAGACAGAAGTCCTCGAATTCCTTGCCCTCTCGATCAGTGACATCGGAGGTCCGGACTCGAAGATCCTTAGGTGGCAGTCGAAGGTTGTTCTTCCACCCAAGTTCCCCCACTCCCACTCCAGCGTCTCCTGCTCCCTTCAGCATCGTTGTTGTCGTTGTAATCGGATTTATTGCGGTCTTGAGTGGTTCACCTGTACCAACTCCACTTGGCGTAGCAACTACAGCAGCCATTTGAAAGACAAAAGTAGTTAATTACTACTACTCAGGCTTAACAAATCTCTATTTCTAAATTTTTAGACGTTGACCAGCCAAACTTTAGACTCTAAGTGAGCTTGGCCCCCAAAAAACGGTTACCTTTATCACCTCGGAATTTTTCATATCTCTTGCATCTAAAAATCCCTATTCAAATTAAGGAATGACTCAAAGCTGAGAATCTTTCCTTCCAATATACTTATGTCCACCAAAAGTACTATATAAAACTGACTCGCCAGGGACATATTACGAAGAATAACCTCAGCTTTTACGAACAAATTCCAAATATCACATTAATTACCATCTTCTCTACGCTCTTCCATCTATCTACGTACTTTAATTATTCTTCTTATCTACCAACTTCTACAAAAAACTTCAGAAGCTCCTTCATGCAAATTACAATGAATCCTCTTCCAACCTTCTCCAGTCAAATGAAACGACATGTCCTCATCTCTAATAAACTTCTTTTTTGCATCTCATGCTCCCAAACAATAAAAATATACATTCTTTCGTCTGCGTTTAAGTTCAAGTAGAATCCTAACTGTTAACTTAACATCAACTGAAACTCATCTCTCTCTTCATTTGAGTCTCTTGTCCTCTTCTTCATTTAATGTTCTACAGTCTCCTGCATTATTATTATTACATAGTTAACTCTCATCATGTCTCAACGTTAATCTACAACAGAATGTTATACATGCATGAGGTACCTACTACCAACACCAACTACCTACAAGCAAATCAGTCTTATCTCACAACCTCCTTGTTCTTCCTAACCATTTAATATTATATTCCTTCCTTCGTTCTATTCTCTTTGTTAAACCGACTCCTACGACTTATCTTTATTATTTGACTCTCTCTGTCTCTTTCCACCTCACTTGTACCGACGACCTGAGATAGGCCACAGCAAAAGACACTCACACGTACACCGCAAAAAGCCGACAAACGCTAAATCAAGATTTTACATCAACAATTCATACAATTTTTGAAACTTACCGTTGTTGTTAATATTCACCTCTGCCGTGTTAAGAATATAATCGCCCTCCTAGTACTACTTATTATTTTTCTAGTGTAATTTTAATTCTTAGTCAGGGTGTCTAAAGTCTAAAGTAAATAGTCGTATAAAAAGTTTACAAAGAGTTATCGGTCGGTCGGTGGTAGGCTCCTCGGTGAGTCCACTTAATTACGATGTCGTCGTCGTTGTCGTCGGACAATAATACTAACAATAATTTGTGTCAGGTAAGAAGATCTTTTTCATAAATAAATTTCGAAATTTGTCGGTGTGTTGAATTTAGTAGTGGCAGGAGGTGCAGCAGCGGTGGTTTAGTTTTTATTGTGTGTGTGTGGTCGGGGAGGACGGGAACAAACAGCTCAACTTCTCTCTTGTCTCTCTCTCTCTCTCTCTCTCTCCGCAATTCGTCTTCTCCCTCTTTGAACGCCGGGTCGCAGGGCCGTACTTACCTTCCTCCCCACCCTTACCCTATATTAATCATATTATATACTTCCTTTTTTAATTATAGATAAAGTTACGTAATTAGTTTTCTTTCGAATGTTAGGCGCAGGGCTACCCAAACTATGAAATGGAGATGCCAACATATCCCCCTCAACCTCCGATTCTGTACGTGCAGAATGTACCTCTTCCTGGGTTCAGCGATACTCTCCCTGGTCGTTCTCAGCATCAGCATCATCAGCAGCAGCAACAGCAGCATCAGGAGCAGTTGTATCATGGAAATGCAGAAGAGGCATCATCATCTTGCTTCC
>Ga0194135_10000242_pt1 | contig 31504 bp, 32 predicted proteins | sample LitLau_LLRF_2013_FD_134024 | JGI IMG/M metagenome (GOLD analysis project Ga0194135, IMG submission 134024) | Freshwater sediment microbial communities in response to fracking from North America - Little Laurel Run_MetaG_LLRF_2013 (version 2) | ecosystem: Environmental > Aquatic > Freshwater >... | reverse complement strand
ATATCCAGTAGGTCCTGTATATCCAATATCTCCGGTATATCCAGTAGGTCCTGTATATCCAATATCTCCGGTATATCCAGTAGGTCCTGTATATCCAATATCTCCGGTATATCCAGTAGGTCCAATATCTCCAGTAGGTCCTGTATATCCTTGTCCAGTATATCCTTGTCCAGTATATCCAGTAGGTCCAATAGGTCCAGTAGGTCCTTGTCCAGAACCATTCCCGGATTGTCCAGTAGGTCCAGTGTTACCTTTTCCTAGAGGTCCAGTTGGACCTGGAATTAAAAAAGAAAAAATATTAGGGCCATTTCCTCTATTAGGTAAATATTGTGGTGTTGCCATATATTTATAAAGTTATTATTTTAAAATGTTGAACTTTCAATAGCAGTTAATCCTATATTTGCAGCAACTTTATCGCTTTTTTTTCTTCTTATTTTTTTAACCGGTTGTTCCATTTTAACTTGTTTCGTAGAGTGAGTAACTGGTCCAGGATTATTAAAAATATGAGAAATATCAGAAGGTCCCTTCATTTCTGGTCGAGGAATATTTTGATTTGGTAGAGGCCTTGGTGATTGTTTTAATTCTGGAAATGATGGTTCTGGATGAGGTTGAGGTTGAGTTTGAGGTTGAGTTTGAGGTTGAAATGGAGATTGATGTGTTTGAGTGGTAAATGGTTGATATGTTTCGGGTTTTTGATTCATAGTTGCATTAATATAATTTGCAAATTTAGGGTTATTATTTCCCATAGTTTGAACAGCAGCTTGATTTAACATTTTAGCAACATCTGGATGTTGTCTTAATACTTCATCCATACCAGGCATAGCTCCTTTTAAAAGAGTATTTGTTATATGAACTTGAATAGCACTTTGGCCTAACATAAAAGCTAATCGTAATTCAGGGAGAATACTGACGTTTGCCTTGTATTTTTCATATAACTCTTCAAGTATTCCATCATAATCTCCAACATTTTCTTGTGTTGCTTCACTCCATCCATCTAAATTAAAATCAAACGGATTAGCAGATTTATTAAAAAATTCCAAACCTTTAACGAATCCAAGTAATAAATGTCTTTGCATATCAACTCCTGTTTTTTTAAGCCTTAAATCAGTGTGTATATCGATTACTGCTTGTAATTCATCAACACTATCATCCATAGAGTAATTTTTTGCAAAGGTTATATTTTTTCTCTTTAATTCTTCTAATTGAGTTAATAATTTAATTTTTCTTTTCATATTTTCAAGAGAGTCTTCTTTTGGAATAGGTTGAGGTTGGGGTGTTGATTGTTGAGGTATATATTGGTTAGTGTTAGGTTTAATTTCTGGTGATGAAGAACCAAATATAGAAGACCATAAATCTTGATCTTTATTATTTATTTTTAAAGATTCAGTTTGTGTTTTAGTTAATTCATTTAAATCATTTTCTAATTTATCAAATGAAGCATCAAAATTAGATTCTTGATTATTATTTTTTTGACCAGACATTAATAACTCAATCCCCTGTAATCCAGAAGGAACTTGTTGTTTTGGGTTTGAAGTAGGAAGTTGTGAAAGATTAATTTCGGTGATATCAGTAAGTTCATCCATTAATTAATTCATTGTTAAAAAGTTTTATCTTTTGCCACACAAATAAACGCACATAATATATATAAATGACTCCTGTTCTAATAATTACCATAACTATTATCTGTTTGCTCGTAGCAATATTTCTTTATTTTTTCTGGAAACCAACACTAATAATAGTGCTAACATTATTATTAAATAGTCTTATTTATACGTATTATTTATTATTTGAATCCCATTGGATTATTAGAACAATTATAGCAGTTGGAATAGCAATAGGTATATCACTCATAATATATTATTCTGTTAAAAGTAAATCGTCATCTAGTAGTTCTGACTCAAAACAATTAATAGATGGAATGGTTGCAGGAAATAATCAAATGACTTTTATAGTGAATAATCCATTATCTGTAAATCAACCTAATGGTTTAGAATATACTTTAGGAGGGTGGGTATTTATTAATGGACTTAGAGATATTCAATCGTATCAATATATATTTGGAAGAACTGAAGACCCAAATTCATCTAATTCGGTAGGTATGTTGAACTCAAATAATCCGTGTGTTTATATTTCTCCACATACAAACAGTATCGTAGTAGTTTGTAGCACTTTTACTAGTAAGCAAGATAATCGTATAACACTTAGTAATATTCCAATTCAACAATGGCTTCATATTTCTGTAGTATGTAAAGGTGCAACGGTTACTTGTTATGTAAATTTTAAACCAATTAAGGAAATAAGACTTGACTCCGTTCCACTCCAAAATGGAGATATATGTATTGGTTGCACAGCAAATAGTTTTGATGGATATATTAGTAATTTGGTTTATGCTCCTAAAGCTCTTGATATTAATGGATTACTTGCTGTATCATCTACAGCTCCAAATGATAATTTGATTGGTAATTCAGGTCCTGTTTCAATGAATATTTCTATATTAGATAGTCTTTGGAACTAATGCGTTATTTCTAGATTAGCATAACCATTATAATAGTATATGGACGAATATTCCCTTACAATATTATCATCATCAAAGGATGAATTTATCTCTCGTTGTATTACGTTAATTTATCCTGAAATAGTTAAAAGTTTAGATGAATTATATTTACAATCTCAGAATGAGTTAAAAAATAAATCTGCAAATACAAATATAAAAAGTAAATTAGCTATCTTTCAAAAAGTTTTAACTGATATTCCAAGATGGACTAATGAAATGGTCACAAATGAAACTAATAAAATTAAAAAGAATGCTAATTGTGATTATCTTGATGATTTAATTTCTTGTGTTTTTGTAATACAGCTTAAATATCTTAGTGCAATAAGACCATCACAAAAAAGTAAAACAATACAACTAAATATCCCTGAAAGTAAAGACTTTATTTGGAAAGTCTATATAAATTCTGCTAAAAAAATATACAAAAATATTTACTTATATGCAGATGCTTCTCCACAAGAAGCATTAAAAAATAAACGTGCTATTGAGTTACTTATACGTGAGGCAATACTTGAAACTATTCGTGATTATATTCCTATGAATGAACTTTTGAAACTTTTGATGGAAAAGGAAACAGTTCAGGTTGAAACAGAGGTTGCTGTTGCTCCTATTACGAAAAAAAGAAGTTTATCATTTGATAATGTAGATGAACTTATGGATGATAAAGGAGAAAAATCAACTAATGTAGTTGATAGAGAAAATCCCAAAGGAGGTATGTATGGGTCTATTATGGAAGAAGATTTAACTCCTTTAGAAGATTTAACTCCTTTAGATTTAGAAGATTTATCTCCTTTAATTGAACAACAAACATTACCTTTATCATTAAATGATTACGAAGAATTACCAAATAAAGGTGGTAGTGTTAGTGATGATGAACTTGAACCTTTATTTAAAGTTGAAGTTACTGATTCGAAAGTTGTAGAACCTAAAGTTACTGAATCAAAGGTTGTAGAACCTAAGAAAGTTGTAGAACCTAAAGTTACTGAATTGAAAGTTGTAGAACCTAAAGTTACTGACCCTGAAATTACAGAAATAAATGATTTAGATTTTGATTTACATTTTGAAGAACTTCCAGATATTGAACAGTTAGAAATGTAAAAAAATAGTGCTCTAAATTAATAATTAAAATCAATTAAGCATTCATTGATATCGGCAGTAAGTTTTTTGATTTTAGGAGGATTCTTTAATTCTCTTTTTTTAGGGGCTCTAAGAGTAAAGCTTCCATCATTCTTTTCTTTTTGAATAATATTCCATATATCGGTTAAAGCTGGGACTGCTGCATTGTTAAACCATTGTTCATTACGTGGAACTAAAACACACGACCAATCATCTAATCGATAATAAATAGTTGTAATCCAATCGTTTCCTAAGTTTTCGATAAGTAAATTGTGATAATTATACCAATCTTTTTTATTAATATGCATAATAGGCATTGCTCGGTAACCATCTCTTAAACTAATAATAACTCCTTTTAATGAACCTTCTACAGAAGTCATAATATCATCTTCATCATTTTCAGTATCAACTAAGAAATCATTAAATGTTTGATATTCGTAATATTTAGTTTCGATAAAATCACAAAAATCTAAATCACAAACTTCCATTTGTATTTGCATTTGAACCCAGTATTCTATAAGAGGATGTCCTGTAATTTCTCTTGAAACCACATTTTTAATTTCAATAAGTCTTCCAAACATATTAGAGTTTGGGTCTGTATTAATACCATCTGGAGATGCGCCAATAAAAGAATATTTATTATGTGGAATACAACCTAAGTGAGAAATTTCAGTATTAAATAAATATTCATATAAAGCAACAGAAGCAGGTTCGTATTTGTGTCCCCATTCAAATGAAGCGCATTGTCCTGTATATGTAGGAGGAGTAATAACGCATTTTTCATAAATTAAACTATTCTTAGAACACTGAGAACCCAAAGCCTTGTATGCATTACTTGCCGTTAGCATAGTTCCACGAATATTATGCCATTCTTGAGTTCCTTGATTATTATTTTTAGTTAATAGTAAATTATTAACAATATGTTTTATATCTCTTGAGTATAAACATTTATCAATAGTAAATCCTAAATGTCTTGGAATAGGAAATAACAAAGATAACCATTCTTGTATAGGGAACTCGTTAATATTAGGATATCTTGGTAAAATTGTTTCAATAAATCCAATAACTACATCTGCATAATTTGGGTTTGCGATAAGATTAGGATTATCATTCACATAATCTAATAATTCTTCATACATCTTTTATATAATTGATATATTGTTTATTTTATTATCATTTTTTTTACGACGCAAAAATGATATAAACAAATATTTAAGTAATAAGTATATAAAAATGAATACTGAAATTTTTGTTATTAAACGCAATGGAACAAAAACTCCTGTTGAATTTGATAAAATTCAAGCAAGAATCCATAATTTATCAAATAATCTTAATGTAAGTGTAGCTAAATTAACTATAAAAATAATTGGATTGTTATCAAATGAAATACATACAAGTCAAATTGATGAAATTTCTGCAGAACAATGCACATCAATGAGTACAATTCATCCAGATTATAATATTCTAGCAAGTAGAATAGTAATTTCTAATCATCAAAAGAATGTCAAAGAAGACATAGGAATATTATTTAATATTATGTTAAATCAGGGAGTTGTTGATGAAAAAATAGCTAATTTTGTAATAGAACATAAGGATATTATTAATAATATGATTGACCATACAAGAGATAATTTAATAGATTATTTTGGATTTAAAACTATGGAACGCGCATATCTACAAAAAAATATAAATGGTCAAATAATTGAACGTATTCAGCATTTATGGATGCGTGTAGCAATTGGTGTAAGTAAAGATTTAAATTTATTAAAAATTAGAAATACTTATAATCTTTTGTCACAGAAAAAGTATATTCACGCAACTCCAACTATGTTTAACGCTTGCACTAAAACGCCACAGTTATCTTCGTGTTTCCTTGTTGGTATAAATGAAGATTCACTTATTGGTATTTATGATACAATAAAGGAATGTGCTTTAATTTCTAAATATTCAGGAGGTATAGGTATGCATATGCATGATGTGCGTGCTTCTGGAACTACGATAAGTTCTACTGGAGGTAAATCAACTGGTATAGTCCCAATGCTTCGGGTATTTAATGAAACAGCAAATTATGTAAATCAAGGAGGGAAACGAAACGGTTCTATAGCTGTTTATTTAGAACCTTGGCACTTGGATATTGAAAAATTTCTTGATATGCGTAGAAATCAGGGAGATGAGAGAAGCAAAGCACGAGATTTATTTTATGCGTTATGGGTTCCAGACTTATTTATGCAACGTGTGCAAACATCAGGTAAATGGGTATTATTTTGCCCACACGTGTTTCCAGGACTTTCTGATTTACACGGAGAAAAATTCAATGAATTATATTTAAGTTATGAAAAATCATTAAATGATAAAAATGGCTATGGATATAAGGTAATTGAAGCACTTGATTTATGGAGTAAAATATTGGTATCACAGATTGAGACAGGAATGCCTTATATGCTTTATAAAGATTCGGTAAATAAAAAAAGCAATCAATCAAACTTAGGAACAATTAAATCAAGTAATCTATGTTGTGAAATTACTGAATATAGTGACTCTAATGAAACAGCTGTTTGTAATTTAGCAAGTATTTCTTTGCCTGCATTCGTTACTAATAATGGGTTTGATTATGACTCATTAGCTATAACTGTAGATACGATAGTTGAAAACTTAGACAATATAATAGATATAAATTTCTATCCAGTTGAAAAAGCAAGAATTAGTAATATGCGAAACAGACCAATAGGTATTGGTGTTCAAGGAATGGCCGAAATGTTCTTTAAATTAAATATTGATTTCCATAGTGAAGAAGCTATAATAATTAATCGTAAAATATTTGAAACATTATATTATTCTTCATTAAATAAAAGTAATTTACTTGCTTATGAACGGGGAATTTATCAAACATTTGATGGTTCTCCTGCAAGTAAGGGGTTACTTCAATATGATTTATGGGGTCAAACTGAACAGGTTGAATTAAATAGTCGATATGATTGGAAGGGATTAAAAGAACGTATAATTTCAAATGGACTTAGACATTCGTTGTTAGTAGCTCCAATGCCAACAGCAACAACTTCACAAATACTTGGTAATACTGAATGTTTCGACCCAATCCAAAGTAATTTATTCACACGTAAAACACTTGCTGGTGAATTTATTGTAGTGAATGAATCATTAATTAAAGATTTAGGTGATAAATGGAATGATTTATTAAGACAACGTATTATTAGTAATAGAGGAAGTGTTCAGGGTATTCCTGAAATACCAAAAAATTTACAAAATAAATATAAAACTATTTGGGAGATGAAAGCAAAACATAATATTGATATGGCAATTGCTCGCGCTCCATTTATATGTCAATCTCAAAGTCTTAATATTCACGTTGAAACCCCAGATATCAAAACATTAACTAACATTCATTTTTATGGATGGAAAAATGGGCTAAAAACAGGAATGTATTATTTGCGCAGAAAAGCATTACATAATGCTCAGCAATTTACAGTTGAACCTACACAAAAACAAGAAGTATGCGAACTATGCTCTGCTTAAATAATCCCCAAAAATAAATTTATCAACAGGAATAGTTCCTGTGTTTGTAATAAAGCAAACTAATTTTTCTTTTTCTCTTGTATTTCTTAAAAAAATACTTTGTGGATGATTTTCTATTCTAATCATCGAACCATTATAATATACTGTATGACTTCCAGAAATTATAAATCCGTTGAAATTATACATTAATTCAGTTCCATCTTGTTCAATAATTAATACATTTTTTATAATAGATTTACCAATTACATCTCCAGCTTTGTATTGGTTTATTGGCTTATTATTTATTATTTGATTATATTCAAAACAACTACCCAATTTTCTAGTCAGTTGCCCAGGTGGGCCGTTCCAAGCACTTAACATTGTTTTATTTGTTCCATCTAAAATAAACAAAAGTCCTGTCATTGTCCCTATTATTTTCGCGCCAATATCTGATATATTTAAGGATAACTTTTGAAATTCAACTACCAAATTAAGAAGTGTCCCAAAAACAATAGATACAATATTAGTTATAAAGTTTCTTGTGTTATCAAACATCTGTCTCGTATCATTTAGTCCCTCCGATAAAATTGATGATACAGAAGCTAAATTAGACATTGACCAAGTAATTGGCTGAAGGGCTTGACCCATCATAGACGTCTGGATATTTTGGACACAATATGTAAAGTTTTCTTCTACATTTCCTGAAAATAACATAAACATAGGATTGCATCTATTAGAATTCCAATTATTTGATATCTCGACTGATTGGATACAGCCTATTATAATCATTATAAAAATAGTCATAGCTACCGACGCATAAAAAAATAGTCCCCATTGTCTTAAGGTAGGCATTATAATTTATCCAAATATTTAAATACTTAAATCTTTCATCAAGTTTATTATTCTTTCATCAAGACCATTATAATTTATTTCATCAAGACTATTACCATTCTTTCTTTTAAGTCTATTAGTATTATTTCTTTTGTTTGAATTATTATTAAATTTAAATGCTTCGTTAAAATTTCTATATACTGATGTTTGATAAATTGAATAACTAAATTCTGTAATATTATTATTTATTTTAAATGGTTTTAACATATTTTCGTGACAATATAGATCTTCTAATGTGTCTGGTAATTTTGGTAAATTTTCCAATAAATTATCTGAACAATACAGCCTTTTTAATTTAGTTGGAAGAACTGGTAATCTATCAATCAGGTTACCACTACAATATAAAGTTTTTAATTTTCGTGGTAATTCTATATTTATAATATTATTATCAACACAACTAAGAACTTGTAGATTTTCTGGAAGATTTACTATATTAATTAATTTATTACAATCACATTCTAAAAATTTAATACTTTCCGGTAAAGCTGGAAGTTCAGTTAAATTATTTACACTACAAAATAAATATTCTAGTTTTGTAAAATTATTTAATGGTGGGATTGTTGATAAGTTTAATTTTTCGCAACAAAGTGAAGTAACATCGTATGGAATATTATTAAATTCTTCTTGTGATTTTATAATTACTTTTTCCATTTTACACTACAAATATTAATAAATTATTGTCATTTTATTTTTTATAATTATTTAAGAATAAAACTTTTAGAATTTATATAATTTTCTAATTCTAATATTTTATTTTCTATTTTATCCATATTTTTTAAATGAATTAATTCTTCAGGAAGTTCTTCTTTATTTTGGGCCGTTGTTAGAAAGTTCATTAAATAATATTTTATTATATTATCTTCATCATCATCTATTATTTCTTCTATGTCACTCTTTATATTTAATTCAATAGAAAAATCACTTATTAATTTTTGTAACTCAGGATTCAATTTTTTGAATTGTTCATACGGTAAAATCGTATAACTATTGGCCATAATATATTACCTAATTATAATTAATGAGTTTATTTAATATTTTTATAGTATTGATAATTTTGATTAAAGTATTATTTATTGGTATGTCGGCCATTCATATTTATTTAAAATTAACACACAACGAGGGGTCTTACCTTGATAATATTATAGTTTATTGGAAGGAAAGAGAAGAGTTTATTTTTATTGTATTAATGGCAATTCTTTTAATTCTTATTTTTAATCCACGATATCCAAATATGAATTTTTTAACTAATGAATCTAAAATTTTATTATTTTTATTTGGGATTATATTATTAGTTACTGCTAAGTGGGGGACTTTTTTCGAAGAATCTAAATGGTTTAGAGAATTACAATATGTTTTGCGTGGTTAATAATTTACACAGTTAATAATTTATTAATTGCTATTTTCCAAATTTCTGTATCATTCCAAACATTATTTATTTCTGGGTCTATATTTGTTATTCCATTATAGTCAAACTGTTCTTTACACCTTTGAACTTTTTAAATGGAACAAAATCCACTCAAAAAAAACAAAGTTGGGACTTTTCGTTCCCTTGTAAATTTTGTTTATAGCAACTCGGTTTAAGCGCTTGATTACTTTTCATTTCTCTACATAAATAACTTGGACACTCTAATTTATTTATCGCATTCTTTGCTATCTTGTAGATGTTTGATGAACCATTACGGTCTCTGTTCCACAACCCACAACCGCTCTTACAGCGTAGTAGTCCGTGAATTAACCGCAATTCATCCCTCTTTTTATTTGGGTGCTTCCTCACCCTAAACTTCTCACATACTCCACCATCACAATTAGAACACTTACAACTGGTTCTAAACTCATCTACCAAAAACACTTGGTAATTATTCTTACGAAACAAGGTTCGCATTCCCTTTCCCAATGTCGGTTCTTTGTATTTCATTTGCTTCCGTTGTTCCCAATCTCCTATACAAATTACGACTTCGTCAGGATTACCAAATATGTTCTTAAATTGGTTTATCATCTTTTGTTCGTTGCGTTTTGTATTGATATGCCTACCAAACTTTAATTTACGGAACAACTCTTTTCTGTAAAAACCAAACAATGTATGATTGATACGATTTTTCGCTTGTAAATATTCTTTGAACTTTGTAATATCCAGCGTTTTTCTATTGTAATGAGACAATTCAGTTTCATATTCTATAACAGTTTTCTCGTGTATCTTATTAGTTTTCATAGCAAGAACGATATTATTATATTTTTTTAGTTTGGTTTCTTTCCTTCGTTGGTCTTGCGAATAATGGAAAGTAGTAGCATCTTTGGTTGAACCATCAACACAATAAATCAAATCGCATTTCCCAGCATCAATTCCAATAATCTTCTTAGTTTGTAAATGCGTCGTATCACTCAATTCGTCAATATACATTTCTTTTGAACCAGTTTTTTTCATCATCGGCAGTTTCTTGCCTACCAAATCCTTACGCAACAACAATACACTAACGCCAACTCCATCCGTAGAAATCATATGATGAAATGAATAATCTGTTTTACGAAACAACTTCTTTTCCGTTCTAAAAAAGAACTTCCAAATCTTATCTTCGTTCTTTTTCAAATTGCCTTCGGTTTTGAAAAATCCTTTATTGCCTTGTTCTTTTCTCAATAACAGATTTACCAATGTAGTTGTATCTAATCGTATATAACTGGGTGTTATGCTACTTCGCAATGGAAACACATTATTTACAGTTTCCAGTTCATTTTCCACTCGTTTCATCATAAAAATCATACTGGGAAAATAATCCATTGGACTACATTTCAAATCATAATAGATACTTTTCTTTTCATATTTAGTTTTGTTCGGTAGCACATTTTGTTTTTGCTCGGTAATCCATTTGTGATAATATGGTTTAGATGTTAGAAATGTTGTATCCACATTCAGTAAGTCATTCTTGATTTTTCGTAGTTCGCTACATAATGCTCTTACTCGGGTTTCACGCTCCGCTTTTGTATTTCCTAATTTTCTAATTTTTTCAGTTATAAGTTTCTTTTTCCAAACAACATTTACATACCGTTCCACATAATCAACGTAATGTAATTGGATGTTGTTCTCATACATAGTAATAACGTCTTCTTTCAAATAATCCAAAACTGTATTTAATCCTGCATAATCAATTGGGTCATTTTGCGTAGTCTGTAAATAATGTTCCTTGTAAAAAGCAGTGAGGTTCTCTTTCATTAGAACGGTTTCTTGTTTGGGCGGTTTCCCTCGTTTTTCTTCCTTCTCACCACAAACAACTTTCATCGTATTGTTGATAAGTTCCTTACTGATAACTGGTAATGAACCATTGTTATTTTCATAGTAATCCAATAGATACAATTTCAAAAACTGTAATGTATGAATAACAATTTTGTTGGATTTGACAACAGCGTTGTTTATGATTGATGTGTTGATATCAGGGTGCTTCAAAATGCTTTTCAGCGAGGTTTTGACAGATTTGAAAAACTCAGGCGGTTTCTCTTTTGGGTTTTCCATCCTATATAATATACAAAGATATTATTTTAAGTTGTTTTCAAACGAATAAAAGTATTTTCAGTAGATTTCCTAAACCTTCGTGAAAATATATTGTTGTGTCATAACCCATTTTTCTTTATTTTTGAAATGGAAACTTTTGCTTTCCAAATTATATTTTGATTTTGTTAAGTGTTTAATGATTGATAACCAAGGTCGTTTTATTCGTTCCGGTTCTCCAACGGATTTCATATTGTTAAACGAAAACCATTTCCGTATTTCAGGTATCAAGTTTATTATTTTTGTTTGTATTTCTAAATTGTTATCAAGTTCATAAAGTGTATATGTATTCTTGTTTCCTAAATCAATTATTCCTATTATTTTATCTATAATTTCGGTTTGTTCTGTCTTATATAGTTCGCTCTTTAACCGCATTATATTTATTGCTAATATACTTACAAATGAAAATTTTAAGTATATTACTCTTTATATTTTTTGGGTTTGAGTTTTCTAGTTTATGGTTTTCTTATATATGCTGGCGTTCGGTTAGTTGTTCCGTAAGCATATTCAAAAAAATTATCTTTAAAACAGTGTTCAATACTTTTTATGTTTGATTCAATCCAATCAAATGGAAGAGCATAATTACGTAATTCTAAACTTCGTAATGCAGATGCTGGGGAACAATCGAATCCAATCGTTAAAAAATTATACATTAATATTATTTAAGTATAATTTATTTAAGTATAAATTCTCTAGAACATAAATAATTATTTATATGTTCTAATTTTTCTTCAGTTGTGATTAAATCATTAATCCAACGTAATTCTTCTGGAAATGGTTCTATTATTTTTTCATTAATTAATTCATACAATTCTTCAATATCTTTAACATTTATGTCTATTCTTAAATTATCACAATGATTTATTATAAATAATTTAGAATCTTGTTCTAATTCAATTAATTTAGAATATTTAATTTCAGTTTTCATTTTCTAAAAAATATTTATTGTAAATACTTCATTTTTTTTATTAACGTCTCTCCATTTTTTTCTCGATAAGCTTACTAACAATGTATAAACTGTTATCTGTTTCAATAATGATATCTTCTCCACTTCCATACATTTTTACAATATCACTAGTATATGCACTCATATCAGGCATAATTAGACGTTTGGGAAGAGTATTATCATTGCTTTGGATTCCAATAAAAACACTATTAACTTCTCCTGCATTTTTTCTTTGACACGAACCTTCCCAATAATCTGTATAAATTGGTTTATCGATTTTAATAGCTAATTGAAATGCACTTTTTAAAGTAGAATCCCCTGGAAGAAATTGATGTTGAGAAGCCATATTAAATTATAAATATAATAATTTATGTATATAATTACGCACAACTAAAGAAATTATTATATTATATTTATAATATGGAGATAAATTTACGCAAGTTTAATATGAATGAAATCGTTTTTGACAAAAATGAAGCAAAAGGACCAGTTATTCTTATGTTGGGACGTAGAGATACTGGTAAATCATTCTTAATTAAAGATTTATTATATCACCATCAAACTATTCCTAATGGCATAGTCATCTCAGCTACTGAAGATTCTAACGGATTTTTCGGGACTATTGTTCCAAGAATGTTTATACACTCTGAATACAACTCAAACATTATATGTAATGTTATACGTAGGCAGTATGATGTTCTTAAGGATATTAAAAAAAGAAATGAAATGTATGGCCAAGACAACACTGACCCTAGAACTTTCCTAATCTTAGATGACTGTATGTTCGACAATTCATTCGTCAAGGATAAAGCAATACGTTATATATTTCTCAATGGACGACACGCTAAAATACTTTTTATTATTACTAGTCAATACCCTTTAGGATTACCTCCTATTCTTAGGTCAAATATTGATTATGTTTTTATTTTAAGAGAACCTGTTGTAAAAAATAAAATGCGTATTTATGAAAATTATGCAGGTATGTGTCCAACTTTTGAAGTTTTTAATAAAATTATGGATGATTGCACAGAAAATTATGGTTGTTTAGTTATCAATAATAATACTAAGTCTAATAAATTAGTTGATCAACTTCTATGGTATAGGGCTGAACCTCGTCCTAACTTTAGAATGGGCGCACCAGAAATATGGGAATTATCGAAAAATATGGAAGTTCGAGACTCTCCATTGTCATTTTTAGATGATAAACCAGTTATTAAGAAAGGAACTAAAATACACATTAAAAAAAGTGGATGGTAAGAAATAATTCATATTTTAATTTATACATATTTGATAATGGATAACAAAAACACTTTAACAATAAAATTTACTGAAAAAGATTTATCCAAACCTAAGGATTTATCCAAATCTAAGGATTTATCCAAATCTAAGGATTTATCCAAATCTAAGGATTTATCCAAATCTAAGGATAAGGATTTATCCAAACTTAAGGATTTATCCAAACTTAACAAAACACAAACAACAGATGAAGAAAAGATGCTTCAACGTATTAAAAAGAGACAATCTAAAAAGAAAAAAAATAATGAATCTCAAGAAACTTCAGAAGAAACTTCAGAAGAAACTCCAGTAGAAGAAAAATTACATTATGAAGTTGATACTGTTGTCCCATATGGAAATTTAAAAAATGGTAATAAGCCTACTTATAGCGAATGGAATAAAATAAATAAAAAAGGAAAAATTTCATATCATAAACCTGTAAAAACTAAAACTATAAAACGATTAGTTTCTGTTGGTAAAATTGCAAAAAATGCATTGAGTATTTTAATACCAAACGAATCAACGCGTAAAATAAAACAATCTAAATCAAAAAATAAAACTATTAGAGAAATGAAAAATATTTTAATAAATAATAATTTAATTACTTCAAAAAGCACAGCTCCAAATGAAATTATCAAACATATGTATGATACTATGGCTAGTATTGGAAGTGCAGAAAATACAAATGAAAAAATTGTTTTACATAATTACTTAGATATCAGTCCTAATATTGAATAAATAATATTATATCTTTCATTATATTTTTCTAATAACTCTATGCATAGCTTTTTATTTGAATCACTACGACATATTAGATTATTTTCATCACTATAATCTAAAGCATTTTTACCATATATATATTCATTAGTTAAACCATAGATTTTACATATGAAATAATTTTTTATAATATATGTTGTTTCACATAACATAATATAATTTGGTTTAACAATCAATAATTTTAAATTTTCATTATTGATTGTTTCAATTTTAATTAATTTTGTTAATTTTTCATTTATTAAATTATCTTCATCATTACTTTTTTGTAATAAAAACATTAGCAACTCGTCGTCAAATAATTCAACTTGATTCATTTTATTAAATATTTTTTAATATATATAAATCATTTTTTTTTATTTAATGAAAATTAATGAAAAAATAGCTTTTAGTTTAATAAATTTGGGATATTATTAATATTTTCAACTAATGTGCATAATATATCTGAACAGACATAATCCTCTCTTGGGAAAATATTAATTTTTGATGAATATTTTGTTACTATCATCTTAATATTTAATTTAATTATATTTCTTAAATCATTAAGCATTTCTATAAATTTAATTAATAGCTGCTTATTTGATAAATTATAACAAACAATAAATTTAGAATCATCTGTTAAATATCCATTACCGTAGTTTGTTGCATCTTTTCCAAAAAGATACTCATTTTTAGTAATATAAACATATGTTCCAGTAATGTTTTTAATTTCTTTCGAAAAAGATTTTAAATATTGTATATTACACTTGTAATTATTAATGTTTATTTTATTAATATCAAAACTATAATTTGATACAATATACATTAATTTTATTAATTGTGCGTCAGTCTTTCTTTCGGCATTAATACGTTGGTTTAACAACGACATTAATAAATCATCTTTAAATAAATCTTCAGTCATTGTATTTAGAACTAATTATTATAAAAAAAATACTTCATTTTTTTTTATTTAAAAATATGCATACATACCTTCGATTGGTTTATAATCAGATGGTATATTATTAGTATATGATTCTTTAGTAATTTTATTATTCTGAACATTACGCACTTTTTTAAAGCAAAATGCTCTATTTAGAAATGATATTTCTTTTTCAATATCTGTCATAAACAAAGCTTTACCGTAATTATTTCCAGACTCCTTTTCCATTTGATTATATAAATCAGCAAACAATATAGTATATTCTGGTTCAAACCCAAACTCTCTAAGAGATTGAGTTAATAATTCAAATGAAACTAACCATTCTGTAAAATATTGGCCAATACTTGATTGAAAAGCGTTAATTTCCATTCCCCACGTTTCCACAGTTAAAGTATCATTATATTTTTTTTCAATTTTAAGTAATTCACCAAAACTTTCAATATATCCTATTGGTTTTCCTAATAAACGATTATATATTAAAGACCCATCATAACAAGTTCCAATAAATTTACCTCCTATTTTTGTGCAATCGCTCACATTCTTAAGAAATTGATACATTGTAGATTTAGATTTTGCAAAATAGTGAATAGCAAATTGACACGAAGATATATTAAATCCATCCTTTCCAATACCGAAATATTTACCAACATTTACCCATTCTAATGGCGGTTTATTTATACCCATTACACAATCAAGTAATTGTTGAGAAACTCCTGATTTATCAATATTAGTCGCTTCAGTAAGAAGCTCTTGAGAACTATCCCCACATATGAAAAGTGCAGATATTTTTTCTTTTCCTGCATTATTATATCTTGCATAAGCTCCATCTACTTTGTTAGCAATATTATCGTGTGATATATCAATACCAAAAACAAACTTAATTTTTGCTGCTGTCCATTTGGATAAATCTCCTCCTTTACCACAAGCATAATCTATTAATATTGGGTCTTTAATTTTTTCGGATGCATTAAGAATAAGAAATTTTTTAACATAAAGATTATGAAAATCTCGAAGGCCTTTGTCTCCATCAAATATTCTTTTTTTATTAATATAATAAATATCACTATTCATTATTTTATCTTCATTATTAAAAGTAACTGGATTATGAATACTTGACCATACAGAATTTGCAACTGCATATGAATTACCGTAATTTGGTTTATTATTTGTTGGGTCAGCCAAGAATTTTTTTAATTCTCTTGTTTTATCGTGTCGTACTCGTATTGGTTTCCAATTCCATCCTCTTTTTTCATTAATATCATATCTAAATTCTACAATGTCTCCATCATTAAATAATTGCCCATCTTCTGAATACAAGTTTTTATTTTTAACATAAATATTTGCTCTACTTGCAGAAGTATCATATGGTTGTGTAGGGTAAAACGGCTGTTTCGAATATTTACCTCGTTTTATATGTTTAATACCAAGAACATCCAACATTGGGTTAAGGTCTCCATCTCTAGTTTCATCATAACCAATATTTAAAATACATTGTTTATATTCTCCATTACAAATAATATCTTTACCTGAATTATCTTTAATTGTTTCAATTAAAAAGTCTATTGTATTCATTTCTACAGGTTTCCACTTAAATGAATATTTCCACGTTATTTTTCGCATTGGTCCTTCTTTTCCAACTTCCTCAGACGAAACTCCATATTGACTATGTGTAAATATTAAACCATCTGTATTATATATGTGTTCAGTTTGTAGAGTCTTTAAACATTGTTCATTAAATGAACTATCTGATAAAACAGTAAATATTTTTGTTTGAACATCAAAATCTCCTTTTTTATTAGGATTAATTTGTGTCCTTAATTTTTCAATTGCATCTAATGTAATACCATATCTTGATTCCTTTGTTTTACTAATAAAGGGCAATGCTCTTATATTTTTGCTGTTTAAGAAATAAGTATCAAACACTGCAAACAAATTTATAAATGTTCCTGTTTTATTACACATAATAAGTTCTCCATCAAATAAAGATAGTGACAATGATTTACATAAACATCCTGTATATTTAATATCAAGTTGTGGAGTTATAATATATATTTTTCCATTTTTTGAAATAAACAAAAGACCTCTTTCTCCATCAGCTTTATCTGTTATTACATAATTACCATTAGATACTTCATCTATATTTTTGTGCTCCAACGTAATCGATGAAGGACCAACAAAATCTTCAGTTCCAACGAGATTCATATATTCCTGTTTAATATCCTTTTGTTCATTAAATAATATAGGAGTATTTGATTGTTGTATTCCAGCCATTACGTGCATTATTGATTGACGAAGCCATCCCTTTATTTTTGTAATATTCATATCCATTTGTTTGGATTTAATTGTATCAAGCTCTATTTCTACTTCATACGTTTCTGTACCATTCATAAATTCATTTTCTTTATAAGAAGAACGAACAATACTTGCATCTATTAATACAGGCAGTGATGAATGTCTTAATTTTATACGATTCATATAACGATAATCTTTTTGACTTGATGAAAACCATTCTTCTGTTGGTTTTACAATATTTTCTGTTTGATACGATACTCTACAACCCATATCTTTAAATTCTATTTGCTGTAAAACAGGAGATTTATTCACAAAAATACAGGGGGTTTCCGTAAAACTTTTTGTATTACAAAATTGTTGTATATTTTGCATACCTTCTATTTCACATCGAACATTACTCCTATTTCTTGTATAAACACGAAGATGATAATCACCATTTATATTATCTGTTTTATAATTACATTCCATTAATTTCTTAATAATTTTCAAAAACTCAGTTTTATTTATATTATTTAACTTAAACTTTACTTCTAGTTCGTGTTCATTACTTTCTGTTAAATTGATAACATTATTTGTAAATTTATCAAGCATTGAATCAAAATCACTCATATTATATATATTATTACTATAGTTTTACTTATTTAATATATTTTTATCATTTTATGTTCATTTCATTTATTTATACCCATTTATACAAAAAAATGATTATATTTTTTGATAAAAACGAAAATAACATAATGACTAAATTCATTAATATTAAGAAAAAAGTTTATAGTTCATTAACAATCATCAAAACAAAAAATAATTGCAATATTTTATCACAATTTAGTATTAATGATGGTCATTTTATTAAATTTAATCGAATTTTAATACATAACAATGATTGCGTTATTAACGCTCTTCAACTTATTGGAATATTTGATAGTGTTCGAAGTAACATTATCAGAGTTTTATGTTCTAATATTATTGGATTTAGTATTGACCAAATTGAAAAGGTATTTGTTATTGCTTCTAATTATAAACATAAGTATAAATTTAAATATACTTCTTGTTATAATGAATATATTTCTACAATTATACAATATTTACAAGTTGGTAATGTAGTTTTTAGTGGATACTCAGGACATGTATATCTTATTGGTAAAACAATAGATGGAACAATTATTTATATTGACCCTCAAACTGGAGAAATTACTGACAAATTCAACATTTACGCAGAAAATAGAATATATTATTTAATGTTTAATTCATAATTTTAAACTACACATTTTTTAACTAACTAACTAAATTAGATGAAACTTTTTAACTAACTAAATTAGATGAAACTGGCGGTTCATTCCCTGCCAAAGAATTAGCATAACTTTGTTGTTGTGCAAATAATGCAGCTACTTTAGTGCTTAGTTCATTCACTTGTTCAGGAATCCCTGTAAATTTTGACATTTGCTCCTTCAAAAATTCAATATTTGCAGCATTTTTTTGTGGAAGCAAAGCGCATTTATCTGTATATTCACTATACGATGGATTTATTGATGATGATGTTGCAATTATTTTATCTGTAGTCATATTATCTAAATTTTCAACTATTATTATTGGACCAGATAAACAAAATAAAAAAGCTAAAAGAAATAATAACAATAGACAAAATAATAACATCTAATTTATATAAAGATATTTATTTAATATACTCATAATCGCATTTGGAGTATTTTTATTATATTCACATTCCCAATTCTTAACTGGCGGACCAGTTATTATCAAAGCATCCAATAATAAACTCAATGACTGTTTATTATAATATTCAATACAATTAAGTCCTCCAAGTATTATATGTTCTTTATCTTTGGAATGTTTATATGTCATTACCATTTTTCCACTTAATATAAATTCTCCACACGAAAGACCATATGTTTCTCCTTCTTCTCTTGCGTGTAACATTATATCACAAGAATTTATAAATTTTTGTTTTTCTATTGCATCAGACGTTCCTTTTAAATAAATTATATTTTTATGATTTGCAAATACATTTGTATTCATAAATATAAATACTATCCCTTTACTCGCATATTCTAATACCGTTTCTTGCACAAATTTAATATTAAATGTTTCTAGTCCTCCATATCTACCTATCACTATCCTGGGTCTATTTGTTTGCCATAATTCATCCTTTGTTTTATCTGGCAAGCAACAAATATGAGGAATTATTGGAATATCTTGATTTCCGTAAGATTTCCCTATTTTAGCATATACATCTCCATGTGGTTCATTCGTTGTAAATATACATAATATTATGGATTTTATATTTGATGGTGCTATTAATCCATTATTATGCCCTTCCTTTATTATAACTGCCCTTGTGCAATTTGATTTAATACAAGCTTCTTTAAAGTCATCTACATTTAAGTAGTAAAATACTTGAAATCTATCTTCAAACTTTTTATAAATACGTTCATCTGTATCATATTCATTTTTAGTTATGTTAAAAGGTCTTGTTATTATAACGCTTTTATTCCCTAATATAGTTTCGTTATAAGTTGCATAGTCATAAACAGCTATTTCAGTTCCACGAAGGGTAAGTTTATTAACGCAAAATGCTACAATCATTATTATAAGCTATTTATTTTTACTTTAAAAAAAAATGATGGACAAAAACACAATAATAATAATACTACAAAAAACAAACAAACGAAACAGACGAACAAACTAATAATGACACTAATGATAACAAGACGATATAGGAATCTAATGATTGGACCACTTACTCACGAAGATTATATTGAATCGTGGTTTTCGTTTATCCTTTTGATTGCTCTTATTATATATATTTATACAACTGAGTGTTACGAAATATATAAAATAAGACAAAGAAAAAGAGAAAGAGAAGAAAGAGAAGAAAGAGAAGCAAGAGAGAAAACGCAACCAAATGGAAGGCGTTTATGTGGATGCAAGAATCACTAATATACATTTAATTTAATTGATATGGAAAAAAATGATAGGTTTTTTTATACAATATCGTTTTAATTAAAAAATGAAACAAGCAACAGAGATAGTAAAAGAATATATTTTAAACCCTAAAGATAACAAAAAAGAAGATGTTATCCCCAAACTAGAAAAAATATACTTAAAAAACTTATACACAACTCCAAAAACTGTATTTTGTAATCAAACAGATTATTTAACATTGGAACCTTTGAAAAACACTCAATATACAGAAATTTTTACTTGTGTTCAGGATAAATTATTATACGGCTTTGAAATCGCTTCATTTGAAAAAATAAAAAATGAAAATAACCCATTTAATAGAAAACAATTTCAAGAAAATGATCTAAAAAGGTTTGAAATTGTCAAATATATTTATTTCCTTCTTCATTATATCAATCAATGCGATATTGATAAATTAAAAGAAATGACAAACACAGAACTTAAAACTACAACTACGGAACTTATTAAAATTAAAGAACCTAGTCCCACCCAAACACATAAATTAAATCAATTTGGTATTATAATATTATTGATTATATTTATATTATGTGTTTTTACTACTACCAAATAATTTTTTTTAGTAATATTTTACTCCATTTGTGTCCAATTGATTAATTATATAGTCCATTGGATTATATACATTACATCCATCGCATACATTTATAGGTTCTGGTATTGGATTTGGCGGAGTATCTGCCGATGTAATTGGTTTTACATTCCAAATAGTTGTTGTTATTGTTTGACCAGATACAACTATTTGTATAGTATCATATTGTATTATTTTAGATACTGTAGCCAATTCCCATAAACAGGTTGTTGGATTCTTCCAATATACATTTTGTCCAACAAAATATCTAAAATAAACTGAATATATTGACATTGATTGAGAATCTTTAGGAATAACGCTATTATCATTACAACAACGCGCATAATCTGCTGTTGATATACCTGTTTTAGTTTTCAATCCAGAAATAACTGGATATGGGTCTCTAACAACCAATCCAGATTTGAGTCTGTTTAATCTTCTAGCATACGAATCGTGTTTTATATCAACCCCAATTCCTCCTGCATATATTCCTCCTGGGGAATTCCAAGCAGTTTTAAGTAATTTATAGGGAGTATTATTTTTTCCTATTGATGCTTGGTTTCTGTCACTTAAACTCCTTTGAAATTTTAAGCCATTATATGGTATAAACTGTGTATTAAGAACATTTTTAACAGAATAAAACATAGATGGAAATGAAGAATTAACTTTTTGTATTCTTCGTTGATTAAAGTATTGACTTGCGGGAGTTGATGCATTTGTGAATAATACATTACGATAGTATTTACTTGGTTCTTTTATATTACAACTATTACATCCACATACTGTAGATTTATCTGTAAAAATTTCTGATGTTATTCCAATCATTCTTATACTAAACCTTTAATAAAAAAAATTATTATTTAAGTATTATTGAATTATCTGGAAACATCAATCCTTCAACTATAAGTTTATCAATATCCATTATTTCAGTATCAATATAATTATTAAATTTGTTTTGAAAATTGACATTTGTATTATAACTTACGCAAATATTTATATCTTTATTTGAACAGTTTGGTAGAATACTTATATTTGACCAACAAATATATAATAGCTTTAATGAATCTGGCATTTTTTCTATTTGTTGAATAAACTTACAAGCGTGAATATGTATTTTTTCTAAATTCTCAGGGAATTCAGGGATTTCAATTATTTCACTATATTCTATATTTATTCTTTTTAAATTTTTAAAGTTTTTCAAACTTGGAATAACCTCTCCTTTTAAATTGTTAATAAATAAATGTTCCATATCATTGGGTAAATCATTAAGTTCGTTCTTATTAGTTGAATCAATACAAATTAAAACCATTTTTTAGTTTTTATATTTATTATTAAATTTGTGTCATTTTTTTTATTTATAGAGTTATATTATTATGCAAAGTCGTAATAAAAACACTTTTGGAGATGAAAGAATGCAACAGTTATGGAATAAGCGGTCATTTCAATTAAATAACGATAGTCATACATTATTACCTATTTATTTGGCAAATAATAGTAGAGACTTTTTACAGGGTATGGTTCCTAGACCATCCAATTTAGTAGATAGCGAAAGTATATTATTTGGTATTGCAGCGTCTCATTCATCTGTCCCTACTGTTAGACAAGTTCAATATAATGCTCCTTCTATAAATCCTATTAAAGTTAAAGAAATTGTTTGTCCCGATTTAATTATATATAATCGTTATATGCTAAATTAAAACAAATGTTTCAACAAATGAATACGGAATTAACCTATTTATCTTATCTACAAAATAATAATCATCATCATTAATAATATCATATACTTCTTTAGGTAATAAATTACCATTACATTCAATAAATCTTAATTTTATTAATCCAGATAAATCCGGTAATATATTAATTTTATTATTTCCAATATCTAACGTATGTAAATTTATTAATCTATGAATATACAATTCTTCTATTTTATTATTATTACAATGAAGCTCCTCTAACTCAACATTATTATTCAAGTCTATTACTCCTTTAATTAAATTATTATTAAAATCTAAAATACTTAAATTATTATTTAATATAGGAAGACTAACTATTTTATTATTAGAAATATATAATTCTTTTAATTTCGTTAATCCGCTAATATAAGGAAGACTAGTAATTTGATTATTACTACAATTTAATATTTTTAATTCCTTTAGTGCTGATAAATTCGGTAAATATGTAAGATTGTTATTATTACAATACAGTTCCATTAAATAAAAAAAATTATTAATTATTGGGTTTAATATTATTATTTCATTATTACTAATATCAAAATAGTTTAAATTTGGTTTATCACTTAAATTCATATTTTTTATTTTATTTTTATTACATCCAATTTTCTGAATCATTTTGGGTAAATTATTTGGTATATCCTTAATATAATTACCACTATAATCTATATTTTTTAATTGTTCGCATCCTGTTAAATCTGGTAGTTCAGTTAATCTATTATTCCAACAGTATAATCCTTGCAGTAATTTTAGATTTGAAAGTTCTGGTAAATTTCTAAGCTGATTTTTACTACAGTTTATATGAATAAGATTTTTACAATATAATAATTCAGGAAGTTCTATTAAATAATTATTAGAACAATCCAAATATATTAAATATGAATATTTTACCGTGCTATGTAAAGTAAAATATAATTCTGGCAATTCAGTGCAATCTGTTTCATTAATATACAATTCAGTAAGATTATTTGGTAATATATTTAACTCATCTATATTTTCTTGATAAATTACAACCTTCATATATACTATTAATTAAATCTTTATAATAATATATTATGAAAATTAATTTAGAAGATATAGATCAGAGCGATTTAAAAATAGCAATTTATTTTAATCCAAATTATTTTATTGAGAATTTCGAAGATAATTCCAACAAGAATTTAGAAAAGAATTTAGAAGTATATGAAAAACTTAAAAATGTTGATTTCTTGGATGTTTATCCCAAACGGTTTAATATGAACTATTTGGGTATTTTTGAGTCAATACAAAATCAGGTTCGGGCATCTGTTATTAATAAAGAATTGTGTAATAATATAGTTATTGATCAGGAAGATCAATATGTGATGTTTGGAGCCGGTTATCGAGGACCAAAACAATTCCGTGGTCACCGCCACCTAGTTAAATTAAATGATGCAATTATTAAAATTAGTAATATAAAACAAAATAATAAAATATATGGTTTTTCTATAATTAATTTTGAATATAATTCTTTTACTGGTAGATATAAAATAGGTATTCCTTTACAATGTTCTAATAAATTTATTTCAGTTAGTGGTATTGGTAGAAAACTTCTTAATTTAATAAAAAAAATATTAAATTCTATTAATAATAAAGAAATATTAAATACTCCTAAAAGTATTAAAAGTTCAAAAAGCATTAAAAATAAAAGTATTAAAAGTTCAAAAAGTATTAAATCTTAAAAACATAGTTATAAAAAGTTAATCAACCTTCATATATACTATGAATTAAATCTTTATAATAATATATTATGAAAATTAATTTAGAAGATATAGATCCGAGTGAGTTAAAAATAGCAATTTATTTTAATCCAAATTATTTTGAAAAGAATTATAATTATTTTTATATGAAGTATGATTATTTCGATGTATATGAAAAACTTAAAAATGTTGATTTCTTGGATGTTTATCCCAAACAGTTGCCTGATAACTTTTCGGAATTTAAGTCAATAAAAAAACAGGTTTTTACATCTGTTATTAATAATGAATTGTGTAATAATATAAATATACACCCAAATGAACTAAATGTAATTATGGACACTGGTTATTATCAAGGACCACAACATTCTAGTGGTCGTTATTACCAACACCGAGTTGAACCAAATGATGCAATTATTACAATTAGTAATAGAAAACAAAATAATAAAATATATGGTTTTTCTATAATTAATTTTAAAGATAATGATTTTACTGCTGGTAGATATAAAATATTGATTCCTTTACAATGTTCAAATAAATTTATTTCAGTTAGTGGTATTGGTAGAAAACTTCTTAATTTAATACAACAAATATTAAATACTATTAATTCAAAAAGCATTAAAAATTTAAAAAGTTCAAAAAGTATTAAAAATTTAAAAAGTTCAAAAAGCATTAAAAATAAAAGTATTAAATCTTATAAACATAGTTAAAAAGTATAAAAAATAGATATTATTAACAATGTAGGATTACAATATGATGGAAAGATATAATTATGAAAATCTAATAAATCAAATATCAAAGTCGTCGAATGAGAATTCTGATTCTTCTAGGTCTGGTTCAATTTTTTTTTTATTATAATACTGTCCATCAGATTCTTCAATAATATAATCTCTTGATTTATAAAATTTATTCCTTTTTCTATACATATTTAAGAAATTATAATGAGTATCAACAATATCAACAACTTGGGCGGTTTTATGTTTTTCACGTAATATTCTTCCTATTGATTGTTCTATATCTGTCATAGGCGTAGCTAATACTAATGTATTTAAACTTTTAATATCAAGTCCTTCAGCAGCCATACTGTAAGTTGCTAATATTATTTTTTTAGTTTCGCTTTCTTTTCTTTCTACATCTTTCATTCCGCCAATATAATAACCAATACTTTCAAAATTATACTCATCGTGCAATTTTTCTAATAATAATTTCTGTTGTGACAATACTAGAATATGACTTTCTTCTTTTTTGCATAATTCTTTTAATATTTCTGCTATATATCTAACTCTTGGGTCAAAAGCACAAAGCTTTGCAACCATTGACGAATGCATACAATTATCTCGTTTGTCTTTTATTATTTGATTAAATTCTTCGTCTGGATTTCTATAACGTTTTATTGTAATCTTTGCTGTATTTTGTTCTGTTCTATCTCCTTTGTAAGCAACTGGCCCTAAAAATGCAAATATTACTGGAGTTGTTCCATCCTTTCTTTCTATTGTTGCAGATAAACCTATTGTTATCTTTGGACAAACCTTTAGTAATGCTGACGAAAATGTTGCAGAACATATACGATGAACCTCATCACAAATTAATAATCCAAATGAACTAAATATTTCTTTTTCATATACCTTCATTGATAAAGATTGAACCATTCCTAATACAATATCCTTATCTTCGACATCAATTATATCGCCCTGTATTGTTCCTACTCTGGCTTGCGGTAGAAACTCATTAATTCTTTCTTTCCATTGTGTCATTAAAAACTCTTTATGAACAATCACTAATGTTTTCTTTTTAATACACGAAATAAGATATAATGCCATTACTGTTTTTCCAGCAGCACAATAAAGGTCAATTGCCCCTCCACCAATATTGTATTTTATTAATGGAGAATTTTTAAAACTTTCTGTAAATGATAATATTGCTTCTTCCTGCATCGGTCTCAAAGACCCATTAAACTCTACATCTATATTATATCCATCTTCCAATAAACAAGATGAAGGAACACCAATAAGGTTTAATCCTGTATATCTTGGAATAATTAAATGTGTTGGAGTTTCCCTAAATATTTTAAATTTTTTTGGACTACCAAATTCAAACTGTTCTGCAACTATCGGCTGAATTGTACATTTTTCTTTTATACTCTTTATTTGATATGGAGTCAGCTTTTCTTTAGGTATTGTATAACCTTCATTTGTTATTACACAATAATTATTTACATTTGATGGTTGAATCCATAATGTTGGAGTTTTAGGTTTATTATTGAATTTTCTATACATTTTTTTACTTATTAATATAATTATTATTTTTTATATCATTTTCATACTATTGGAGTAGTTGTATCATGAATAGGAATAGGGTTAAGTTTAGGTAAATCAGGAAATTCTTCAAAGTATAATAAATCTTAAATAATAAACTAACTTTGCCCCTAAAAAATAATAATAAGTTATTATATATAATGTCTTCTTATTTACCAAATAGAGGATATCCCCCATCAATTTATTCCTTTTTAATACCAGGACCAACTGGTCCCCCTGGTTATGGAACAGGACAAGGCCCTAATCCTACAGGTCAAGGTTATACTGGACAACAAGGACCAACTGGTCCTCCTGGTTATGGAACAGGACCAACTGGTCCTCCTGGACAAGGTTATACTGGTTATACAGGACAACAAGGACCTACTGGATATACTGGACAAGGTTATACAGGATATACTGGACAAGGTTATACTGGTTATACAGGACAACAAGGACCTACTGGATATACTGGACAAGGTTATACAGGATATACTGGACAAGGTTATACAGGATATACTGGTTATACAGGACTACAGGGTTCTACTGGATATACTGGTCCTACGGGACAACAAGGACCTACTGGTTATACTGGTTATACTGGATATACTGGTCCTACGGGACAACAAGGACCTACTGGTTATACTGGTTATACTGGATATACTGGTCCTACAGGACAACAAGGACCTACTGGATATACTGGACAAGGTTATACAGGACCTACTGGATATACTGGACAAGGTTATACAGGACCTACTGGATATACTGGACAACAAGGATATACTGGATATACAGGACAACAAGGACCTACTGGAATACTTAGTATTTCTGGAACTTATAATAGTGATTATATAAGATGGACTAATTCCCCAACTGGTGCTTTTGTTATTGGTAGTTCATCTGTTGCATTAGGTAAGTGTTCAGGACAAACTAACCAAAGTGTTTATTCAGTAGCATTAGGAATTTATGCAGGTGCTTTTAACCAACAAGCAAATGCTATATCATTAGGGTCTTATGCTGGTAATACTAATCAAAGTATAAATTCGGTTGCAATTGGTAATAAATCAGGATGTATCAGTCAAGGGCTAAGTTCTATTGCACTTGGACAATCTGCCGGTTATTACCAACAGTTAGCTGGAGCAATAGCTATAGGTATGTCTTCAGGATATATTTCACAAGGCCAAGGTGCAATATCTGTAGGAGTTTTAGCAGGATATACAAATCAAGGTAAAGGGGCAATAGCATTAGGGTCAGATTCAGGAAATTATAATCAAAATGCAAACAGTGTATCCATAGGTTCATATTCTGGTCAAACAAATCAATCATCTGGTTCTATTGCTATTGGGTTTTATTCAGGAAGTAACTTACAAGGAACTAATTCTATTGCTATTGGATATAATTCTGGTCAAAATACACAAGGATTAAATGCTATTGCTATTGGAAGTAGTGCTGGACAGTTAAATCAAGGAACCAACAGCATCTGTATAGGAACTTCAAGTCAATCAACTTTTTCTAACTCAATTATGATTAATTCAAGTGGCATTATTCAAAGCACTTTAACACAAAGTTCTTGTTATATTATTCCGGTTAGAAGTTCAACTCAAGCGCAAGTATTGTGTTATAATGCATCAACAGGAGAAGTAACATATACTAATAATAATTTAGGAGGAACAGGACCAACAGGACCTAATGGATGGACTGGAGGAGCATATACTGGGCCTACTGGACAACAAGGTTTTACAGGTGTAACTGGATTTACAGGACCTACAGGTAGTCTTGGAACAGGTCCTACTGGATTACAGGGTTATACAGGATATACAGGATATACTGGATATACAGGATTACAGGGTCCTACTGGACTACAGGGTTATACTGGATATACTGGATATACTGGACTACAGGGTCCTACAGGTTATACAGGACTACAGGGTCCTACTGGATATACTGGACTACAGGGTCCTACTGGATATACTGGATTACAAGGTTCTACCGGTTATACTGGATATACTGGACTACAGGGTCCTACTGGATATACTGGACTACAGGGTCCTACTGGTTATACAGGATATACAGGACTACAGGGTTATACCGGTTATACTGGACTACAGGGTCCTACCGGTTATACAGGATATACAGGACTACAAGGTTCTACTGGTTATACTGGAAAACAAGGTTATACTGGATATACTGGTTATACAGGAATACAGGGTCCTACTGGAATACTTAGTATTTCTGGAACTTATAATAGTGATTATATAAGATGGACTAATTCTCCAACTGGTGCTTTTGTTATTGGTAGTTCATCTGTTGCATTAGGTAAGTGTTCAGGACAAACTAATCAAGGTGTTTATTCGGTTGCGTTAGGAAATTATGCAGGTGCTTTTAACCAACAAGTAAATGCTATATCATTAGGGTCTGGAGCTGGTCAAGCAACACAAGGACAACAAAGTGTTGCTATTGGTTCTGGAGCTGGACAAACATATCAGGGGTCTGGAGCTGTTGCTATTGGTTTCCAAGCTGGAAGAGGAACACAAGGAATTAATGCGATTGCAATAGGAATAGCTAGTGGTAGTAATGCACAAAATATTAATGCGATTGCTATTGGTCTTAATGCTGGTAATTTATCACAAGGTTCAAATTCAGTAAGTATTGCTGTTGGTGCTGGACAATTTAATCAATCAGTGAATGCAATTGCTGTTGGAGTAAGTGCAGGACAACAAACACAAAATCCAGGTGCTGTTGCAGTAGGATTTTTAGCAGGTCAAAATAACCAAGGAACTAATTCTGTAAGTATTGGTCCTTGGGCTGGACAAACAAATCAATCAATAAATGCGGTTGCTATTGGAATTAATTCTGGTCAAAACTCTCAAAATTTTAATGCGGTTGCTATTGGTCTTAACGCTGGTAATTTATCACAAGGAACTAATTCAGTAGGTATTGCTGCTGGCGCTGGACAATTTAATCAATCAATTAACAGCATTGCTATTGGTGTTATTGCTGCACAATATAGTCAAGGTATGGGGGCAGTTGCTTTAGGAAATGCATCAGGACAAACCAATCAAGGAAATTTCAGTATTTGCATAGGACAATTTTCCCAATCTACATTTTCAAATTCAATTATGTTAAATGCAAGTGGTGCAACTCAATATACTTCATTAGCAAGTGGTTTTTTTGTAAATCCAATTAGAAGTGCTTCTCTTAATTCTACTGTTTTATGTTATAATACTTCAACATCTGAAGTTACTTATTATGCTAAAACTTTTGTTATTGACCATCCTTTAAACCCAGAATCTCAACATTTAGTTCATACTTGTTTAGAAGGTCCAGAAATTGGAGTTTATTATAGAGGTAAAATTAACTTAGATTGTAATGGTAAAGCAATCGTTTTATTACCTAACTATGTTTCAGTTCTTGCATATGATTTTTCTGTTCAAACTTCTTATGAAGTTATTGATGAAGATTTAGATATTGAACTTAAATATTTAAGGAATACATCAGTTAATAATGGTTCATTTAAAGTTTCTGGAGAACCAAATAAAACAGTTTCTTGGTTAGTTATGGCTAAACGCGGTGATATTTGCGTTGAACCATATAAATGTGATGTTGAAGAACACGGAGTTGGTCCTTATAAATGGCTTAAAAAAAAATAAATCATAAGTTATTTAATTAAATATTTTTATTGAATTAGTTGATTCTTTTGCTAGATTTTTATTATTCTCTATTTCTTTCTCTAATTTTTTAATTAGTGTATAATTATTTTCACAATACTCTACAATTTCTTGTTGTCTTTCCAGTGATGGTATTGGGATTTTTATTCCTTCTATATTGGTTTTGGAAATATTTTTTATTGCAACTCCTGTATAAAATTGTTTCATTATATCTAAATTGTGATACAAATAATAATATATATATTTTAGATTTAATAATACTTTATTTTTATTTTGGAGAATATAACAATGGTCACTTGTTGAAAATTTAATACCATAATTTATATTTGGTTCTCCTCCATCACCAATTATTATACTTTCTTCTTCATAATCTGGTTCATCAACATAACTATCTACTTTGCTAGAACTTTTAAAGAATGGATATAAACCTTCTTTATTTCCATATTTAGCATTTCTTTTACTTTTTGGTAAGAAGTTACATATCTCTCCTAATGTTTTTATTATTATACCTTCTTCGTATTGTTCTTCTTCTACTTCTAAATATTCCAAATAATTAAGTGAATAGGAATTATTTACTATTTTATCTATTGGAACTTCAATTAATAAAGTTTTTACATCTTCGTAAGGATTGTAATCATAAAACTTAACATTTGTTGTTTGTAATATATTTGAAAATTTATAATCTCTAGTTACTTTATGTGTTTTAGATTCTTTTAAATTAGT
>Ga0194135_10000241_pt1 | contig 31523 bp, 24 predicted proteins | sample LitLau_LLRF_2013_FD_134024 | JGI IMG/M metagenome (GOLD analysis project Ga0194135, IMG submission 134024) | Freshwater sediment microbial communities in response to fracking from North America - Little Laurel Run_MetaG_LLRF_2013 (version 2) | ecosystem: Environmental > Aquatic > Freshwater >... | reverse complement strand
TATGACTTAGTTTTTATACTAGTTAATCATATTTTGTTTTCCTATCTATAGTGTCACTTGTGGAAGATCAATGTAATTGAACAAGTATGACACTTAAATAAAGAGCATCAATCAATCAATCAAAACCGTACTTATTTGCATATATACATTTGCATCTTTTGCTTGTATGGTGGATGTGCACCACAAAAAGTAACCACGTTTGCAATATCGTGAATTACTTGTTGTGTGTGAAATGGGGAGACACACTCTCTCTCTCTCTTAGTTCCAAGTAGAAGTTACTACTGGAGGAACTATACATAACTGCTGGAGAGAGAGTACATAAACTCATTCAATATGCTTTCATGCATGGATAACGAGACTAAGAAAGTCTCTGCGAGGAAACTACCTATTAGAAATCCGTCGGGCGTAAACCCTCAATGGCTAATAAATATGGAAGATGGCGAGAAGAAGAATTTATATTTGACTAGATACACTTGACGTGGATGCCGTCGGCACTATGATGTATATTTAAGTCTGGCTGTGTCGTCGTATGTATGTGTGATTCTTTTGTGCATGAACTTGAGGGCTTAAAATATTCATATACTGTCACAGTCAACAGTGGAATCCTGAGAGTGGGTGAAAGTACTAGGAGGAGGAATCTCATGGAATTTTATGTAATTTTGTGTAATTTCATATCCTTAAAATTCACTGAATTGTGATCGACTTACTAGACGATTTGTCGACAAATTGCGTTTTATTAAGACAATATCATACTATGTATACTGAGTGTGTTAAGTAATGAGTGTAATTATTTCGTTAGATTACACAACTGGAGATTTCGTTTGACTTAATACCCTGAGCTCTAAGGATTGAGGAATTTTGAGAAGTGTATGTACATTTAGTTTAGAAATGTTTGAAACGCATTTGTTGTTTTGTATGTACCGGTATGAGTAGGATTATTTTGATACAATGGATTATACAGAAGAATACTTATTGAGATAAAACAGGAGATGGATATGAATATATAGAGAAAGGGTAACAGGTGCTGAGGGATGAGTGGCAGCCACGACTTTCTTTAACTTTCTCTTCTGCAGGTCTCTCACTTTGAGATGACTTTAAGGGAAGAAAAGTAATTAAGATAAAGTTGTCTAATATCAATTCTCCTCCCTACGACTGTGTATATAAGACTTGGTAAGTATAAGAGAACAAGTCTTTCTATTTATTTCAAGATGAAGTGGAAAGCTAGAATGAAGTAGGAAGAGAGAGGAGAGACACATAAAATATACAGGTTTAAGTCTCTTCTTACATTTATTAGCGTACGACACAAAGCTCCTTAATGATCCCAGATCTTCTCTTTACATTCAACACCAGTGTCCTATGCGTTTAATTACTTAAGGATCGCCTTAAACAAGTTTCAAGTTTCCTCAGTCCATCATCATCATTATTAAATAAGCGTGGAATGTACATGAAAAAAGCTACCTCAGTGTAGACTTCCAATTTAAATAAATGTGTTATTAGAAGGAGAAAGTACATTTCCGTTTTATTATACAACGGTGGAAAGTTCTTTTGTAAATCCGTTCTTGAAATATGAGAAAGTTTTGTGTCCAAATACCATAAAAGATTTCCTGTGAAGCACTTTCCATGCCTAAATTTTTATTAGAAGGTTTAAGGTAAAGTGCACCTCTATCCGAGTCAACAACTCTGCAACAGATTCCTTAACTTTTATATAAGACTAGTGAAATTTTTGGTTGCGTCGAATCGAGTTAAAAGCTGAGAGCGTTCAATGTTGTTAAGAATCTGAAAGTTAAGAGTCCTATTTCAAATCGACGGGTAATTTATTATATATTATTCTTTCGGAGTTGGAGAAAACCTAAATGCACTTTCCAAGGAATTTCTCCTTTCTTCGTGAAACAGCTAAAGCGAAATGTGCAGTGTGCTTTAGTTTTTATTTTTATGTCTTGTGCATGCATCTCATTTTATAGAGACGTGTTTGTACAAACCATTATTAAGGGGAAAGTGACACTTTTCCTATATTTACTTTTGAAAGGTTCGCAACACTATCTCCATTTCCAAAGGAGCACTATCACGGCCGTTCCTGCTCTTTCTCTGTGTCTAGTAGCTCTCTCGAGTTTATCCAATCTAATCTTTGGATTTGACACTCTGACAGTTTTTTCGTTATTTCGTTGAGTGCCATTCCTTCGCTCACTTAAGCGATGTCTTGTGTCCGTGTGTGTCTCTTCCTTCATGTCGTCCTTTTACACGATTACAACATTATACTACTTTCTATATTGCTTTTCTCGAACTTTCCCTCTTTATTATTTGTACAAATAAAACTAAACGACTTCCAAATGCGTCGTCGCTACCTCTAGGTGGGATTAGTATTATCTCTTTTATTAATAATAAGGAATAAGTTCACGTGTGAATTAATTCTACCCAAGGACACGGTCCCGTGTAAGGCTTATGGCCACACCGAAAGTCAGTCTCTATGTGCGGTGTAAATTTACAAGAAATGATCTTTCAGAATTTACACATAATCCGCAAGCATGTCAGGTGATTAGGAGAAAGTATATACCTATGTACAGGGACAAAGGATGAGACCTACGTGTATCTTTTATACATATATATATACATTCGACCTTTTGTGCACCAAGGAGTTCCGAGTTGTGGTTGAGGTTTCGTTCGTTCTCTCTAGTAACTCTTAACCTCTGACATGATTAGCCTTGTGGGTATAATTATTATTCATCTCAACTCCTTTTGATGTCAACTTTGATCATATCTCCTTGGCATATCTTCATTTGGTCCCCTCTCTACATATGCTTTGCTTTGGTTGGATTAATTTCATTTGAGTCAAGGATCTCTCAGCAGGGAAACAACGATGAGGCTCGATGTCATTATGTACACTCTTGTACGCTTCCTGACACACCGAACTCCGGTATTTTGTGTTACATATGTAAATGTGTGTGTGTGTAAGACTGACTTGTGACTTCTTCCTTTCACCTTTAGGCTAGTGGTGCACTTGAAATTGAAACCTGTTCCGGGAATTCTAATGTTTAGGTACGAAGTTACAAAGATATAGATAAGCTACTTTACGTGAAACTCAAGTGCAAGATATATAATATGTATGGGTTTCATATCCTCTTCACAAATCAAACAGTTTCCTTAATTGCCTGTATATTGTGTTGCATCTTCGTTGGGAATGTTATTATTAACCTGAACTAACAATAAGAGGAATACATTACAAAACTGTATTCTTTTGAGAGACATATGTGTTTTGTACTTTTGTGTCTCTATCAGGAAAAAAATAACTATGTATGTGTATCTTAAATCGATTGGATAAGTGAAAAGTACACAATAGGATGAGTATCATCATCTCTGAGAGTGTGTGTGTGTGTATAAAAAATAGAAGGACAAAATAATCTCCTGAGTAAATAAATGACGCAAGCATCTCGTTAAAAGAAAGCACAGAATGATTTTGTTTGTTGGCCTGGAGTGTCTAATAAAGTTGAAAGCTTCGGCTTTCATCCAGATAAAAGTAATGAAGTCATGTTTAGTGGAGAGAGACCTGTTTACTTTTAAGCTTGTGATATGAAAAAATATAAGAGGGAATGACAGAGATCTGGGAAAAACAGCTTAATTGTTGATAGAGAAAAATAGCAAGAGAAATGCAAACAAGGATGAAGGAAAAAAACATTAAGAGAAGGATAAAAAGCAGGGCACAAAATCTGAAGTGGCAGGAGCGTGGTTAAAAATTTATTGCAATTAAATTAGACTCGCATGCAAGGACAAAAACACGAGGTTTCCATTTAGAATATTTATATACGTACACTATGTGCTCACTTATTTATTATTTACTTGTATGATAGACAGATAAAAACACAGATTGACGTAGGACATTTAACATTTGCCCTGGGAAATAAATGTGTTTCTGTTTTGTGTGACTGTAAATTTAAATTCAAGTAACAGCAAGTGATAAATCAAACAAGGAAAGCCTCCAGTTGAATTTGTATTTAAATATGACAAAAACACACAGCCACAAAGTTTTAAAAATGGAAGGAAGAATATGGTTGCAGGGTACATGGTTCATGTAGAGAGAGTTTCTCTGAGAACCGCCGTCATCTGATAGGAAATGGTTTAGCCAGACTGGTATGAGTGTGTTTTATCTTGACGTCTGTTATTAGACAGAAGGTAGGCACTTTAGTTCTTTAAATAATTAATGTGCAAAGGCTTCTTCGTTCTATATATCTCATTAACGCGAACTTCATGAGAGAAAAGAGTTCATTTACACTGTGTGAGTCTGATTTCTATTTCCGCTCTGAAGGTGAAAGCAGTTGTACATAGTAGTTGCTGGTAAAGCAAAATGGCCTGAAGACTATTAGTAGTAGCAGCTAGAAACTAGAAACAGAAAAGAGAACGAACGAGAAAGAGAGAGGAAGTAAAAATGAGTGAAAGCAATGGAGGATGTTTTATGCATGCAAAGCATTTTAGTAGTAGTTGGTGCGATGTGAAAGTGAAAGACGCCATATGGACGACGTGGACAGATGGGTATGAAGTGGATAAGCTTCATCTCTCTCTCTCTCCAATGCGTGTGGCTTAACTAGTGAGGAAGATCATTTTAGTATTATCTCCTGCAGCCACACCACCAAAAACCAGGCACAAAGATATATAGATTTGTATTCAAGGATCATCTAGTGAGTTATTTCGTGTACACTTGAACAGTTGCTTTATTATTATTATTATTATTTGTTGCTTGTTGGATACAAATAATAAAACATGAATGGAATTTTGTATCTTAGAGCAGAGATGGTTTTTGGCAGGATGTGCTTTCGCTAATGGAAAGATGAAATAGTTTTTCAGTTGAGTAATCATTAGTGAATACAACATATATATAAGTATGTATGCATATGTATCTGAAGGAGTTCAAGAACGTTCGTCGTTTGAATTAATGTCAGTTGGGCATTTGTGGGAAATACTATTACGTGTATGTAGTATGTACTTTACGGAGTTGAAGATGAAATGTGTTGAGGAAATGAATAGGAAAGGACATTTAGGAATAAAACGCATGTTCAATGTACAATATTATTACATGGTGTATAAAAGACGGAAAGAAGATAAATTGTAGAAGTGACAGGAGACGACAACCATAATTAGAATTCCAAGCTCTGTGTGTTATATTGTATAGGAGGCCATGGGAAGTTTGAAATGAAGAAAGAGAGAGAGAGAGACTTGTGTGACTTGTGAAGAAAGATTGAAGATTTTGGTTTGTATGCTTTCTATATACGGGAGAATTTGTGACATGGAAGTCAGGAAAGTGAAGAGCTTTCTTCCTTCTCCATCATCATTTGTATGTCAAATCTCTTATTCAATCTTTCGTATAGATATATATAAATATATTGGAATTATATATGCGCTGGGCTATGCAGTTTGCTTTTTCATTTTAAGCATCAAAGACAAAATCACATGGCATCATTTTAAAGTGAACCGTGTTCTTGTAAAGCGCTTTGGTGTAAAGAACGACGGTATGTGTATCATTTGTTTTTTAAAGAAGAATTGATGTAGTAGAAGGTGTGTGTGTGTGTTCATTATTTAGAAGCCTCTGTGTGCTTTCATTTTATTATTACAATAGCCTTTGAGTAGAATACACAGCGGTCTATTATAAGGTTATGAGAATGTGTTTGTTTGTATATTATTTTCCATTATGGTTTTATGAATATTTATGAATAGCCAGGGAAGAATAAATTCAAATACAAAAGCTGAGAGCTCAAAGATGCAGCGAAGGGAAAGAAAGGAAAGATAGGATCGCTTATTATTAATATTTAATAAAGCCCAGTGAAGAATTCTTCGGAGTTCTGAAGAAAAACATGTGACTTGCTAGGATTACAAATACACGAGAGATGGGTGATATATTTCTTGAAATCAGTTTTGGAACAGGAAGACGAAGACACACACATACACAGACACACGTTCACAGAGACATGTGAACTGGGAACTAAAAGAAAGAATAACACGTTCAGGGATCGTGAGAGAGACTTGTGATTCGAGACTAGACTGTGGAACTATTATTGTTATATACACAAATGGAACAAGATGACAAAATGTATGTGCTTTGAGATTTTTTGCAGGAGCGAGGAGTCTAGAGCTCTCATTTCGAATATTTGAATGCAAGAGACATAATATTCATTCTGATGTGAAAGTATATGTACGAGTGCCTCGTTGGTTTTATTAACTTTTCAGATGCGACATGGCAGGAATGTCGAGAAGATTGAATACCAATTTGATTGCACACGGTGACATTAGTTACTCAATAACATTTCTAGCAATGTGGGGGAATTTGCTTTCTCTCTGGGACATACACAGCGAGAGTGAGATGTGCAATGTGTATAGAGTGTATATATAGTAAAGAAAGCCACTAACTTTCACCTTTAATGGGGAATGTGGAGCCATAGTGGAGTGGATTCCGACTGATGCAAAGGACACAAATAAAGTGACTTTTCTTCCAAATGAGAAGCAAAGTTGTGTCCTACTTTTCCTCTCCTGTCACAAGGAACGTGAGACTGAGTGTAATAAACAGAGAGAGAGAGAGAGAGTGGATGAAAGTCACACCATATCAATTATTGTCATCGCCATATCCGTCACATTTAACGAATATATATACATAGATATTGCAGTCCAACAAGGTTATGAGAAATATGATTGAAATGGCTCGTAATGAAAAAAAGGATACCAAGGACATACGCTTTAGTGTGTGTGTGTGTCTATGCAGTTCAGTCGTGAGAGAAAGATATTAACGGGGAATGTGTAAGGTAGATTTGGTTTGTAGAGAAAAGACACATTTCATTACATTAGTGCTGGCAGGAGGAACACACGGCACTTGTTGTTGTTGCTATCCATATTGGTATTAATGTGATGTGTATTGTGTAATATGTGCAAATCATGTTGCAATTCAGGGGAAATAAGCAAGCGGTTCGGAAATTAAATGGATTTTCTAGGAGAACAATAGTAGACTTGATAAATAATAGGACACAATGCATTTACTCTATTGAACTAAGGTGGAGTGTAATCGTGTGACGTGTATGTATACAGTCTACCTATATATAAATGTATGTGCCATGTGTATAGTTTACCCTGTGGAGAACAAATAACAAATGAACCTTTATCTTTTTGCTCCACACATTTTCAAAGCTAGCAAATTGTCACAAGTCATTTCTCTTGGCGTATTGTTATTATTAAAGGGCACTTGCAAAGAAACAGCATGTCATAAATTAACTTGCACTTTGATAATGAAAATCATACATGCCTAAATGCTAACTCATTTCCTTCGAGTGTACCCTTCTTAATGATGTATGAACGTATAAATAATAATAACTATAAATGGGAGATTGAAAGACAAATTGAAACTAAGGTTGTGGCATATTTTGTGGGACTTGAGGCAGAATTTCGTCTGTGGATTGGTTGAATGTGTGGGATGTGAATTATTCAGCGATATGATACAATCAAGATGGATTTCTGGCAGAGGAAACTCAGTTTCTCATTGAATTTGTTAGCTATTGTAATATTGTTCCTTAGGCTTAGAAGATTTCATGAGAGAGAATAAGGTCCTCCTTATTGCAGTCCTTGTTAAGTAGGACCAGATGAACACGAGGGAATAAAGACATTCCCATTGATTGCCAGAAAGTCCGATGCATTGTATTATGTATATATATATATGTCTATCTAGTGGCAGTGACTAGTGACATTATCTCTCGGACTAAAGTTTGGGTGATCGTTATTAATAATCCTAGAGCTAGTAATGGAGGAAGATGCAAGAGCAGTGTGGCAGCGCAGCAGTGCATGAGACAGGAAGTTAAAATTTACGGTTGAGTCTGACTTTATAGACTATACATACTTTCATTAATGCTATTAGCTGTGACTTTCTCCACTAAAAGCTAGAGAGAGAGTTGGCTCATAAAATTATATGGCTCTGTGTGTGGAGAAAGGTGGCAGTAACTCAATAACAATATAATAATCAGATTCACACTACGACAATGGAATGTGATTTAACAAGATCTGATTTCTTCGGACACACAAGACGTCTCAACATATTTGATTCATAAAGGAAATCGAGAGACTTACCTTTGAGGTTCGTGAATCCTTATCATTTATCAATGAGATATAAATTTAGTATTGGGAGAAAGTAGAGAGAGAGATCTCTCCGTCTCATCTGCTCCTCTCTTTCTTTGTTTGAATTGTTCAAAAGTACTCTTCTTTGTTAGAGCTGGAAGTATTATTACTAAGATGGTTGAGAGATTTCAAAGGGATGAAGTCTGGCTCGTTATGATGATGATGATGATTGCCCGTGTAATCAACAGCCTGGGAGGAGGAGTCATCACTTGAGACAACTTTGGAAGAAGAAGAATTTCTCGACTGCTTCTTCTTTTGACCGTGGTTAAAGTGGTTATTCTGCTGCTGACCTTCTAAAGGAGACGATGGGGGAAAAACATGAATCCCATCCACCGGTGAATGATTTGTGTTGTTAAGTGTTGGAGATGAATTATGAGACGAGGTTGTGCAAAGAACATTTGTCGTTGCTTTATTTTGATCCGACACGACAATTAATGAGGAAGTACTCGGTGGTGTGGTCTGGCCTCCTGTTAGTTCTGGTTGAGACATGGCAGACGTAGAAACTACAGTAGCTGTTTTCATGATCCCTTTAGTATTACTCATTGTGGTGGAAGTAGCAACCACAGCTCGTACAAAAGGAAGCTGAGACGGAGGCTGAAGCTGTTTATTCTGTGATGATCAAAGAACAGTTTCATTTGTACACGTCCTCGGTCCATTGACAAGGGAGTATCTCGAGGAACCATTCCTCCTTGCTGAAGAACTTCCTCGGATGAACAAGTCTTTAAAAGTCTCCCTAAACTGCCTGGACATTCCACAGTAGATAGCAAAATTAATCGGATATGACACGATGATGAAGAAGTTTGAGAAAAGAATGAGAACGTTGACAATATCGTAATCGAGGAATTCGAAGAGAGTGCTTGAGATTATGTGAAGAACTGTGAGAATAGCAAGAGGAACTTCGACCAGGAGAAATACAGTTACAACAACGATAAGCATGATCGTAGTTGAATTAGACTCTCTCATTTTTTTGCATTCATTGCTTTTCTTGTTGTCTTTAAATAGCTGGAGTCTTTTCAACTGAGCTTGTCTCATTGCTCGGAAGAGCAGGAGGTTTAGAACGATGAGGGAAATACATGGAATAAAATGGATGAAGATTACTCTAAACCAAAAGTACAGGTTGAAGTAGACATCAAGTGTGACGGTGTACTTGGCCCAGTCGGCATAATCCATAACGCATACGTGGCGTGTTTCACCTTCCCAAGTAATTTCTGATGTAGTGTAGACCTTGTCGAAGAAACGAGTTGATTGATGGAAAGTTGCGGCGAAGTAGATCCAGCAGATTCCTTTGAGGACTCGGGGCATCGTGCACCATGTTCTTGCTACGGGTGCATGGCATACGTAAATGTAACGTTGGACAGCTAACGCTAAAGTTAGCCAGATGGATGCAGTGTGGAATAAATTTGGGATTGTTTCATTCATCATAGACCAAGCGTAGCATGCTGCTAAAGGGTAGAATGGTTTGTAGTGATTCCCAAAGGTGTACATGTAGAGAAGCCATGGAGCTGGGAATAGGACGGTTAGCATGTCGGAAATTGCCATTGCCATTAGAACGACGTTTGTTGGGGTTCGCATGTGTCGTTTGGCTAAGACAACAACTACGAGGGTGTTTGCGATTATTGTTATCACGAAGAGGATTGGCATACAATAGCCGTAGAGAGGAAGAGCGTATTCTATGGGGATTTCTGTGGTTATGTTTAAGTGACGAGGGAAGGGCGAGGAACAGTTCCCTGGCTCCGAAGGACTAGGACAGTCTGGCATTTCGTCTAAACAAGGGAAAGTTGGGGATGAACAGTTTGTTCCATAAGAGAGGTAGGGAGTGGGGTCAGGTGAACTGAAACTGCTGCTGCTTAAAGAGTCTTCGTCGAACATTGTGTCTTCTATTGAATCGTCTAGTTGAGACATTTTGGAATCGAACATAACACGTTACATAGAACAAACTGTATATATTATATTGTTGTTTGGATATTGATCCAAAATGATGATTATGCTCAGTTTGTGTTTAATTAAGTAGGAGACGAATGAAACTAGAAAATAGGTCAGACAATAAGTTTTATATAAACACTAAAGATTAAGTCTTGAGTTTGAGTAAGTGACGGATAAGATGGATAAGACGAATTTTTATCTGGTATTCATCACACAATCACTTTCTCGTCGGTTTGGTTATCGTCATTTTGAGGAAGGAGATTAGCACACACTTTGTATAATAGGAGGAGTGTAATATCCAGAGTTGGAGATCAGATGAGCATCTGTTAAATATCCCAGAGAAGAAGGAGAGTTTATATAGATTGTTCTGTAAATAGTGTTGTGTGTGAGCACTTTGATTTATAAACCAAAAGAGAAGAGCATCATCATGACAGGACGCGTAGAGTGTTAGACAGAGAGAGACAGACAACTTCCTACAACACAACTCTTCTTCGTCACTTTCTCTATACTATCCAATTAATTTTAGGGACTGTTGTGTTGAGCGTTGAGACTGATGAATTATATTTGGATGATGGAATAACAGTGTCTCACGTCTAAACTACTTGTCACTTGTGTGGTTAGCAAATGGAATGCGAGAGAGTTTACCCACACATACAAATACATTTGAGAGGATTAAATAATACTCGTTCTGGTGGTTGGTGGGAGTGGTGGTGATTTGTCTAAAGAGGGATTGATTATTGTTCTAAACGAGGTGGTGATAGTACTGAAAAACAAGGGTCAGAGTTCACACTGGGAAATAGTTACCAGGTAGTATATATAAAGAATTATCAGGTGGCAAGGGACTTGGGGGAAAATAAGATTTCAATATGTGAATTCTCGAGGAAGTTGATGATGATAAATTGGCACACGAAGATTACTCTCTTGAATGTATCTTGTTGAGTTCTGGATCGATTTCTAAAAGGAATAGAAAGAGAGATTGTCAATAAAACATTTCAAACCTACACACACGAGAGATTTAGAGTGAATGTATAAAGTATAATCTCTCTCTTTGCTCTGTATTATTGTGAGATTCATTTATTTCAAGATTCAAGGATTGTGTGTGTAGAGAGAGAGAGAGCGAGAGAGAGCGAAAGAGTTCTGATGCACTTGTGGTTTCTACTTAAATCTATTTTATGTAGTAGTAGTTGAGAATTTATTGAAAATGAAATCATGGAATTTCACTTGAAAAGTAGATTTATTTCTTCCAAAACTCTTGAAAATCTTCGTGAGTTCAAGTGAAGAAGCTCTTAAATCCGATAAAACATACTTTAAACGTAGTTCATAATAAAGTCTTTTAATGTTTATCTAAAAATAAAAATCTTTACAAGGACAAGAGCTTGTGAACTACGAGAGATTTCGTGTCCAAAAATTCGTACAAGTTTGAATCTAAAATGTAGGACAAATCATTAAATGGAAAACGAAAAAGAGTATGTTCTGTGTTTATTACATAATAATAATTTTGTGTGTGTGCTTATATAAGAACATGAATTGTCGACCATTAAGTTTGACTATTAAAAAGATGGTGTGTCAAGTGAAAGGCGATTTATTCTTACGTAAGTATAGATTAGGAGTAAAATTCGTATGGAAAAAATGTTAAACTCTCCTGTCGTCTCCACATGGTATAGACCACACTCTTTGGTTCAAAACTGTCTCTGGTCTCCCTTGGGAAGAGACAGAAAACTATTTAGTTCAGTGGATGACGACGACTAATCGTGGATTATTTTAAGTAACGGGGATTTTACTTATATTTCATGAAAGGAAAAGTTCCAGAGACGATTAGTGTGTGTGTGTGTGATGATGAAGGAGAGGCAGGAGGTTTTATTCCGTTTGAATTCCCAGAAATAATTAGGTTTCTGTTAGGTGAAAGTATATGTCTTTCCACAAACGACAGATTATTATACACCGCAGTTGGATTTCGAAGAAAGTTATAATTACACTCTCTCTTACTTCATATCAAAAGGGGTCTTGCTTAATGATCCAATTAATTTTGTCCCTGTTCTCGATTACTTTTTAAACAACTTACCATCCATCCATGAAACGATTCCTGGGGCTCATCTCCTACTTTCCTTCTCTTGGAGTTTAGAAGCTCGTCTCGGGAGAAAGCGACAAACAAATCCGGTCTCTCTGTAATCATTAAGTTCGTATATATAAACATTTGAAATGTCTCTCTCTCTCGACTCTCTTTTAACAGGTAATTGTAGGATCTATATAGTCTACACAATGCAATGTGGGTAATTGTGTGTGTGTGGGTGGCTTAGGGTGACCCGGGTATATGCACATACATATGTATTTAATGTCATTGGCTGTTTTTATATCAACTTAAGTACTGTCGAATGAAGTATAAAGTAAAAAGGGGAAACTTTGTTTTTTGTACCTTTTTGCCTGGAGTAAAATAAAAAAAACGTCTCCACAGATTTCATATACTACAAAGAGAGTTGGTACGTAAGTTTAGGTATTTTTAGACCAAGCTTATTGCGAGTTATAGAATTTCATAGCTAAAAATGTATTACATAGGTCGTGTGATACGCTCAGCCTTGTGATGAATGATATGAAGTATAAAAGTATAAAAGGTAATGGAATATATTACTCATGAATAAATCTAGAAGTGATTTGATTTCTAGGGAATAATGTCCCATATTTCTCTTTAGACCTCACTTTACGTGTGAAAAGTGAATAAACTTACCTTTGAAGTGAATTTGGGTACAAAGAGAGAGATGAAGGTGAAAGGTAGTGAAAGAGAGAAAGTGATTCTCAGTATCAGTGTTGGAAATGGTGTGAAATTCTGTAGTCCTTTTTATGTACACTCTCTTCGCTATCTCTAGAGAAAGTTTCTTAGAAGTTTAAACTCAATTTTGTCCTAGAGCAAGAGAATACACACACACGCACATACAAGAATCTTTTTTGGATTTTAGTCTCAGGTCAAACGAGAGAAAGTGGATTAGTTGGAACTGGAAAAGTCAATCGATCACTTTAGCTTTTTAGTCTCTCTCTTTGGCATAGTCTGTCTTTTTATATGTATGATCAGGTAGATATATATCTATAGATGTTTGTGTGGGATGTACTTTTCAGTTATTACAAAATCTCAAGTGAGCTTCTCTATACTTTCACGTTGACAAAGCAGTTTTTGCTTTCTATTGCCGACGAACACAATGGAATGTGGAGAGAGAGAGAGAGAGTTGGTAGCTCGCGAATTATGTTGCACTCTAATAAAAGTCAAGTTTGTAAAGTTCAAGGGAAGAAAAAGTAACGTCTCTACAAAAACAAGTAATACTACAGAGTATTAACTGTCACCTTATAGGACTATATATACTATGACGAACTGAATATTATTGTCCACGTCTGCAAGAAGTTGAAGTGTAGTGAATGAATGATATAAATATTCCTTCAGAGATAATAATAATAAAAGTGGAATCTCTGCCACTTCTTCCGATAAATATGACACTCACACATGTCCCACGTAAACTTCAGACTGAGTTGGGAAGTTTGTCTAGTTTGTTTTTGAATTTTTAGCTGGTTTTGAAGTTTGCTGTTTTTTTGTCAAGTTCCTTTTACGTCTTGTTCACATTCAGCAGTGCCAACAGCATCTATACAAGCATTACACATTAGATATATATTAGGATGGGAAAGGAAATTACAAGTGAATTTATGTTTGTAGGTGACACGGTTTTATTAGACTTATAGAAAGGAGTGTTAGTTGGGCATGTGTATTAAGGATTAAAGTAGAAAGGAAATGAATGCGGCAACAGGTTTTTCATGTGCAAAAAAAACTTTTGGGATGTACTCGGGAATTTTCTTCCTGTTTATGTCACAGAAAGGTTTCTGCATATTATTCAACTAACTTTTTCTTGTCAGGAGATGCGATGAAGGTCTGTTTGACTTTGGGGGAAACTCTTCAACTTTTACCCGGAGAGTTGTGCATATTCACACACAAACGAATTTGAAGATAAGTATTATTAGATTCAAAAATCAAGCGCGTAGTACGTACGACCAAAAACTCATGTGTAAGTATAAATTGTGTGAGTTTTGCAGTGCGTTCAATAACACACACACTCATGCGTTTTGATATTCAGCAGATCATACACAAACTCAGTTCGTGTGTAAGTTAAAGAAGGGAAGATAAAAGTATAAAACTAAGCACTTAAAAGCTGTGAGGGTTAATTCATTCATTCCTTAACTTTTAATTGACGAATTGTTCGGATCAGACAGCCACACACGTAAAAGTATTGATTACTTCGTGAAGATAACAAAGAAAGTAAGAAAGAAAGAAACGAGACTTGGAGGTGGGTAAGATTATTTCAAGGGCTTCTTGATTTGAACCTCTCTCCTCAGCTAATATATATAAGCTCATTTCTAATTTCAAGCACGTTTCACAACTCCATTCTGTTGTCTGTGTGAAAAAGTTCAAGTTCGGGAAGCGAGAAAGTATTGCAGAGTTTTTCATTTCCAAGAAACTTTATTCGTATACTATTATATGGATATACATATAGGTCTATTGATGTCGCAGTTTATATGTATATCTCTGGTGATAGGAGGATGGAACCAGCTTGTGAAAACAATTTGGTCACTTTTCTGAGAGGTTTTTTTGTGTCATATTCAGTAAAAATTAATGAGACACAAAGTCTGGAGCGGACAAATAAGAGGGCTCTCGTTCTATACATACCTATACATATATGTTCTATACATACCCATACATATATATATAGATATATAAAAGTAGAGAAGAGAGAAAGTTGAGACAAAAGTTACCCACACACACTCTGACTGAAATGTATGAGCTACGTTTTAGAGAGAGAGAGAGAGAGACGGTAAAGTTAGTGTAATTGATCAGAGAAATGGGTTAAAGAACCGCAAATCCATCATTCATGAGATTTCTCCTTTTCCCTTTTAGGAAATGTATCTCTGTGTTTGGAACTGATCGATGCTTTTCTTCCTCAGGATTATATATACACGGGTGCAATAAGTAATTCAAATAGTTCAAGTGCCACAGAACACAAGAGCAAAGGACGCGTAGAGACAGAAGACTATTCTAAAACCTCTGAACTACTACTTATTATATATGTGCAACATACAAGTACACATTTTATTTCACGCCTTTCAACAAAGTTGGTATGTAATTTTCATGTGGCGTTATGCAATAGATGGATTTATATTTGTACAGAGTTAAAAGATTCTAAAGGAAGTGAGAGATTCAAGGATAATTCTGAGGAGAATGAAAGTGTGGGTGATGTGAATTGATGATATATACGAAGAAGATTCTTTAGATTAGGTCGATTTCTTTCAAACCCACATCTAAATCACTCTTGCACACATGAGTGAACGACTTGGCTTTTATATAACCTCAAAGTGTATATCGTTACAGTCTTCTTATCCATATATCTCTATCGATGATCTCTAGGATTAGATTGAAAATAGATTGTGTGTGTGTGTGTTGCCCTGGCCTTATACACTTTTCTTTGTGCAAAATCTTCTCCTGCTTAAAAACCTTGAAAAGAAGATGAGTTCATACCTCGCTGTCTCATATCTGGAGTATACTTAGGAGTGAATAGAATATCAATCAGGAGAACAATGTATGAAGACGAAACGAAAGTACACGTTGACTAAGTGACTGACTGAGAGAGAGACTACGAAAAACTTCCAGGGAAAGAAAAGAAAGTAATCTTTCGATTGTATGTATAATAAGTGGTCTAAGATGTGTGTCTTTCACTTTCAGATGCGATAGAATTTTGTGCAATGTACCTGGAAATGTAAAGACATCTCTTTGTGTTTCCAACAGTTGATCTCCTGTCAGGAAAGTAGCAAGACACACATTATATGATGATGATCCGGCTGCTGCTGTCAGTCTGACGATAGATATAATTTAGAAAGTTAGAGATCTGGATTTGTAGACGAGTCAGCTCAGCAGTCACTCGCTGCTGTCGTGCATATTATCTTGATTTATACTGTCTCAATAGTAATCGCGTGTTCCTGAGTGTTTGACACTTTGATTGAGAATCTATTAATTCAAAGGTTACAGAGAAAATTATGTGCCTAATAGTCTAGCGAAAGTTAAGAATAGGACAGTCTGAAATCTGTAGCATAGAGCTGGCAAACAACGATTTTTGCATAAGAGACTTATTCAACAACAAAGTATATATATACCACTTAAGTGAGAAACATAATTGCTTCCTTTGAAACAGATTTATTATAAAGAAAGTGAGATTGGAAATAGAGATATTTTTATGCCAAAGAGAAAATTGATCCCCTCAGGTGAAAGATGCAATGATGATACTCGAAACCAATTTAATTTTCATCTTGAATGGTTTCCACCCACACGGTTGTATGCTTTGCATGTTCTGTTCTTGAAATGTGTTCTTTGTGTTCTAAATACGTTAAGTCTTACTGAGTTGTTATGTCTATATATATATGCAAGGAAGTATCAAAGAACGGGAAAAAACTCAATTTCCTCGTCGCTCAATAACTTTTTTTTACAAACAACTGAACTGCCTTGTGTTCCCTTGAGAAGGATTACATACACAGTTTACAGTTCGAGTTTATGTTTATAGTGTCTAAATGTATAATGCATACTTGCAGTCAACAAAATAGATGTATAGTACGTGTAGTTTCCTGTATTGCGCGTGTTGTATTCTTTTGCAGAGTTTTATTTAAACAATTCGTTCATGTTTCATATTATTCATGGCATATGTAATTGAAACTTGGAAGTGTACGTTATATATAGGTAAGGTTTAAGAATGTAAAACGATTATATGAATATACAGGTCGAGTATAAAATGACAAAGAAATAGTTTTGGATTTCAATTATTTCGTTCGTCTTGCGTCACACGACCTTCTTCTTCTTCTTCTTCTTCTTCTTCTACGAAGGAGGAAAGCTGAATGTGGTTCGGTTAAACTACTTTTTTGGTTGTCTTGAATGAGTCTCGGTGGATATTTGTGTCGTGTGTGTGTGTGTTTGAAAGTAAATCTCATGTAATCTTTCAGGAGGAAGGAGTACTAAAGGAGTTAGACTTGTCAACATGAAATTAAAGGTTTAATTTAACATTCACGGATCAAATGTTCTTCCAGTTTGGAACCCTCAGGGGGGAAGCTGAGCTTTAGTTCTTTATAGCGCACACACATACACATTACACAGTATACGATGTAAGAGATTGTGAAGACAGGGAATGTGAATGTGCGCTAAGTGAACTTTCCGTGTTGCATGTCGTAAAGAGAGAACATGTTAATTGTTCGTCTAAGGAACATAACCTTTCTTTCCTTTCCCTTTTCACCTCAATGTGTGTTAGGTGGAGAAAGTACATTTGTACTCGTGTACCTTCATCTCGATCTGCCTTCTTTGTGTCCGCTGCTGTCACCACCTTCTAGGAAACTCTATGTATATTTGCACTGATGTTACACCAAAAAGAAATGTAATTTCGTGAAGACAACATTCAACACACACAAGTGGAAATTCCTTCTTCAGGTTAATTACATTTTATCCCTCGTGTGTATATATATATAAATGTATGTACAGTAGTGGCCTTATTATTGTGTGTGTACTCTCTTTCTCTCTCTTATTTCTAATTACTTGTGAGAAGAGGTAAAAAGGGAGGCAAGGGAAAATCGATTTCTCTCATGCTCTTTTGTAGTACTCGTCTTGACGAAAGGAAGTGTATGGAATTGCAGACGAGAAGTTTAATAGAAAAAAAGGTATTTTCTCTAAAGGCTTAGCTAAAGACAACATTTAAGGGGTAAAATGACCCGTGAGGATTATAGAAATGGCTTGACTAAACAAATAATAAAGTGACCCTGAAATCTCTCTCTGACCTGGAATGCTCTTCTTCCGTGGGTAAAGAACGCAACTTTGTACTTTTTGTTTCAGAAGAACGATATATCCGCCTCCCACCTAAGAAGCCATAACTGTTTATCAGCTCAAGAGAAAGATGTGTGTGTGCTCTTTTTGTTGTGGATGTTTTGCCAGTTTCTTTCTTTTAGTTTCAGGAGGTCTAGGGGGTGTTCAAAAATAAACGAGAGTGTCTTCGCGTTGCTTTCACGGAAGAGATAAAAGGAAGACATGAAGAGGAAAAGTTACGGAGATGATGACTTAGTCTATATAGTCACAGTGAATTCCTTTTATCCAGCGTAATATTCTATTATTGTGATTGCGTGGAAAGAGACATGAGATTCGTGGCATGCTTAAATCTCAGTGTGTATACATATATACTTAAGGGATTTTTCCTCCTATGTATACGTTGGTTGAGGATTATAAGGTGACTGTTTCCGCTTAATCAAGTCAAAAGGTGAGTGCCGTTGGCTATGGTTTTGCTAGGGTGCCAAGTGAATGGTGTGTTTGAAGGAAAATGTCTAGCCATCAATCTTCCTTCCAAGAATTTCACCTGTAGCTTTTCTTCGTGGATAAAGAATGAAAGAAATATTGGTGTAGGAGAAAGATGATAAACTGGAAGTCGTAAATAATAACAAAAATAGAAAGAAATTCGATGCATGTAATTCTACTGAAGTTCAATCTCAAAAGAACGAGGCAAAGATCAAAAAGGAATGCCAACTATTCGAGATTAATTCACATTGAAATAACGACAAGTGCAGCCAAATGGTTTTGTGTACGAAATGACCTTGTCAAAGGAGAGCTTGCACGTACGACAACATTACAATGCTCCTGTACATATACGTGTGGATTTTGAAGAAGAATGCAGCTTGCAAAAAGACAATGAAGAATACGGAGAAATTCGAAATAGGATTATTACATGAAGGTAGAACAATAGTCAATACAAAAGAGTGTGCGAGGTTTCGGGTGAAAGTAACCCAAGTTGTTAAAGTGCCAGGGAGAATCAAAAGTAGATTGGAAGATTGGATGTATATTGAACAAATTCTTCTTATTCCATTTACGACTTTATCGAACTCATCCCTACAGGCGTGTGGAGCGAGATATCTACTTTTTCTAAAAGGCCAAGTGTGTGAATGTTTATAGATTGTATAGTCTACATGGTCTGGTCGCCGCCGATGTAATCTCAAATACCCTTCTACACATTGGAATTCCAAATCTCTCGCCTTTCTCTCGAGTTGTATGTGCATGCAATATGTCTAGTAGTATACATAACAATCCTCACTTGTTAAAATGCATCTTCATCAGAGAAGTCTATATATGTACGAAAGTGTATGGAAAGTCTACAAGTGGAACTGGACGAAACAATTTAGTACACGAGTGAGTCAGACTGCTATATGCTGCGTGAGTATACTTTGTATCCACAGTGAAGGGAGAGAGCATGGAAGATTTTTATTCGCAATATCAATTCATTCTCACATCCTGTCTCTTTGGTGGCTGGTGCGAGGCTAAAATGTAAGCCGATCGTAAAAATAGTTCAATAAAATAAGCTTCGAATGTGGCATGTGTCAATTCGTATCTCTCACTAGTCTCGTTCTATTAACCATAAGCTTTGGAAACATTAAACAGATGCAACCAGCAGCAGCAGCACAAGCAGCTCAACCTCCTTTCCGACTCATCATCTCAATCTAATAGTAATAGTAACTGACTCAAACTGCCGTTTTACTGCCGTGTTGTCTATATATCCCTATAGCTATGTTATGTGTGTTCTATTTCGAATACTATCTCGTATAAATCGTATAATGCGTTGGGCACAAATAACTCTGCACAGAGATTCCTATCTTTAAACAAGGAGAGTTGTCGAAGGTGATAAAAGGTGAATGAATATATATCTTCCTGTCTATTATACACGTAGGTACTTATGTACACATATAGTATGTGTTTCCAATCTTAGAAATCTTGTTTATTTCGTCCACAAGGTTCACTGCTTTACTCTAATAAATGCATCTCTTTCCGCAGTTTTCGAAAGCTTTCAATCTTTGGATCTTTTTGGTAACTCACTTTTAGGGTTAGTGTTCAGATGCAAAGCATGAACTGACTCAATTGTGCACGACGACGAAGACTATGATGAGTGTATATTATGTTTGTTATAAAAGAATGTATAGTTCTCTCAAACTCGATCGTTGAATTTGGGTTAATTAAACAGTTCCTTAAGATGAGAAAAGGAAGCCGCAATTTTGTTTCCTTCAATCAAGATGAAGAACCCAATTTGAATCTCTTTTGAGATAGTGTGCGATGTACAAAGGAGGAAAAAACAAAATAATGACTCGCCTTGAGCTGTCACAATTTCAAAACATATTGTTCATGTAGTTACATACAATGCCCAGAGAAACCTAAAAGCCGGCAATCTATATTGGAGATAATCAAGAGAAAGTATCGGTGCACCTCTGTAGAAATAAAGTGGAAGTAAAGAAGAAGACGCAGGAACTAAATTGTTCTTTCTTCTTTTCATCTTTCCACGGATTTTTTTGTACGAAAAGATTTAGTTTTGGGATATTGGGATGATAGACTATATTAGCTGATGAAATCCAGCTACTTACTTTTACTTTCATGTGAAAGACTCTACTCAAAGTGTACGTGTGTGTGTAGGCACTTCATAATGGATTCTTCTTCGATCGTCGTCCATACTTTGAAAAGAGATTTGTGAGAGTGCCTACGAAGAGTTTAAGACTCCCGTTCCGGTCTATACGTGTGTAATATTCCAATATGCGAAGAATGTCTATTCTTATTCTTCGTCGTCAGACTCGTTCGTCAGTGAAACATGGTAATATCTCTATAAGAATTATGCAAGTTTCGTATTTCTTCTTCTTAATTTAATAAATTACAATTGGCATTTTGATTTTAAGTATAGATAAATGTTTTACGTGAATGTTTGCAATTTGCTCTGCGAAATGAGATGAATTACTCATATACATTTCCTGTGTGAATTGCACATACATAGAGAAGATATTGATGAAGGTTGTTTCAAAAAGATATCACATACATTGCCATGTATCATATTAGTACAAGGGGGCAGTTCTAAAAGGAAACTGTATATGTATATATTTAATGCAGATTGACTTTGTGAGTTTTGGGAGTAATAAACTAAAAAAGTTGAAGTTTGTATGGTTCTGTGATATTGCTTGAGAGTTTCATAGGATGTTAAACATGCACGAGCTCCATTGATTGCGGAATTTTGCAATTCTAATGAGCTTTTGAACCTTGGGTGCATCTAGGGCAGCTGGTAGTAGGTGTAGCTAATATATTTGTTAGTGTTAGTACACGTTCTTGTATGTCGCTTTTTCTTCTTTGATATGTATATACACGTTCCTTCTTGGGCTTTGGAGTTTTCACGGATCCTTTTATACGCAACGAAGCTTAACAAACAAGAATAATTCTGTGAAAAGTTGGAAAATTAACTGTCAAAAATTCATGAATGTAAAACTCCCCTTTTGGGAGAAAACTTGAGATACGGAGCCACGTAACTTTTGAAAGGTTGAAAGACACTTTAGCTACATACACGTTTGCTACGTATGCATTTTAATGGTTTTTGTGGTGTTCTAACTAGCAAGGAGAGTGATGTGTGTGGTGGTGTAGAGTAGCCACAAGGAACAAAATTACACATGTATTTAGCGCACAACCTGTTCTGTGTACTTTCTCTAATTTCCCATTACTATTTAATATTACTTGCGGAGTCAGCTCGGGTGAAGTTCTTGATGAAAACAAGTGTGTCTTAGTTATTTACTTCTTACGGGCGAAAGTGAGTTGCATAAAGACTCTTATGAAAGAATTGGCTCATATGAATTTAAATCTTTTAATACCACGATTAAAAAGTACTTCTGGAAAAACCTGGGGAAAAACTTGGTGAAATGAACATGATGAAAGATTTATACACGAGATTTATTCGCATGAGCCATGAAACATGGAATGCAATGTTGAATGGGAAGACCCAAGAACAAATAGTACAGTACAAGTCAGAATTGGAATGACTCCAATGTCAGTAAACGGTAGTCGTGGAAGAGAAAGCTATTGTTGTTGTAAGTGTTATTTTGGATTTCGTGAATGACTAGCAATTCAATAGAATTTGGTACTTTAGCTGTAACTCACACACACACGCGTTCTTCTAGTAGTGAACTGGACAGTGTAACTTTCAGGAGAGGTTACAATAATACTTCCAGTTTTACTTTTTAGGATGTAAATCGCTCTGTACACGTTCAAGTTTATAGTTTATTCATTCATCATAATTTGTACTTCCGCAAATAACTGCCTTGTTTAGAATAATCCTCACGGAATCCGACGATATGTGTATGTAATCGAAATAACAGCACAGACTTATTTGTTTGCAATGGGAATTTCACATTCAGTACGGATTTTTTTAACTAACCATATTCTGTAGTTGTGAATTGAGGGGGAATAATAAGTTACGCGTTGAAGGAAGTCTGCTAGTTATTACAACCCACATATCGTGTGAGTTATTTAAAGAGTTCTCTATTGGCTTGTGGGATTTTTTTATTTTACAAAACGGAGTCCCTGCAGGAAAAAACCTTGGCCTGAAATTGATCGGGTACTTAATAATAAAAAATAGCAATTTACTCTTCTTTGAAAGGTTTGCATGCAAAGGTTGGACTGGATCAAAGTGAAGTGAATAAACGTGCACACATATGAGGTGAAATATGAGACAACTTTGAGAACTGCTTACCTGAGCTTCTTTATTGAAGAGAAATTCAGAGAGATTTCAGATTGAGAACTCACACACACACTGCCAGTTAAATATAATGTTTCTTTTCTAGACTCACAAGTTTGAAGATATATATTAATAGTGTCTGATAACCCCGTAGGAGATTTCACAATATGAAACTGTCCAGGTGGTTGTGGTAGTTCTGCAGAAATTCCCTTTCTTTCAATAGATTCGTTCAAGTCTATAAATCAGATAGAATCAAAATGACTCGACAATTGAAGATGTTACTTGCTTTATAATTCTTGAGACTACGGCTGAATCAGGGCAGCCAAGTAATCGGAAGGATTTGGTGGAAGAGAAGCAGCCGGAGCAGATTGTGTGTGGGAGTATCGAAGTGAAAGATTGTTCTAAACTGTGTAAAAGTCAGAGTTGGTTTTGTGTTTTAATATATAACTACTTATGGTCACGCTCAGTAAAATACTAAAGCAGCTTGTGTGTAGACAAAGGGGAAGATGAGGTTGAGAAAAAAAGAGGTGGACTTTCTCCTTGAAAGAATGTGAAAAGACTGGAAATGGGGAAATGTAGTAATGAAGGATGGTTTCTTTTCAGTTGGTGAAATGACTCCTCTCTCTCTCGTTTCCTTTGGTTTCTTTTCTTTAGGAAGAATAAAGAGCAGCACAACTTATTTGCATGTTTTTGACTTCTCAAGAACTGTAACTAAGAATACGCGTATATACATAGAAAAATGTGTACGGGTGAGTAAGTGTGTGGGAGACTTTTTTCCCCATACACCAATTCTAAATTAACTATGGTCTCTTTTCCTGTGTCTTTCCTAGTCTTCCTCAAAACTGACTCAGTTATATTACATTGTATTTGGAACTGCAGTGTACTGGATCTTTTTTGGAGTTGGATTGTCTATTGTGTGAACAAAAGAATTTTGAGTTTCGTTTTAAAAAGTCGTCGTCAACAGAAATTGTGGGAGCAGATGAATAAGACGACTAATAATGAGATTTTCCTCTCACGAGCTGTAGTGGTTGGGCTTCCTTTTTGGAATAAGGAATGTTAGTACTTAAAAGTTTCCTTAAACCTTAAATACTTTGGGAGAAAGCTTTGTGAATAAAAATGAGACAACTCTCTACACTGGAAGGGAAGAACAAATGAGAAATATTAAATGTGTGTATGCATGTATATATTTGAGGAAGAAGAAGATCCGAACTGAGTGTTTCCTACCGCTTGACTACTTGCGATTTGCAGGGTGTAAGGCGATAATACTTGCAAAAACTGAGAGAGAGAAAACACATTCGGATCGGAAGGAGACGAACAGAAGAACCCTCAAAACTCGTCGGTGGGGAAAAACACTCCCTTCTTGTTACTGAACGCTGCTCCTACCTGATTCTTACTTAATATTATTTCCTTCCAGATATTACACACAGATCGGACTAGAGAAACTAGAGAGTTTATGACACATAACTACGCAGAGGTGGACTGCAGTGGAATTGTTCAAACGCAGTATGAAGTACTAACAACATTTAGGTATGAGTCTGATTGCTGGTAATGAGAATGCGTTTCGTTGGGAGGTTCTTTATAGTCTGCTTAAAGCTTTTTTCATTCATAAATTTTCTAAATTAATATCTCTTATGATGAAATGATAATTAGTATAATTATTAATTAGCAAAAAACGTTTAATTAGACAAAACGCTTAATTTTCACCTTTAGCTAATTAAAGTAAGCCTCATTAATTACTTACCTGCGCACACATCACTTGAATTTGCGTTTGTTAACTCAGCCCACGTATACATGTATAGTAAAAGATTTGGAGGACTTTTTCTCTCTCTCGCTGAGTCGAGCTCATTTTTAAAAGCTTATGGAGATTATCATGGAAGGAGAGAGATAGATGCTTTTAAATGAGATTAGTATAAAAAAGTTCTTATTTATAAGTACACAAAGGATTCTTATCCAGAGTTTGAAACCCGAAATATACACAAAGAGGAGCTTAGTTTTTCTTAAAACCTGAAATAAAATGACGTGAAGTAGTGAGACAAGCTCTGGAGGTTTTCCATGTCTCCATCATTCGTTGATGTTTTGCTCTGGGCTAATTATATGATAAACTCGTTTGTATATAATCCTCTGAAAGAGAAGCAGAGATATCTTTTACAGTTTTACGCTCTTTTGTCTAAAGAGTAAATTTAAGAAACACGATGGGAAGATGTAAAAGAAACACACACACATTTCTCTCCGTGTTGGTTGTTAGTTAATAAATGCCGAAACACAACAGAATTCAAGTCTTCCTTGTGTGTTTTCATGTACATTAAAAAGATACGGAGAGTGTTTGCATATAAATATAAATATATATTTACTCGCTTCAACAGTTTCACTCAACTCTTTCATTACTTTCTCTGTGTACTTTGTGAAAAACAATATCTCTTCGTTCTTGTTCTGTAGAAAAAGTTCCTTGTGTAAAAACAAAAAAATACCACATCTAAATTAAGAGCAAGTATAATCAACTTCCTAGTGAGTGTGTCTCATTATAATGCGTTTCTCGTATACACAACATTTTGACAATGTTAAACGTGACATATTGGATAAAGTCGATGAAGAACCACCACCTACGCAGAATGAGCTATAGAATACTCGATATTTGTTTCAAGCCTTTATGTGTCAACTGTTCTTCTTCTTCTGCCCACGACAATTCAGTTACACATAACCCAACTCACTAACAATGAAATCTAGATGATGATGAAGTATACGTAACAATGCTTTTGTCGGAGAAAGTCTATATAGATAGAACGAGTTGTGCAAGTAGTTTCTAATCGTGTGACTACTTGTAATACAATATGACTGAGTTATTTTTCTCCTGTCTCATGAGTGTGTGTTGCTTTATTAAGTCGACAAGTGATTGCTCGCTGTAGTAGACACACAAACACACACTCGTTGACGATGAAGGTAGTTTACTTTATATTTTGGCCATTATTCACGGAGGATTGAGTTTGTAACTTGAGAGAGCCATATACACTATACACAAGAGTCGACATGTTCATCTATTTATAAAGACACGAGAGCTTTCTCTCTCTCTCTCTTGCACACACGTTGCTGCGGAGTTATATACTCTTGAGAGAAAGGTAATTAGACGTGTTGACTATTGATCATGATGTGATGGTCATGTGGGCAGTCTAAAGACACACACACACACGGTGATACATTCCCACAGAACATGAACGGCAAACAACAAATTGCTCAAATAAAACCTTCCATAAAGGATAGAGTAGAGAGAGACGGGGTAGGATAATAAAAATTCCGGTGCAGCTAAATAGACTGCAATTCTTCTTTGGATGTGTACAAAATTTGGTAAGATATGGCTTAGGCTTTTTCATGTCGTCTTCTTCTTAAGCTCCTCACTCACATGGAGAAAGTACAGATATATGTATATAGTGTTTAGATGGATTCTCATATACATTTGTTTCTTTACCTTTATAACTTAATATAATATATTAGGGTGTGTGTGTGACACTAGGAAGCAATAGTGAGAGTCATCTGCTTTTTAATAGAAGAGAGGCAAGCAAGTGAGTGAGTGAGATGAAGTGTCTTGAGTCTTGTCCTTTTAAAGACGTGGAGGGTGATAATAAAATACGTGATATTTTACTAGTCAGGGGAATCAAGAGTGGGAGAATAAGACGAAGCCTTACCTGAACGATTTTGTACTTTCACTAGTTTTACTTGGTAATATAGAGAGAGACTATAAAGAGGAACCTTGACTCTTTCCTTTCGCATTTTGTGAACTTTCTAATTTCCTATCTAGATCTCGAGAGGTGAATACTTGAAAGAATGGGTGAATATGATATTGCGAGCATAAAGCTTAATATTTCATTTTAAGTATATACGCACACGGCAATATGAATATGGCCTTGTGGATCAAGTACATGTCACAAGAATCTGGGATTAATTATTGAAGAAACTTTACACAAGAGAGGGAGAGAGAGTTAATTTTACTTTGGGGGATTTTTGCACTTCCGTTTCAATTTTCCACAGAATTAGTTATTACTTGGTGTGGTTTAGATTCACAGTTTGACAGGCAAGGGAGCTGGAGCAATGGAGGATAAAGGTTTGTTGTTTACAAGTGAAAGCCTTAGGTTGTTGATTGATGTAAGAATAGATTGTGAAAGATTCCTGTGAATAAAGGGAAAGGAGTTTGTACACACATAATTAGCAATCGCTGTGAGACGTTTAGCAATAGCGTATGGGATTTATGGGAAGAATAAATATCAGTTGATTATTATAACCACCCACCAACTTTGTACATTAAATTTCTTACTTTCTTACTTTCAAATGCTAGGTCGGGCGGTGGGTGGTTCGGCCGTTGGATGGTTGGGTTTGGGTGTAATGTAAGAAATTGGTGGGCGTGAACAGTAAGTGTCCATAAATATATGATAAGGATTTATAGGTAACTTGTTAATTCTGTTGTTGGGTGCAAACGTGAGGAAATCTGTTTATTTTCATAGAGGTGTATTCGGTCCCTAATTAGGAGGAAGTCAATTAGCTGATTGGAAGCTAAGCAGACTCTGCTGCTAAACTAGTGTTGACCTGACGTGACCACTTGTATGCTTTGTCTGTGGCTTTTCTCCTCTTCGGTGCTGGAGTTTGCAGATATTTAAATTAATATTTACTCTAGGGATTTCTCGTTATGGATTGGGATCCTTCCCTACGAAGCTGTCAGATATTTTAATCAGTCAGATTATTGGGGAAAATAAATGTATTTTGATTTGCTTTGATGTCCAATTTAAAATATTTGGGTTAGATATCGTGTCGGTCTTTTGGAATCCACGTACAATATGTTTTTTAACTGGACAGTTAATTTAACTTGACAAAATGCTTGCACTTGCAGTCAAAGTAGAGTTAGCAGTAGATTTTCATCATCTTAATTGTAAAGCCACCACCAAATGCAGGTAAGCTCATTTAAGAACCGAAAGTGAAAGTTGTTAATTCATTAATATACTACAATGTGCATAAGTATATTAAACTAAAGTATAATAATGCTTGCTCCTTTGTGTTTGTGTCTGATGCACTGTATAAAACGTTATTGTCTCATGTTACGAGGAAATTATTCCTTTTAAATGAGATGTAAAACTTTATTTCCTCTTCTGTCTCATCATTACATAGTTTCACTCGCGTTTGCTGCATAGAGGTCTTGGTAGTAGAGTTTAGTGCCTGTCCGTTTCGTTCGAAGCGTGTCTGTGAAATGAAAGACTATGAAGGGAGGATTTTGTTTAGAATTCTTCTTATTTCTTTCTAGTTTTCTTTGCAGTGATCAGAGAGGTTATGTAGATTATGCACAATTATGTGTAAATCTCTGTTTGAAGAGGCGTAACTATATACCTGATCTTGCCTTGATTATATGCAGAGTCTGCTTACATATATGTATATATATATTTCAGAATAAGATGACTCTTCCACAATTCTTAGCACAATTAGGCTAAGGATGCAAATTATAACCAGGTAAAACTATAGAGAGTAGTGTAGTCATGCAGTATAGGGTTCGTTATGTAACAATAAAAAACCGACTTCTCCCATAATGATTTTGATGGCTATTTATGACACTTAACGAGCGATTTTTCCCGGAAGTTTTTGGACTTGAGCCATAACCAAAAAGTGAAAGTAGCTCGTTAGCAATTGTTACTTCCTCTTTAAGCAGGAAACCTGAGACTTCGCTTCGTCCTCGTAATCATTCCTTATATATGCTTTCTATGTATAAGTTTACGATTCGACTTTCTCCTATACTTACTCTGCAGAGACATAAAAATATATAGTCATACATAGAGAGAGAGAGAGAGAGTGCAGACTGACTTTTGAAATATGAACACTAAATTGGAGAAGCCTTGAAATACAAGAATATGATAACCGGTCTCGTGCAGTTTCACATCTAAATAACCGGAAACTGAATTATATGTGATATTTGACTGAGGATCATTTATGCAAAAAATATCCGGATAAAGTTTATGTAAGTCTTGTTAATGGTTTGTGTCAAACTCAGACTAGAAGTGAATTGATGTCTGATCCCTAAATCAGATAGAGAGTGGGTTAATAAGAAGTGTCGACTCTGGAGCAATATGTTTTCTATCATTGTATAGTTCTCGACTGCAAAGCGAATGGAACGAGATCGCATTGATGATATCATTGATAACTTAATCATTTCCGAATAAACTCATATACGTGTTGTGCAGTTCTTTTCTTGGTACATTAATGCAACCTGTCGATGGATAAAGATTTGAATAACGACGAGAACAGGATGTGGAATTCTTGTTTGGAACTGTCTACTTGGAATTCAGTGAACTCTGGTGAAATGTCAGACAGAATACATAGATCTAGTCCATTGACAGATTAAATTGTATTGGGAAACCCAAAGAGTAATGTGATGGATAATCTTATTATCTGTTTGCGTGTAATCAACGAGGACAATATAAATTGAATTCTCATGTGTGGGAGTGGTTGCTGGTTGCTGAATGATGCTCAATTCTTCACATTCCTGTATACTTTCTACAATATATCCTTTTGTCCGCATGGACATTGAGCATACGAGAAATATCCGCAAAGTCAACGCAGACACACACACACAAATCAGACTACAAACACAACATTAACCACACTGCTAGGTCTAAAAGTGATCTGTGTTTTTCGATCTTCTTTGGAGGAATTCTGCTGTCTCTTGTGGGTTGTTTCTCAATTTCTAACATTGTATTATGTATAATGCTAACACAACTACTGTCCTAGACCCAGTAGTAGCAATGTTGCTTGGCTTGGACTTTGTACAAAAAGAAAATCGAATAAAACGGATAAGACTTCTGTGTCCACTACAACTTGGACTTGGAATGATGATGACATATGACAATAAATAAGTATACATGGTGTATTTGTGTAACCTCCCCTTCTTCTGCTGATATAATTCATCTGAGACAACTAAACTACTATTATAGAAATGCGATGCCTTAACTGAAAGATCATCATGCTTCTAGCTATCCGCTTAATTTATAGTTTCTTCACGCAGCCAATTTTTACACAGAGGTTTCTCGCGTTAGATTCTGAAAGGGAAATGCTCATATACCTATTACTGAGCTTCTGTTCTGCCTAAAGGTGGTATCGATTTTGAAACTTAATTTAGTCTTGTTCTAGCTTAGAAAATGGTTTTTTTAGAACAACGTCAGTGCAATAAGTCTCTATACTCTCTTGACATTAAATTGGCTAACATTCATTGATATGATCTCATCGAGGGAAAGTTTTCACGGAGGAATGTTTTCTAAATTCGATTCATAAATAAGCCTGGAGAAATTATTCCAGGAGAATGGAGTGTGTAGTGTGTGTAGAGAGTACAAGAGCAAAAGCAATGTTTGCTTTCTCGTAAATTGCACTTCTTGTTCCTGACTTGAATCAAATGAGGAGTCTGCAAATTGTATTTCTCTTAATAACTGGGTGAGAGAGACTTTAAAAGGCACCACGGCGGGTGTGTATGTGTTATAGAGAGAGTATTGGTGTGTCTATATTTGAAGAGGAATGAATTTTTGGTGGATATAATATCGCAATAAAAGCTTCAACTGGAGCTTATAAAGTTCATCTAGGACTCAAGATTAGTACTGTCACATTTACACTCTCTTGAACATTCAAGAAGCAAGTCGAGTGAAAATACAAACACTACGTTGGTGGAATATCAAGAGAGCGTTGTGTTGTGGAGAAAGTCGAAAGTGTTGATGACGATTATCAGTTCCTCTCGTGGTGTGTTGCGTAAAAGGATGAAGTAGGAGGAGGTTACACTCTCTGTAGAGAAAGCCGCAAAGGGAAAGTTACGTACAAGTACAACGTGTGTGTGTGTTTCATCTAAACATTTCCATTTCAGACCAAACAACCGGAAGAATATCTTTTGTTCAGATTCCTCCTCAGTTGTAATAATGATAATGCCATTTTAAATCTGATAGAGAACGAAGAACGTAGAACGACGTAATAATAATAATAAAACCACTACGCAACAGAGAATTCAGGAATGAGGAGATAGAAAGACTTGAAAGACACCACAGGACACGCAATTGAAATAGACTGCAGGAGAAAAAACCTTGAATATCTTTTTTAATCCATTATTGGTCATGTTAAAGTTAAAATACAAGTCTTCAGGTTTTTTTCCAAATTATTACTAAATAGAAATAGATTATGAATAATTTTGACTAGTTTAAGTAAAATTCATTTGAAAAATGCAAAGCAGTTTAGAAGGACTGTCGTAGTTTGGTTTCTTTTACTGAACAAACTTTTAAAAAACTTTGCAACTTTCCTCTTTATTGGTGTGTGAGTTATATGTCTAGTGAGATGTGAAATATTCCCATGAATGCACTTCTATACATTGGTTCTTAGAGTTCCGAAGAGCAATTCTGTGTAGAATAAGAGCATAAAAGCTAAAGCATAAAAATTTCATTCTTGGAGGAAAAGAAAAACATTATTATCATCGCTCCAGGGGGAGGAACTGAACTGTATGTGTGTGTCACTTTGTGTCTCTCTTGTACAAAAAGGGAAAGTACGAACGAATAAATTCACTGTCTTCGTCACATTAATACACACAACTTTTACTTGGGATTTAGAATAAAAACACTTTCTCTTTCCAATATCCCTACTTATCACAAAAAGGAAATGTGATGATGTAAATTCTCAGTTCTTAATAAGACTGTATGCGTGTAAGCCCATAGCCGGATGACTTTTACTTCTTTCCAGAGACAAGGGTGCAGTTCGAGGTTACGAAAAAGGAAGAGAAAGAATCTGTAGGGAAGAATAGCAAGTGAAAATACACTTTCACTTTCTCAAACAATGTCGTCGATATTAGGAAATGAATTTTTAATCTGGTTTGAACATCTTTTCTTTATAGTATCTTTG
>Ga0194135_10000240_pt1 | contig 31552 bp, 29 predicted proteins | sample LitLau_LLRF_2013_FD_134024 | JGI IMG/M metagenome (GOLD analysis project Ga0194135, IMG submission 134024) | Freshwater sediment microbial communities in response to fracking from North America - Little Laurel Run_MetaG_LLRF_2013 (version 2) | ecosystem: Environmental > Aquatic > Freshwater >... | reverse complement strand
GGTCGGTGGTGGTGGAAGGAAGAAAGGCCGAGCGCAGGAGGAGGAGGGCGGAGGAGGCTGAAGGAAGGGTTAAAGAGCGAGGGAGGAGGCGAGGGGAGGAAGAGGAAAGAAGGACCACCGAACGAGGGAGGGTCCGACGACGAGCAATCGAACCATGTCCCAACGCCAATTCTACTCGAAGTCGTCGACGTCAGAGGAGAGATGAAGAACCCAAGCCATCGGGTTCTGGATTGATCAACAACAAAGTCCTTGTTAATTACTATGAAGAAGATGATGAGGATGATTACGGTAAGTTCTGTATACAATGAATAGGAGAAAATATCCTGGAGAATTTTCATGGAATTCTAATGTGAATTTGAATTTACTTTTTTAGATCCGAGAGAAAATGTCCAGTTGAAACTCCTCCTGTTTGAAATGAACAGAGCTCTAGCATTCTGGGACATTTATGGGGACTACCATTATCAGCTTTGTAGAAGGGCCTACCCGAGGGAGTACCTTTGTTTCTTGATGAGGTTCTGTAAGAAGGATTGTAGAATTTGGATGTGGAAGTCTGGGTCGGGACCACGGGCTAGGAGAGCTATGAGGCTTAGGGGACTTCCCATTCCAGCCTATTAATTCTATATTTAGAAGTATAATTCATTGTACCAAATCAGTTATTCACGAAACTTTCACTTGTACAATTAACTAGTAAGCGTTTCAATGTCAGGATGTATATGTATTAATTTTAATAAGTCTAATACTGCTGTTAATTATTCACTGTAATTTGTTATTGTATAATGTAAGAAGTCGTTTAGCTATTAAGCATTCAATTCTGCGTGTTATTGCATGTAAAGTTTCCAATACAAGTCCATAAGTTTTTTAAGCAGGAGATACATGTAATAAAAGCCAAAAATGTTCCTTGATTTACATGCTTGTAAATTAGATTTCTTTTAGAAGTAAACTAGCGTAGAACCATAATTATTGATATACAATTGTCTATAGCGAAGTGGGTTGAATTAAGCGGAGTCTTTTCATCAATCACACAATCTCCCGAATGAATGCATACGTGTCTTTGGGATAAAACTACTTTTCTCGAGTGTTTACAGGTTTGGAAGTATTTTGTAGCCTTAAATTGATGGGCAATAAGAGCAGTAGAGGTCTTGAAGACTTTAGAAGCCCAAGTTGTAGTAAATAGCACGGCAAGCCACCCATCGATGATTACAATGATCATGAAGTATCCTCGAGGGTCGAGGAAAATAGAGTCCCACAAGACAATGCACAAAGCTAAAGGTCCTGAGATGTCAAATACTCCGACTTGGAGGAGAAGTGGCCAAGTGAGACTTCGGAAACTGTTGTTGTACAATCGACCTATGATACGAAGCTCATTGTATACCCTCAGGATTCTAAGGAAGTCAGTTTTATTTGGAGACAAGTCGTTGATTGATCTTGTAGCAAGTCTAGAGTCAAATCAAATCTGGTAAGTTAAATGGTTTATTTATAGCTTTTTAAACATTAAAACTTGCATGTGCAGCTTATGGAGCACGTCAACAATGAAACAGAGTCCGGTTAGCACGAAGAATCCGAAGTAAGTCGCCCCCAAAAAGACTCCAAAAGGAAGAGTGAGCAAGTCAACGAAGAAACTCATGAGTGAAATGAGGAAAGGAGAGTTTTCAAAGTCATTTCCGTGTAGCCAAATCTCAGTGACTCGCATAGGAAGGAACCAAATGTTCGTGATGTAAGAACAGACAACAAGAGGAGCCATGCAAATTCCAGATGTCCAGCAGAAGAACATGAAAGCTCGACACATTTTCTCGTTCATGGGGTGGGGATGAGTGTTGGGAATATCTTGGCAATTGAAGCAAATTTAGGATTTTTTCGACCTTGTTTTATAGGTCTTAAAGTACTAAAGTAAATAAGCTTACGTTTCAAAGTCATTTCTTCCATCTGAACCATTTTGTTCATCAGAGTGCAAATATTGTTTGAGTTGAGAAGGAAGGTAAGTTGAGCGATTGTCATGTAGCCAACACCGAAAATAAAAACGCAATGGAATGCAGTTTGCATTATGTTCTCATTGGCTTCTTCATTTACAGAGACAACTTTGGAAATTAAAATAACAATTCCTGTGAGCAGGGGAATGAGTCGAACAGAAAAGATTAGGAAACATAAAACTATGTCTTTAGTTGAAGTTGATCTAATGAATATTGAGTGGTAATTCCCTTTAGTCAAATGACGATTTAGAGATATCAAAGAACTCTTTGAGCAATGGAGCACAGTAAAGTAAATGGATAAGTATGGCATTAGTCTGAATAGAAACATGATAAGGCAGTCAAAATGTTTCTAACAGGAAATGTTTTTGTAGGAACTGCCTCGAAGTGAACCAGATTCTCCACAAACGGTCTCTTTGAACCAATCTGAAATCGAGACCTCAAACTCGAACCTCCACTTGTTTGCACACGCATGAATAAAATGATAATTTTCAAAAAAACAACACGGAAGTAGGCAGATTCAAATAAAACCAAGGTTAATTGAAGACCTAGAACAGAAATTAGAAGGCTCGTAATTTTGTTAATTAATATTTGTGTAGTCTAATTACTGGCCAAGATACTATTATCAATGTAATCTATGATTATCAATTGATTATTATTTAATAGGTAGGTTCTTTGAGGTGTGCTGGTTTAATTGTCAGTGTGACGACTCTGCTTCGCTTGTAAGTTCTTTTGATTTTAATAGCATTAATAATAATTACTCATACGATGAGAAATGTACTTGAAGTCACAGCAAAGAAACCCGTTATTTTAAAGTATTACAATTCATTAGCTGTACATCAATAAACATTGGAAATTCAGATGTAATTTTATTTACTGTCAAAAGATCAATTGATTAATCAAATTATGCTCCGAAGTTACAGTATTGAAGTATTGAATGAGCTGAAGAACGAATAATCATACATTTTTCTCGAATTTAATTAATTTATGTTTCGTGAAATGTCCCTTCAAAATGAGAAATATGACAGAGCATCCAAAATGGAAGTCAAATTAGATGGATCATAATAAGGAATATTCAGAGAAGCATCCTGATAGTTTTTAGAATCTTTACATGCAAAATATCCTTCGATATGCTCAACGCACTCTTGGCTCTTTGCACAGTCTTCGTCTTTTGAACAAACACAGTAGTCTTGCAATGCACAACGCTTTACTTTAGGATTCACGTTCATTTCGTTGGAATATCCTTTCAGCCTTAAGGCGAATTTGTTAGCAAAGAGTCTGTTTGGGTCATACTTTTTCATTACAGCCAGGAACTTTTCTCTATTCTGAAGTGTCTGAGCCAGAACGTCTTTGCTGGTGTAATAAAGGCCATTTTTACCCCAGTGGGGCCTGCCCTTGTGCTTGAATACCTTAAAAGTAGAAACAAATGTTTAATTGGTAGGTATTGAAGCTATTGTAATACAATTTGAGCTTACAAGAGCTTGTTGAATAGTCTGGAAAACTGCTAATCCGTATTTAGGCTCATTAAAGGGATCTCTAGTTGATGGAGAAATCCATTCGAAGTCAACGATGTCTTGGCCACTGTTTGTGGCTACGTAGGAATCAGAAGCTTTAGAAAATCTCAAATACACTCCAACCATGTAAAAGTATGGGTGATTTCCAAATTCATTCAAAATAGATTTTACTGTTTCTAAAGCCTTTGGGAACTCATCAAGGCTCACTGAAATGGAAAAGTCTTCCGGATACAGAGATTTACTTTTGAACGACCAAGCACAGGTAGTGCATTTGTTTTGAAGTAACTTCCACGCGAATCCTGTCGCAGGGTTAGACAAAGTGTGACCATTGTCTTGACTGTAGATCTGGGGCTTCCCTATAACTTGTCTGTAAAGAGACTTTTCGGCAAACCATTGAATGGATTGTAATCCCACACGACTTCTGGCATTTTGAAGAATCTGTATAGTAGAGGACGCCAAAGGAAGTACTACGGAATTTGTATTTCCTATTAGGAAAGTAGCGGCAGTTCCAGGGACTGAAGGGTCCATTATATAACTTCCTTTGGACGCAACTACAGAGGATGTTGATGGAAACCACCACATAGAGAATGTATCGTGTTCTCTAGCCCATTTGAGAGCTGTTCCATTACTTAAAATGTCATCAGAGTGGGGAGTATTGTGTATTGTCATTTTGAAGAGTGGAACTGTTGGGAATGTGACATCGATTAAGATTCCTAGCAAACCTAAATGAACTCTGAAGGCTTTTAGTTCCTCAGGGTCGGAGATTTCATGGATATTTCCTAAACCATCGACAATTGTGACCTTCAAGACTTGGTCGGAAAGTGAAGTAGGGTGAAGCAAAGATGACCCGTGTGCTCCTGCTCCCAATGCCCCGCCTATGGAAATCCCTCCTATGGTCAAAGAAATAACAGGATCTTTAGTGTAATTAAATCTATTGTTATTTGTAAAAAAAGTCGTCTATATCAAAGTTTACCAAAGGTAGGAACGTGAATGAGACTCCTATTCCTCTCGCTTAACGCAGCTAGAGCATCTGTTAATTCAATTCCAACTCCTAAAGTGACTACACTGTCATCTTCCTCGTCGAATCGAGTGTAATTGATATTTGTCATTCGGATGGGAATTCCTTCTGTGCACGCAATGTCATTTATAGAATGCAGATTTCCGATGGCTTTCACAGTTTGACCGGCTTCAATGGCAGACCGAACTATAGCCTGAACTTGTTCTACAGACGAAGGAGTTTGTATCGCAGATGCAGGAGTGCAGTAAGCTTGATTGTTGTAAGAAGTGTAACTGAAAGGCAGAAATAGTTTTTTTCTGAACGAATTATAAGTATGATATGAATGAATGAAACTTACGTGTGATCCCCGAAAACATTGAATAAACTGAAAATTCCAGCGGTTAGTAAACTGGAAAAGTACTCCGCTGGCATTTTGAAATAAGTTATTGAACAGGACAAAAGCTACCTGGTGTATGTTTTGTTGGATTTCCCAACAGTTAAAATTTATTTTTAGCATTTTTACTTTCATTTTTCAACGGTGACAGGCTAGACAGGTGTCTGACTGTACGTGTGAGTCAATGAAATGGGAACTTGAACTTGGTATTTGGCATTTGATTCATATACAAGTTTTTACTACTGACTAACTGGACAATATATCGTCTAATAATTGGAATTTTAAAAGCGTACACTTGAACAAATTGTATAGTAAAGAAAGGAAATGAGCTGGCCATAAGACACGTGTGCTACCATTTGAGACAAAATTCATCCCTAGAACAAAACACTTTTGAATCATCATTAGAGGAAACCCCATCATTACTGTAATCAATGTCTGTGACTTCCTTCAAAGCATCATAACCTCGAGCTTCATTTTCGTCTTTGAACTTTCTCGCCCGTATCCGCTCTCCGAGATACTTCCCTTTCGGTTGTTTTGGTCTCAAGAGTTCCATCATTTTTGGATTGATCCCTTGGATCGCACTTGCACAGGATTTGAGATTTACCAAGTCTATGGCTTCGTAAGGACCCAAGAGCATCTGAAAGTAGTTCGGATCAACTGATGGGTAATGCCTGAAAGGAATGAATTGTAGATTAATTTTAGATAGAGTCCCCTACATTGAGTAAAGATCTTATCTGTAGCTCTTTTTACCAAAGTTTCTTCATTTCTCCAGTAAACAAATTCTCGAATGATTGTTGCAAGTGGTGATAATCAAGATAAGATGGTTTGAAATGCTTCACACAAGCCACATTCATAGAGGAAATTGCTAGCCAAACGATTTCCAGAACGTGATGATGTCTATTGCCTTGTATTCCAGCGTCGTCAACTGTCACTTGCTGTTCTGACACTTTCAAAGCCTAAATAAAACACAAAAGTTATTGGACAATACTAGTTCGATTTATTCCAAATGGAAATGTCTCATTACTCGTCCACTGCATTCATTTGTCTCACAAGGAATCGTTTCCACATCTTCTTGGCACTTTTCCATCATAAGGAGAATTTCCTCAGCTTCAGAATCAGTGAAACTTGGAACATAACGATATGCTTCCCCAGAGTAAGCAACTTGGAACAGTTCCAATGCGTCATCAAGAATTGATCCATTTACTAAACAGGAGCAAAGTCGTTTCACTATTTCCATGAGTTTCCTCAGAATCTTTCCCATCGGTCCGAAACTATCAATTGGCTTAGCCTTGCCAAATGCTTTGTCGATTTTATAAGCCAACATTCTCTCGTTGAGTTCTTCATTTGCAGATTTCGATTCAATTGGAATATCCCCGTGGACATCGTCGGTTTCTAATGAGTTTAGGGCTAAACTTCCAACGACAGGTTCTTTTGGACTTTTACACGATTCTAATTCACATTCATCTGCAGACAGCAGGTGAGAAATTCATTAAGTGATTAAGTAAAATTATTCTTTCAAGTAATTCAAGCTTACTGCGAGATTGAGATAGTTTATGAACCCGAAAATTAGGCTGAGTCCCCTGAGGACACTTTTTAAACGCAAATTCAAGAGTTGAAGTAGCATTCCTAATCTTAAGCTCATAAAAAAGCGAATTTGTCGCGGAAGGAACAGGGTGGAAACAAATTCTCGATCTGTCCAGTTGAACTGCTTTGAGTCCTGAGTAGTAAACATTGGCGTTCCCAAATAATTGACGGGAAGAGTTTTGTTGTAATCCAAACCATTCAATAAAGCGACCGGATTCATGAGATCGAAGTTGGACAATTAGCCAAGCGTCTTTCTCAATTAAACTCTGGCTCAGGATTTTCCAGTGGACGACTCCCTTTTGACTTAACTTGATACATTTGGGGCCAATTAGGAGACGACTGTTGCAGCTGGCGTGATCAGTTAGACCGTGTCTAATATTTAAGTCATGAAACAACTTGAAAGGTTTGTTAAGTGTCAGTAAAAGTTTTCCATATTGACTTACACTCCTTCAACGCACACACAACTTGGTTTGTCTTTCTTCAAGACCAAATTCCATTTGCACTCGAACCTTTCCTTCTTAATGTAATTTTTCCCATCACAATATTCCACCGTGGATTCTTTGATTTAAAAAAATAGAAATTATCCTGTAATGTCTTAAACATGCATCTCAATCAAATTGCGAATCCCTCACTCTTTTCAAATTCAGTTTCGGCGTCTTTGCACACGAAAAATCTCATTGACTTCTCACACTCAGCTATTCCCCATTTGCTGGAAGGTCCTTCGAAGTAAACGCAGCTTTCCCCGTAGGGAAAATCTACAGAGGATTTTTTATCCTTCTTGTTCTTCGGCTTGGAGAATCCAAAGTTCCATTGTATTTCGTTTGAACGGTATTTGGGAATTGTGAGTCTCTCTTCGCCTATTCTCCACACTAGCTTCTCGCGTTGGAATTGTCCAGCAGACCAAAATCCATCTTGCAAATAGTCTGAAGAGTGATTCCACAAAAGAATGATTAATTAGTATTAATGAGATTAATTAGAAAGGGAGGGTATGATTTCTTCAAGAAACCTTTCTTTTTCAGAAGATTCCCAAATGCTTTTGTAAAGAATTGTTCTTCATCTTGACTGTCAAAGAATAAGAGACTCCTGTTGTTCTTCTCACATGCGAATTTCGCTAAAGCCCAGGTCAACTGCATGAGAACACAAAAGAGTGACTTAATGAATGACCACAAATTGTTTAAAAATAGTTTATCTGAATGTTACTGGATAGTTGCTTAAGTGGTAAGGCTGAGGTTTGTAAACGGAGACTCCATTGGACGATGAAGTCTTTGCGTATAGTTGTCTCGTTGCAGGAACCGGAGCTTCGTCGTAGCAATGATGCTTTCGTTTGAATTGACACACTCCAAAGTTACTCCTGGACCTGCAGGACTGAATGAACCATGAGATCCTTTCTTTCTCTTTGGGATCCGGTCCAATTACAATGCAGTCTTTCTCGTCATCCTACACGAAGTCATATTCTTAATTGCTCTACGTGAATGGTTTTTCAAAGAAGAATTACCGCAAGTCCACTGGAAGCCGAAGTTCCTGGTGCAAATGACTTCTGACCACGAAGGAAGTTAAATTGGACAGGGGTGACTTTATCCTGGTAAAAGAACCTTAGCTGGTGAACTCGGTCAGATTCAGGGACCCCGGGAGGGGAGATTTTTGGTGGAATTCGATCTTGACTTTCTCCAAGCCAAAATGAAACGTTACTAAATTCCCCCTTTGTGTCCAAATTGTTTTCTGTGAGATTTTTTGTCCAATAGCGTAAATGCAGTAATTGAGATTTTAAAAAGATATTTTAAGTAGTCTCACTTGACTTTAACAGGTCTATGATTTGATTGGCATCGTCTTCATCCCAAACTTCTGCGACTTCCAAGTCACAAGCGTGGCAAAGTCTTCGTACCTTCTCATAGTTGCCGTGTGGCATTGGCCATAGCATGACAAACTTCTCTGGTGACTTCCAATGTTTCTTTCCTCTGTAAACTCCATCTAATCCTTGGAGAGAACATGTTTCGATGTCGTTTGAAATGGAACATTCCGCTGGAAACACAAAATGGGGATTCAATATACAAACCTGCTAGTGGAATCTTTTACTAACTACGAAATGTACTTGTATGTTTGTGACTAACGCGATTCTATTTTGAAAGGGAGGATTTTAACTGCACGGATGATTGAGAAAGCAGATAATAACACAGAAAGACTGAAGACTGGATGTTGGACCAAGTTCATCTTGATCTGCAGTTTATATTAATTGTGAATAATGTAATGTAACTAATGAGATAATTGCTTAGTACTGTAGCCAAAAGGATGTGTAAAATGCAGTGTGAAGATTGTAAGTACGTCTTGCTGTAATAACTGGGCAATGAAGCATTTGATGAGAAGATATATACAGTGTGGTTTCTATCAATTGGCTTTTCTGAAGAATGATCCATTGAATATTTTACTTATTTGTTGTATTGTTGTCTGAAGAATTGATAATGATGATGCGACTTCGCAGATTGAGGTCATCAAAAGATCATTATATCCATTCAAATCACGTATAAAGTTTATTCACATAGTTCTGGACATCTTTTTATAAAAATAATAATTACAGCAGAGACTTCTCTTCAATAACTTATTACCATTTAAGACAATATTCATCTCTAGAGCAAAACACATTGTTCGTAGAATGCATCCCAGTGGAAATCGTTGACTCTTGGTCATTTCTCGAATTCTTAGACAGAGCATCATATCCTTGAGCTTCAAATCTGTCGTTTACTTTCCTAGCATGTATTCTTTCAGCCAAGTTTCTTCCTTTTGCTTGTTTCGGTCTGAGCAGTTCCATCATTTTTGGATTAATTCCTTGAACAGCACTTGCACATGATTTCATATTGACCAAGTCAGTTGCTTCTGTAGGACCCAGGAGCATTTGAAAGTAGTTCGGGTCAACAGACGGATAATGCCTATTCAAAGGATACGCAGAAATCAAACAATGCTTTAACATTTGCAATTCCTACAATTAATTATTAGCTCTAAAGCGAGTTGGTTAGTTCACCAGAGTTTCTTCATTTCCTCCGTGAATAAATTCTCTAAAGATTGTTCCAAGTGATGAAACGCCAAGTATGATGCCTTGAAATGTTTAACACAAGCCACGTTCACTGAGGATACTGCTAGCCACACGAATTCCAAAATGTGATGATGTCGACTTCCTTGTAGACCTGAATCGTCCACTCTTGTTTGTCGGTCAGAAACTTTCAAAGCCTTGAATATCAAATGAGGATAAAGCAATTCAGTATTTGGCTTTCGATGTAAAATAAATTACTCACCCGTCCAGTGCAATTGTTTGTTTCGCAAGCAATAAGTCTGAAATCTCTACTACATTTCTCTAGCATGGAAAGTATTTCACTAGCTTCAGATTCCGTGAAACTAGGAACATATCTGTACTCTTGACCTGAATGTGCCACGTGGAAAAGTTCTAAAGCTTCATCGAGAATTTCTCCGTTATAGAGCAAACATGAACATAACCGTTTAACAATCTCCATGATTTGGTTAAGGATCATCCACATCGGTCCAGGGTCATTTGCAATTGGCTGAGCTTTCCCGAAAGCTTTGTCTATTTTATAAGCTAACATTTTCTCATTTAATTTTCTAATTGAGTTCTCTGCTTCCTCGGGAATTTGCTCGGAAATGTATGGCTTTGATTTTGAGACTAAGCTGGCAATACCAGTAACCTCGGGTGGTTTTGAACATGGTTCTAAATTACACTCGTTTTTGGGGTTTTGAATCTTATGCACTTTAAAAGAAGCTGTTGCTGCGTCAAGACTAGTTCCAAAAGGACATAAGTTGGAAGCGTAATTAATCGTCCCAGACAGGTTTCTTATTTTCAACTCGTAAAAATGAGATTTTGAAGTTGAGTGAGTTTGTTTCTGGAAACATATTCGGGATTTGTCGACTCGAATTGCTTTAAGTCCTGAGTAGTACATGTTTACGCTTCCGAATAATTGACGGGAAGAGTTTTGTTGCAATCCGAACCATTCTATAAAGCGACCAGATTCCTGACCTCGGAGTTGGACGATTAGCCAAGCGTCATTTTCAATTAAACTCCGGCTTAGGATTTTCCAATGAACGACTCCTTTTTCGTTTAGTTGGATACATTTTGGGCCAATGAGGAGACGGCTGTTGCAACTGGCGTGGTCGGTTAGACCGTGACTGTTAGCAATTAAGTCGAATTTTTTATACAGTTGATAAGGATAGAAATGAATGTGATTGGTGGCTGGGACTTACACTCCTTCGACACAGACACACTTTGGCTTTTGCTTTTTCAGAACCAAATTCCACTTGCAATCGAATCGTTCTTTCATCACGTAAGATTTGCCGTCACAATATTCCACGCTTGATTCTAATCAGCACGACAAAATAAATCTTTCTAGTCAAAAGGCTTTATTATTCGGTTAAATTGTGAGGTAGAATTTCACTCACTCTTTTCAAACTCTACTTCCGCATCTTTACAGACAAAAAATCTCATTGACTTTTGACAATCAGCGATTCCCCATTTACCGGAAGCAGGTGAACTTTCAAAGTAAACGCATCCTTCTCCGCGTGAGGATTCTAGAGTAGTTTTATTCCGAAACATTGTCCGTCCTTGAGTCTTTGCGAAACCGAAGTTCCACTTCATTTCATTGGAACGGTACTTGCGAATTGTGAGAATGTTATTTCCTATCCACCATCGGAGGTCTTGGTGCTCGAATCGGCCTGCAGTCCACAATCCTGGTTCCAAGTGCTCTGCAGTGGTGAATTCCAGAAAAGTATGATTAAGGTATCATTTTAGAGTTTTTCGTTGTTCTAACCTTTTTCTCTGAGAAGTTTCCCGAAAGATTTTGTGAAAAACTGCTCTTCCTCTCGGCTATCGAAGAACAAAAGACTTTTGTTGTCTTTCTCACACGCCGATTTGGCCAATGCCCATGATAACTAGAGAATAGTGAGTAAGATTTTAAGCTGATGAAAAGTCTACAGGAATTATTTCTATTTCTGTACAGGATAGTTGCTCAAGTAGTACGGCTGTGGTTTGACAGTGGACGTGGCATTTGTATTCATTCCATGTTTCCCATTCTTGAAGTAAGTTAATTCCAATTGTCTCGTGGATGGAACAGGAGCCTCGTCATAGCAGTGATGCTTCCGTTTGAATTGGCATAGTCCGAAATTCCTCCTTGCCCTACAAGACTGGACGAACCATGAAATCTTGTCCTTTTGTTGAGGATCCGGTCCAATAACAATACAATCTTTGTTGTCATCCTAGAAATAGACATGAGACTTTTAACGAGCAATTAAAAGTTTAGAACTACGTATTGTTTAACTGTTGAAGTGATTAATTATCCCGCTTCTTAAGAAGCATTACCGGAAGTCTACTTGAAGACGAATACCCTTTTGCGAATGACTTCTGTCCTCTCAAAAAATGAAACCTAACGGGTGTGATTCCGTCTTGGTGCAAAAACCTCAATTGCTGGATTCCTTCGTTTGAAGGAATCACTGGAGAGTCTGTATCTCTCGTTTGGGTTTCTCCAAGCCAAAATGAAGCAGTGTCGAATTTTTTGTTCAAGTCTAAGCCATTCTCTATTTTAAGTCATTTCAGGTTTGAGAATTATAAGATAATTTCCAGACTCGTTATGTAATCTCTGTTAAATTCGTTTACTTGATTTCATCAGTTCCAGAATTTGATTGGCATCGTCTTCATCCCAAATCTCTGCGACTTCCAAGTCACAAGCATGGCAAAGTCTTCGTACCTTCTCATAGTTTCCATATGGGAGTGGCCAAAGCATTACAAATTTATTTGGAGATTTCCAGTATTTCCTTCCTCTGTAAAGTCCATGTAAACCTTGGAGAGAACAAGTTTCCCTGTCTGGAGGAACTCGACATCCCGCTGGAAAGGTAATTAATATTTACTTGGTGCTGATGTACTGATAAATTAAGGACCTGAGTAAGAGTGTATTTTAAAGTTTGACAACTAACGTGACATGGATTTGTACGGTAGAATTCTAACACAAGCTGACCAGGATATGAAGGAAATGCAAATAACACACAAAACGGAACACAATTTGTGGGACATCTTGGGAAATAATAATATTATGCAATTATTTAAACGTGTATTTTATTTAGACAACTTATGACGTGGCTTATAAAGTGTATCAATAATAAAGTAGAAGTGCTCTAAGCACTTTTTCGCTAGCATGCAAATATTTTAATACTGTTACGTATGCGAGCTTAGTATGCAAGTCTATTTAAAGTGAACTTTCGCAATGAACTTTTTCGTGGAAATCCTGTGAAAGAACCCGAATGAAAACAAACAGGAAGTGAATGAACGAATTATAAAGAACTAAGGAGAAGGACAGAAGCAGGTTAAATATTTGATATATTTATTCAGGAAAATGTTTGACACAATCAGAATATGATTATCACATCAATAAAGTTTTAACTTTCTCTTTTCTACGGAATAAGTTAATCTCTTTAAAACTTTTAGTAATAATGACTTGTTAATTGTCACATGCAGTGTGACTTTTTTTAGAGCCAAGTTGGATCGCTTTCAGGTTTAATCAATAGTCATAGCGAAGCATATGCATCTAGCTTATTATTATCCGATTCCGTAGTCACATTTACATTCATGGTGGAATGTTTCAGGTGGGGATTGTTCTTGCACATGGCGTAGGATTTTAGTTTCTCAATTTGAGTAGCCATTTTAGTCAGCTCTTCCTACGAGAGAGTTTAATGAAAAATAAATCAATTAGAATAAAGCCAATTAACACGATTAGTCATCGATTGATATATATTGGTTAGTGAAACTGACTTTAAGCTGCTGATTCTCTTCTTCAAGATCCAAAGTTTCATGTCCAAATCCATTGGCCGACGTTGGAATGTCCTTGAGAGCTTTGGGATCTCCTCGTAAAACACTTAGGAGCTGGAAGAATAATAAATCACATGATTTGAGACTTATGAATTCATATCTTGACTTTAAAAAGAAATAAATCTGTGGGAAATTCCGAGTCAAATGCATCTGCGTTTTCATTCTTCATTACTTCCTACCTGAACCGATATAATTATAATATCTCTATGTATATATGTATGAAAGTATGTATAGACACGTACCTTGCTGCCAAAGACAAGGGCGATTGTAACAGTTGTGCTTAATTGAGTTCTCATGAATGCCAAGAGATACTTTGTGTCTGGACCAGCTTGTGGTGCAATGAGGAGACTATAAGGGAACACAAATAGAAGTATGGAAGGAGATACATTTATACATTAAAGTCCTTGGGCAATAAATCATCGTGTGTATGTGTGTCCTTACTGAAATGAAACCATGATGACATTGGTGAAAGCAATGTTATAAATGGAGTATGAGATAAACTGGGCGTCCGGGTTTTCTCTAATTCGCCAGCAAATCCAAACTCCATATCCGAGGAAGATTACTTCTCCAATGGCCAAGGAATGGTCCCACCTAGTCATACAAAAAATGTCATACATCATCATCATTCACTTTCGTGCCTGAGTCTGTGCACTGCCAGTCTCACCAGTTATAAACACACTGGAAGAACTTGAGGTCATCTTTAGTAAACATAGGCTCGATACTTGGAGGATCGCTGATTGTCCAAGCAAAAAGGTACAATAGCATTACAACCATCACAGGACTCATCCAGTGGAGTAAATGCTTCTCTGTTAGTTTTATCTTGTGGGCAGATTTCACTCGGAACGTGAGGAAGACTCTGGAAGGGAATTTAATTGGAAGGAATCAACCTTTTTATTGCATACGTATCAGGTACATATATGTGCAATCGATTGAATGCCTCGTCTTACCGACATAGCTTCATATAGAGAGCTGTGTAAGTAACACAAAACCCGAGATGTCTTGTCCACTTTACGGCAATGCAAGTTGTCTCAGTTAGGACAGGAAATAATGCGATCATCTGAATACAACAAGGAAAATTCTTCTATTCTTTGTCCAGGGGATTGATTAAGAGCGCAGGAATTGCTTTTTACCTCAGAGTACATGATGACACAGCCACACAAAGTAATCCCATGAAACAACGGGGAGGACTGTTTAAGGACAGGTTTCTTTCTAAACTTGTAAGTGACAAGGATGAGTGCCAAAGATCCAAAGGAACAAATGACTGAGACGGACAAGAGGACAATTCTGTTTACAAGAAAGATATAAAATAACCCGTCAGTCAATTTATTCTTCTTATACTGCTTTCTCTCTCTCTCCGTGTTACTCAATTTTTATTACACATGCCACACACGCGTTTTTATTAATCTCTCTCTCTCTTACCGAAAGACCAAACTACTTGGAGCGAGACATGAGACCCCGTCCACACAGTTTTCACAGCCATCTGGACATTCCTTGCAAGTCACAATGTCTTGGTACATAATCGAGTCTTTTCCATTTGTCTTGTTCTCACGCATTGTCATCCAAGCCGCTACACAATTTTATCATTATTACGTAAAAAGAAAGTTCCAACATGACATTATATATCCATCTTCCCTACCTAGGTGACCCTTTCTTCTACATATGTGTCATGTCTCATACATTTATTATTAGCTTTCGATTTATCACACACACACCTAAAAAGCTACTCTATCAAAATTCCCTTTCAAACATTCCATCATCGTCCATGTGTGTGCATGGAAAGTGTTTTATGAATAAGAGATAAAGAAGTACACTCAAAATACACTCAAATGTATGACAAATGCCACTTGGAAATATTTTTAAACTGTCTTCGTCAACTTTCTAATGTGCAAAAGGAGATTATTTGATAAGTTGTTGTAGTTGAGCTTCTTCAGCTTTATTTAATATTCAGAGAAACAATTTGAATTGGCAAGTAGCAAGCAGCTAAGCTCCATACAGAATATCTCTCGCTTCTAAAATTCTATGTTTGTCTTGTCTTTGAAGTTGAAGCACGAAAAAATGGCAACTTAATTAGAAAAGTTTTAGTGTGTGCACAAAAGTTGTGAAGTCTTGTTTAGAGCAAAAAGTGAAAGAAGTAAAAATCAATACGGATCAAAAGTTAATTAAAAATTCAACGTTGTCCTTCGTTGAAATGAAATTACCTTCAGCAATGCCACCTGCGATTGTATTGTTGAGTGATTTGTTATAGGCATACATGTTGCTTTTGCATTTGCACTCGTAACTTCCCAACCTCCAGGGATTTCCAGGGATAAAATGACACTATAATTAAATGAAGAATACAAAGAAGGATTAAACTCCGGGAATAAAAACCCCCACTGACTTTCTCTCGTCGCAAGTTGAACTTCCTCTCTTTTGATTAGAGTCAAAATCTTGTTGTGTGTTACAAAAATAAATATCGCTTTTTGATGTACTTACAACACTCGTTCCTTTAACTCGATCACATTTATGAGAGTCTCTGAAGTAATACAAAGGATTGGTAATCATGTCATTATCCTTTTCTTGCTCACTTGAAAACCCACACGGATTAATTTCTAAAGTGGAAATGTCAAGGTCCAAGCTGAGTTCTCCGTATTCCTCAATAATCCTAGGGAGGAAAAAGAAAGCAGAATTATATAGAGACACATCGCAGAGTGTAGAATAAAGACGGTTTTTTCTCTCATCTTTTCATTTCTCATCTCTCTAGAAATTCCCAACCCACCAAACCTCACGTTTCTCACGTTGCAATTTATTCTAAAAGGAAAAAGGAATATAAACTCTCATCTCTGGTTCAAAAGACGAGAAACAAAAAGACTTTCTCTTTACTCACTTTCTCTGTCTCATTATTACGAGAGTTACAATAACGTTGGAAGCATGAGAGGCGTTTAATTTCACTGGAGTGAGCGGAAAAAACTAGTCTACACGTATCCTTACCTTTCCTTTGTTCGTATAGGAAACCAAGCTGTGTATGAAGCTAACCAGGAGTTTCTCCTGTGGCCAACTTTGGTCGTGGCTTTTTGACTTTCTCTCGACTTTTTCCCATCGTCTTGCTCGTCTTCTGTTTCTTCAAGACTTTCATCTGGACTTGTAGACGAATCTCCCATAAATTGGGAATTACTAGGGATGTTGTTGTTGGCACTTTCACCACCACCACCACCACCACCACTTGGGCTTCGGATGATTATTTGGCTTTCATCAAGAACCTTTTGATTCTTTGCATTTGAACAGTTAAAGTATGGCCATGTCCAATGAGAGCCTCCGCTCATTCCTCCGTCCATCATTTTGTTTTGATGATAAGAACTCTTGGGAACAGGTCGATCACTTAACTCCATAAACTTGTTGTGATCAAACTCAGCATTGGGATTTAGAAACCACGGTTGTTTTTCTAGTTCTGAGACTTTCACTCGGGTCTTTAGTAGAACTAGGTTATTGTTATTATTCTTGGCTGCTTTGTCAGATGACGGGGAGTCATCTTGGAGGTATACAAATCGCTTGTTCTTATTAGTGAAAGAGGGTGAACGAATCAAACCTAGGAAAGATTTTCCAGGAGATTTCAACGATGATGCAGAAGAAGAGGAGGAGGTGGAATCAGGGCCAAGGTTAAATACAGTCTGTTCAGGTGTTTGCACGTTGTAAATTAGAAGTCTCAAGCTTTTTATTACATATGCTTCCTTTACAGTCTCCAAAACGTATTTGTAAACTTCTTGTTCATCTCTTTCTGTAAGGGCAAAGGTAGAAATAAAAGATTTTCATTGTAACTTTTACCTTATCGTTAGTTTTTTTGCTAGGATTCATAAACAAATGAAAATATAACCTTTGTACTTTACACTTAATAGTTAACAAAGGGAGAGTCTTTTTAATTACAAGTGTTGTATGGCTCTCTACTTTCTCATCTCCATCTACTTCTGCCCAGCTGCAAATAATTGCTTGTAATTTAAATAAATGAATGCCCTTCGCAATAGAGAAGTGCAAAATAAAAGGCATACATTACTTTTGCATAAAGAGAGAGAGGAGAACTGGCAAGAGACTACGTAGAATACAAATTAGGTTGCTTATTACTGGAAGGCAGACTGAGTCAGTCAGTGAAATGCTGAATGTGTTGTTTTGTGTAGAAATAGAAGATGTGTACGAGGAATGAATAAATAAGGTAGGGGATATGGGTTAGTTGGTCCACACTGCCCTGTGTATGTATACATACATTCCGAGTCTAATAAATGAGTTTAATTTAATTGAAAATTATGTGAGATTAGTGAACCATCTGGAAAGTACGGAGAAGAGGAATCGATAAATTCACAAGAGAGAGAGAGAGGAAATGGGAATTCCTTCCTGATGAAAGTCTCTCTCTCTCTCTCTCTTTACAAGAGATCAATAAGGATTACATGAGAACGAAATTGATTTTACTGTCCACTTTCCTTTAATGAAATAAAACGATAGTTTAATTTTGATCGATATGTGTGTCTTCGAACAAGCACACAGGAGAGACTACTGGATACAGGGGAGGGTAGTGTTGTAGGAAATTAAGTCTAACTGACTTGTTGTCAGTTTACGCGAGAAGTTGAGTGCAAAGGAACTCTTCGGACTCTCTAGCAGGAGCTTATCGTGGAAAAGCAAGACCAAAAAGCAAAAGCTTATCTAATTTACATAAACCTTGTAAGCGAGGAACACAAAGTGTATAGGTAACAGGGAGAGCACAGGTAAGTAATAAAATAATAATTACTAGTGAAGTGATGACATGGACTTACCAACTTCCTTTTTATTCTTTATACGACTCTCATACTTCTTTAGCTTGTAAAGGAAACTGACAATCATGTCGACTTTCTCCATGATTACATTTGCAAACTCTGTCGACAGTTTGACACCCTTCATCATCTCAAATTCATGGGCGTCACATTGTTCCGATATGAGTCCTGTTGAGAGCTCTTCTATTTTCCGGAGACGGGATGTTTTCTCGTCTAATTCGCGAATAGTTTCCTACATAATACGCATTCAAGATTCAAGAACAACCACATATATAGATAGATAGTCATATCGTCCATGTCATTATATTTTTATACTATCTCTCTTGTATTATTATATTGCATAATGTACTATAGCTCATTATTTATAATTGAGTCGGTCTGGTGTGTAAATAACAAACACAGAATATCCAATTATTATTATTAGTATCACATAAACACACACACACATATGGCTGTCTGGAAAGTATAAAACTTTCTTGACTTTCTCTCTGTGTCTGTGTACGTATACGTAGGTAGGAACAATCCACAGTTTGGTTATTGTTTGCGTGCAAATGGCAGGAGAGAATATTTGAAACAAACTTGATACTGATTGATTGCCTTTTCCAGTGAGATGCATTTGGATTTGGAATTTGTTTTTCGTTCAAAGACCGTCCATACTTTCTCTTGTTTAGTGAAGGAATAATAATCAAAATGAAACGTCAGTAGCAGGAGCAGATTATGTGATGTGGTTTTTGTACTCTTGTACCTATGTTTATTATAATCAAGGTTCAAATAAGTCTCTCGTAGTCTTTCTATATAAATGTTTTGCGGTCATTCTCCAGCGATTCTTCTACGTGAATAGACCTCATTTGTATTCGTGTGGTTTGGAATAATATATTCTCTGTGGTATCTCCATTATAATAATAATAATAATAATACAATGTTTCCCATAAATAATGAGCTTAAAAGAACAAAAGGTCATTTACCAATAGCCAAACTGCTGACGTAATAAAATTATACGAATCTCTCTCTCTCTCTCTCACTGTCTTCCGTGTATAAAACACTCTCAATATTATATTTGGTTTTAATCTGAATTCCATTTGGACGTAGCCAGAGGGAAGGAATAAAAAGCGAATTGATTTCAGCGTTGTATTGTGTTGTGCTTTTGTACATGGTAAAGAAAAGAAAGCTCGAATTCTAAACCAAAAATGTTGTATTGGGTTTCTTCGTTAATGGAAAGTTGGGTTGGTTCTTTTAGTACGGGATGAGATACAAAAACAAGTGGGTTGAGTTGTGAGATACGTTGTCAGAATTGTGTGTAGGATGAAATTCCCAATTCCCTTTTGCCTTTCTAGTTACTAACAAGAGAGAGAGCGAGGCAGTAGTAGACTTGGATCTCTACTTTCTACTTGAAGGATGAGAACTGGTTATTTCCTAATTAAACGTGGTGGTACTTTGGCTTCATCGTTTCATTGAACTTTCATTGAACAATGTATATCTATATCCTTGTAACCAACAACACAACTTCAACCACCATCACCACATCATACATGAAATCCAACTACTTCAAACTCTCTCCTCAACCTTACTTATATACAAACATCTTCATCGCGTAAGCTAACCGTGAATTTATCTATATTGAAGGCTCACTTTGAGTAAAGTGAGAGATCTCATCATCTTCTTCGCATTTCCTAGTCTTAAAAAGTGAAAGGACATTCGCCAAGTCTGTCCTGTCCTGCTCTCAACTTTCAACTCTCGTTGTGCTGCTTCCTGTCTTTCATTAATCACTGCTATCTCCATTGCGCTAGGGATAACCTTCAGCCTTCTCTTCCTTTCTTTATTAAACCTGCATTAAACTTCAACACAACTTTCCCTAGAGAGTTTGTACTTTGTACAAAAGACTATCTCTATCGTGAAGGGAAGCTGCTCCTTCTCTTTAGTCATGAAGGTCTCCTTCGTCATCTTTTAATCTGTCTGCTTCTCTCCATATAGGAACAAACATCTCCTGCCTCCTCAGAATTTGTAGTCCGTGTATATCGTTCCATAGAGGAAAGTGAACTTCCTCCCTCCTAAGGCTAGGACAAACCTTCTGGAAGAAATTTCTTATGGTGATCTGCTCTCTCTTCATTGCTTACTCTGTCTCTTTACATCATGTATGTTGGATGTATCCATTCAATAACTCTGAGGACCGTGTAACTTGCGTTGTGTGTCCTGTCTTTTGTGTCAAAACTCAACTTTTATTGACCTTATTGTCCTCGTTCCTCTCTCTCTCTCCCTCTGTGTCCTTCGGCATGAAAAACCTCCTGCTTTCTCCCTTCACAGAGAACAGATTGAATGAACCGTGTGGAAGGAATTTAAGTGTCACTGGGAAAACATAATTCCTCCAGTCTCACACAATTTATTGGGTTTTCTAGGCTCACCTCGTGAATTCCAAGAAGAAAGTTATATACATACATATCACACACACGCGTCTCTCTACTTCATTCATGCTTTTATTTGTTCTTATTGTCATTCCAGACATTTCCAAAACCAGGAGACACAGAAGAAGAAGAAACTGTGTCATATTCAATAATGTTACCCTAGCCTCTATGCCTCCTCCTCTTTACTTTCTCTTCAAGGCCTTGTACGTTCGTTCTTATTATGAGTTTGTATGTGTGACAAAGAAAGGGCGGATGCGGATATGAAAGAAAGTGTTGAAGAGTAAAAACACTTTTCTGATGGGCAGTGAAGCTTCAGTTTCACTCGGTGGTAGTAGTGGTGGTGGTCGGGGATAAGAGTGTGCTGAGGTAAAATGTACTTTAGGTAATAAAAGCATTATGCTCAAAAGAACTCTTATATATAGGAGTTCTTAAGTGAAATAAGCAGACCGACAAGAGAGAGAGAGAGAGAGACTTCTGTGAAAGCAGGAGAGCTTTCCCTTGTACCACCAAATATGGAAACCATAGTATACAGTCCTTAGGCCAGCAGACCTTCCGTTTTTTGGCTACCACCCAAAATTTCCAAGTGCCACACACACATACACAAACACATTAGCCATTTATCTCTTACATCGTCGTAAAGAGAGAGAGAGATGATTTCAAGTGGATGATGTGTATTTGTGTGTGTGTGCAAGAGGAGTCAAGGACAAAAGAGAAATCTCAAGAGATTTATGAAAGACGATGATGATGAACTTTCAAATGGATTTTTCACATTAATATATATTTCACCCGATTTTTATACGATTCACTCCCGATGAATTCATATTAAAAATCAATTCACCTTTCACATTTTCCTCCCATTGTTCTACGCTTTCACACTTTAGCTTTCTCTTTCAATAATAGTATTTAACATGGAATCGGAAATTGCATTTGAGTGGAGAGAATGGGAGGTAGTAAAATAAACAAAAATATATTCATAGATAAAAACCACCTGAAGCAAAGTTATGGTGCTTTATGTTGGCTCTCAAGGAAAGAAAGAAAGTTGGGGAAATCTCTTGTGAGTTTTAAGACATTCTGTGCATTTTATGGTTAACACTTAAGACTTAATAAATATTATACACGACTTGTCTTGTGGGGATATACGTATATATAGTGTGTGTGCCCATTCATTAGTAATTCTTCATGTTTCTCTCTCATTCTCGGGTGAAGGGAGGAATTAAAATAAACACGAGAGTTATTAAACAGCGAAATCAATTGCAATTCGCCCATGAAGAGGAATATAAATTGGAAAGTAGTTAAAGTAAATAGACTTTTGAAGTTTTTATAAAAACAACTTTGTTTCTAAAAGTATAAAGTATTTAAATATACTTTGAATGCAGAACTCTGTCTCTCTGTCTCTGTCTCTCAGTCTGGAGAATATATTTGAAGTACTTTGAAGCATATGGATTTGTTGTGTATTCGAGTGTGTTTGGCTCTGTTTGCACAAAACTTAGAAAGTACTTTTAAGGTTTTGTTACGTCTTATTCGATGCTTTGTTCGTTTATATTCCGAAATTATGAGTTCTGAGAATTTCCGAGTTTTAAAGCATTATACAGAATGGCTCAATATGCTTATTGCTTGCCTACCCTGTCTATAGGTTTTGTTATTTGTCTGTGTCTCTTGTGTCTCACATTCACAATTTCTTTTGAGTTTTTCTGCTTTTGAAACAAACAGACACACCTACACATAAAGAATAGAAAGCGTATAACACATATCTCACATTTTTGTCTGCGTAATATGTTGATAGTTCCTTATGTGAAAAATAATATTCTTTCTCGTTTCAACTTCTCTTTGCCTCTCTCTCTCCTTCGAGTATAATAAACTAAGAAAACAAATCCGTTTTCTCCTTTAAAAGCCAAAGTAAATATTTCCAGCTAAAGTAAAAGTAAAAAGTTTTTTGAGACTTTCCATTTTCTCTCGAAGAAAAAGAAAAGATTACTCTGTCTTTTTACAATTTATATCTTTCAACACACACACACACACTCTCTCTTATTACTTATATCACATATTATTATTACATGTGCACAGAGTAATGATATCACACGTCACATTATTTGTGAAGGCGAGAGATCCATTTGTCTATGGAAATATAGGAAGCAAGACTAACAATTCCAAGAGGCCTCTTTAGATTATTCTTCCTCCTTGGTTCATATAGAGAATATAGTGCTAAAACCTATAAACGCGAATGTACTTGAAAGTGGAACCAATCGCATCTTATTCTGTTGAATGAATAAAGTTGAGAAACAAAGGGAGAAAGACTTATCTCTTTGTAGCAAAAGAAACAGAGTTAAATGACATTTCCTCGAGAGATGGATGAAGAACAGAAGAGAGAGAGAGAGCAGTGTTATTTTAATATGGAATCATCTCCAGGCTTTCCTTCTTCTTGTCTCAATACATCTCAAGTACTCAATCACCACCAACGGCCAACCTAGTCTTTGCCTTTTCTTATATTCCTCCTTCTGCTTCGAATTCTCTTTCCATCTCTCTCTCTCTCGTATACGGAGGCTTGACTGTGTCTCTTTTCCTATTTGCGAATATTCCTCACGTACACCGAAGGGTATAATATATCTCTCGTCTATCTTCCTTTAGTATCCATCAAGTCGTTGCTCGCCAAGCATTTCAGCCATTCAGCATTTTCTCTACTCAGCCACCCATATCATCCCATTTATTCCCGGTTTATCGGATACATTCACCCAACGACCCGACTATGTGTGTGGTTATGCAATATCAATTCCTTATTCTGTAAATGTTCGCAAAGTACCAGCACACACACATACAAAGTGCACACACGGTTTATATATATATGAAGGATAAGGACGAGCCTTCTGCAGATGATGGACTACATGGACTCTCAGCAGATACTTTTCCCTTTTGTTATCCTTACACATGGAACCTAATGAAGGCAAAAAACACTTCGCTTCGTTTTTGAATACTCAGAAACTTTCTCCACACATCGAACTCTCTAGGGAGAGATTCTTTGACGCTTTCCATCTACACAAACTTCTCTTGGAATTGTACACGAATACAATACCTACAATCTACATGTATAAATAAGTGTATACAAACACATGAAAGCATAACATGGGTAGCCATACGCCGTGTGTGGGTATCATTAATTCCCTTTCACTTTGATTGATGAGCCAATCTGTAGTAAGAACTCGTAGACAAAACACTTAATGACTTAAGTGTGTGTGTGTATGTCTGTGTACAAACAGAATGTATCCTCTCTCATATATATTCTTTAATATACGAATCTCCCCTTACCTCATTCAATGGAGTCCCAATAGAGTTACGAGCATCTCTTCCTTCATTAGATGAATCTACTTGACCTTCTTCTTCGTTTATTCCGCCACCACTTCCTTTATTAGTAATTACTACATCAGGTACACCAATTGGTTGGGGTCCAGGTGGAGTTCCTCCATTTCTCTTGTGACCTTTTGGTACTTTACTGCCGTCGCTTTTAGTCATTTCATCATCTTCAGAGACTAAAGTCTTTTTCTTCTTTAGTCTTTCTTCGGAATCGTCTCCGTTGTTTGTGTGGATCATTTCAAACTCTGCTTCTTTACTTTCACTTGTCATTATGTGGGAACCATTTGCTTCGTCAATTAATATCAGGCTTGTAATTACGAAGAGGGCTAAACAATAGTACCTTCCCAGCTTCCACGAACGGTAACTTCCGGGAATGACTTTTCCAACTCTTTTCCTATTATCATTACTCCCAAGTGGAAATAATAATTGTGTAGACGATAACGAAGATATTGTTGGTATTAAACAAACCATGATGAGTGATTCGTGACTTGTTGTATATTTATATTTATTTACGTTATAGAAAGGAGAAAGTACGTTTTCTTTCGAACTTTCACCACAATTCTTCTCTATCCAGAAAGAGAGAGAGAGAGAGAGAGAGAATAGTCTGTTGATGCTGTGTTGATGATTATATGATGATGATGGGAGTTGGAAGTTATTTACACTTGAATTCACAACAACAAAGATATCTACACTTCAAAGCTTAATTCTCAAGATTCTTTCTGCACTACTTGCTTAATTCACTCTTCTCTCTCTCTCTCTTCAAGTCTTGTTATCACATTCAACATTTAATGTTTAATGCTTCAGAGTTCATTCCAACGAGAGAGTAAATTACCATCATAAATTCCACTTGATGTTTTATCACATCAAATATCAAATACACAAACACACACACACATACACGTATATATCCGTAGGGAATAAAGTTAAACTCACAGATATCGCGTCTTTCACAAGAACTCCGTAAGGAATTGCAAATAAAGTCTAACCTTCAATACTCTCTGTCTCGTTTCTAGTAATAGTTAAAAGTTAACATCATTAAGCCAAAGAAGGTGAAGAAGCACAAGAGGAATCTGGAATTCATAAGAGAGAGACTTTAGAATTTATTCATTCGTTGTCGTTCCTCCTATCTATCTATATAATATATATGTACACGTATATTGCGCTTTGTCAATATTGTAAGTTAACCTTTTAACATTTAACACAATATGAATACATTTTCCAAGAACTCATTTAAATTCTTTCTCATGTCTCGAGTAACTTGGAACGCTTCTTATTCATTGTTAACAATTGGACAACGAATTCACAATACGCAATAATATAAGAGGAGAAACCTTTCAATACAATAAAACGATATGAAGCCTTTTTTCAATTTCATTTATTATTATTATTATATATATATCTTGGACTCGTTTTCGCTTTCTCCAAATTTTAACCTTTTGCATCATCGATTTCTCTAGTTTTACAATTCAAGAATTCCAGAATGCTTTCTCTCACTCTATCTCTAATACTTCCTGTATAAAGTACACGTATGTATGTCTGGATAAAAAGTCACTTTAATACTCACTCTCTCTCTCTCCGAAAGACTTCTGCTTTTTTTTAAGTGGATCTCCTCGTCTTCGTTGTCGAAGAAGAACTGTGAATTCCAAGTACAAAAAAGAACTCGAATTCTCTCTCTCTCATCTATATAGGCTTGAAAAAGTAAAATCGTCCGTCGAGAGATTTTCCGCTTGGAAACCCTCTCTTCTTCGTTAAATCGTCCAATCCTCCTCCAAATGTTACCAATTTAATCTCTTTTCTGAAGAAAAGTTATGCAAAGTCCGGTGATCAAAAAAATTCCCAGGACTTTCGTTCTTTTTTCTCTACTTGCGAATAGTTTCCCTTGTGAAACAAACTCTCTCTCTCTCTCTAAACTATTTCACGGAAATAAAATACCAAAGAAGTTTCAAATGATCAACCTACACACATTCCCTTACGTTTATTCCTATTTTTTTCTTAATAACCTAACTTTCTCTTTCACTCTTTTCCTGTAAGAGAAGTCTTTAGGCTTTTTACTTCATTCTTATCTCGCCTCAATAAATTGCATATAACTTGCATATAACTATATACAAAAGCTTCAATATCCGTATACATTCCCTTTTACTTTTACTACATTATTACTCACGTTCTCTCCCTCTCTGTGTATTTAATCACTTAAACGGTTTTGGTTTTATACTTCCTTGCAGATAAGTCCGTGATAGTTGGGGAAATGTCGTAAAATGTGACCTAAAATGGGATAAACTAGTAAAACAATGTTTAGGCAAATGCAGAATAAAATACCGGGGAACAGTTTAAGAAGTTTATAGGGAATGAATAGCACACAAAGAGGAAATATAAGGACACAAGTCTGAGAAGTAAAAGTAAGTTCAGTTTAAGGAAACGACGATGAAGGCGTCCTCCTTGTTTTATATGTGCAGTGTTCGAAGTAGTGTTGTTGTATGTGGACTGCGTGGAGTCCTGTTGAAGAAGTCTACATTTAGTTGAATTGAAGAAAAGACCCCAGCGAATTTCCCAAGTTCCCCAGCAGACACGCGCTGACAGGGAGGACAAGAAGACTTTCTCTTTTTGGAATCCACACACACAGAGGCACAAGCTGCAATGCTACTGCTGACTCGAGAACTCTCGTGAAAGAGAAAGCAAATGACATACAAAATCGCAGATATACACACACATACACATACACACTAGCAGCTACAGTAGCTACCAACTGCTGCAGCAAAAGCAGAAGAAGCAGCAGCAGCAGTACTGGCCACTACGATATCCTATCCGTTCTTGTGTCACAAACTAATGGGAAAGTGAAAATTCACTTTCAAATTAATTCCTCTTTCAAACGAGAGAGAGAGAGAGAGAGAGAGTTTTTTTTTGCTATGAATTTCTTTTTCCATTAAAAAGGAAGAGGTGAAGTCTCTGTCTGGTGAAGTATTATATAGATAGAAGGTAAGTAAATTGCACAAGATGAATTGCGGGGTTCTTCATTTCGTTCCCATTGTCTTGTATGTAGAGAAGAGAGAGAGAGAGAGATGGAGGAAGAAGAAGAAGAAGACATGGAAGCGAGTCTTCAATATGCATGCAAACGTCCCAAGAGAAAGTCCTCTCTCAGTCAGTCCTTTTGCTATCCTTTCATTTTGTGGTTTTCAATGTACACCAAAAACTCTCGTAGTATTCATCAAGAAGTAAGAAGTATGTATAGCGTGTGAAAGGTAAGGAATAAGTTCGCTCTGCACACACACACACACACATACAGTTTATTACTTTCTCCAACAAATGGTATGCGAAGGAAAGAGCCCGGAATTCATTTCAACGGACAGGGAGAAGGTTCTTCTTCTTCTTCTTCTAGTTTGTGGTGACTTGCATTCTATTAACTAGAGAGGAGAGAGAGACCATACATACAAAAGCTAGAAGACGAAGCTGAGGAGCAAGTTTAGCATCTTTTAAATGTATAGAGATGCTGCTACTGGTGGTGGTGCTTTCACTTTCTCCTATAGAATGAAAGTGTCAAGTCAAGGTCTTTCCTTTCACTTTGCTTTTAGTATATATACACTCACAGATTTCAAATAAAGACAAGAATATATATATATATATATATATAGGGAAGAAGGCAAAGTCTGAGTCAGCGTGTGTGTATGCCTTATATAATAATAACATCAAATTGCATGGTCACACGGACGTGAGATTTCTTTCTGATTGTTGCTTTCTCTACTTTCTCTCTCGCGGATTTACAGCTTCTTATCTCTTCCAAAAAACTTCATCCAGTTTCCCACACATACACACGTTCGACTCTTGCTGAGATTATATACTCTAAAGATTCTGCTAACCCACCGCAAATGAATCTGTGGGAAGAAGAAGAAGGAAATAATGGACGTGAACGAAATGAGATTTGAAGTTAGAAAACCACGAAGCGAAGCTGATGTGAAGAAGATGCTATGGGCTTCATTTTTCTGATGGAATTATCATCATTTCATATACAGTTATTATATTACAGACTCTTTGTAGAGAGACTTGTATTGTAAAGAACTCCGTGGGTTTATAGGGTAGTAAAGAAATGTAAGAGCCTGGTGAAACTATTTTATATCCTTGTCAAGATATTTTGTGTAGCTTTCTAAGAAACATGTTATGGCTTAATCATTCGATTGACAATGGGAAGAGTGGAATAAGGTTTTAATTGGGAATGATCGAGTCAATTGATGTTTATTTGTTACGAATGCTTCTTAAATTGTTCTTTCGTTTATTCATTTCATATACTCTCTACTTTTGTCCATTTGAAGAGTCAAAAACTCCAGGCACGACATCTAAGGCTGGATTTTCATTGAAAAAGTTGGCTGGTTTGAACCAAAAAGCCACGGTTCTATTTAATAACATGATTTTCCAATTTAAATTATCATGTCACTTTTTCACTTGAGAATAGTTTGCGTACTTGCGTATCGTTTATAAAAATGAAAACTTACTCGACAGGCATAACTGGGGCATCTTCCGTTCTAACTAAATGAGTAATTCCAAAGACATGCCACAAAACGATGTCCTCGTTCACAAGGGAGACGTCCGGGTCTTCTGCGACCCATTCCGGAAGTCCCGAATTATTCAAATAGAACCCTCCAGGGTACAATTGGTTCTCTTTGTACAAAGTTACCCACACGTCATAATCTGTGAAGGCATGTCTTTTATGGAGCGGACTGGTGGTGGCAATAAACGGCTTAGCAGATCTGTGTTCCGTAATTAGTTTCCACGCTCGACGAGTTCCGCTAATCTCGTTGATGTTAGTTGTGTCTCCCATAATCTTCCAGGTCCGAGCTGACTCTACTTTTACATTTGTCCGGGCAGTCGACGGGGTGGATAAAATTGTTTCTTCTCCGTGGAATCCATCGCTGAATGGGTTTTCATTAGAACCTGGATCTATTTTTAAAATTTAATTATTCCAAGAAAGGAATGAAAGGCAGGCATGAAGCACAGGCGTTTGTTTCCCAAAGGAATATTAAAATTAGTGTATTATGAATATGATACGTACTTGAATCTGCAACGACATCCACAGCACTTGCAGTATTTTTATTCCCATCGATTTCTGTGTCAAGTCTAGCGACAAAGAAGTGCTGGTGGTTTTGAGCGACTACATTTGGAAGGATTTTAGTTGCATGAGGACCTTGATAGCCATCTCCTCCGAATAGATTCTGACTGACAATTCCACTCAAACCCACTTCAACTTTAATTGACGCGTCTTGATAAAAAAGCCATTTGAATTGGTAGTCGTAATTGGATAAAGTTGCGATGAAAGTTATAACGAGTCTTTGAGATCTTGCGGATACAACTCGTTGGGTTATGGGGTCCATTTTACGCCATAACATTCCTGAGTCTTCTTCAAAAATACAGAGCGTGTTTTTTAAAATACTTGGTTTTCCATTCATATCGTGATTAACCATGTCCATGGAATATACAGAGCCTCGGCAGTCTTCTGGGGAGCGTAATTCAGAGGCACTGAAACCTAAGCCGTATTCTCCAACGTCGAAAGCCTGCAGGTAAATCATGTCATGAACAATTTGAGGACATATATTGGTATAAATTGCGATAAATTATATTTGAATTAGTGTATGGTACCCATTTTCGGTGAAATGGAGGTCGAGGGTCACCATACGGGACAAATATTTCAGCTATTGAAGCTCGATAGAGAATCGGACGATAATGCCCGTTGTCATTGTAAGAGATGTGGTGAAGAATTAATCCTTCTCTAGGGTTTCTCCTGAGAATATTCATAGTCATATCGTTAGTATTTTAATTTAAGAAAGAACTCTTTTGACTTTTCAAGAAAAGTGAGAGCTGTCGAACCCAATTCTCATTTTGAATTTTTCCCATTCCAGAAGATTGCCTTTGATTTTAAAAGATCGCTTTCCCATTTGGTTGATGTAAATGGGAACTAGTGTCTTTCGATATTTCACTCCTGAGATAGCTGGATCAAAATTTCCACTCGTTTTTGGAATTACGTCTCCATTTCTGTTGCTTGGACTGACTTCAGTGTGAATGGGAATCTCTTCTATTTCTAAAACCTTTTTGGCAAGACTGTCCACAATTGCAACGAAACCCATGGGGTGAACTGAAGAGGAATTATATTATAAAATACATGCACCGATTAGTTAAGAATAATAACCTTAACCTTACATGGCTCAGAATAATTTTTGTCAATGTTTATGTACCGTAAAAATTATCCTTTTCAAACGGTCGTGAATAAAAGTAAACCTGAGCCATTCTTCGATTTTGGTATTCTGGTTTGTTTCCTTTGTATCCATATTTCCTGTTTTGAGAAGGACATTCAATTTCAAAAAATATGTAAAATTATTTTTAAAGGGACAAAAAATATTTTACCAAACATCCGGGATGATAATCGTTGTATTCGAAACAAATTCTGGGTAATGAGACAATCTCGCTTTGACAGTAGGATCATTTAAAGCCAAATTGCCAACAGCAAGCATTTCATCTCCAGAAAAACTGGACTCAATTCCCTCGGGAAGTTCATTCCAGGAAGTGATGACAGGCCTGTGGTCATTCTCAGGTAGAAACTGAGCAACAACTTCATGAGTTCTACCAGTGTCCGGGTGGACCAGAATAGTCAAAGACTCTCGTGGAATGTAACAATCTGGTGGAGAGGAATCATTCAAGAAGTACGAGATTAACGAAGACTTTTTTGGTTCCTTTAATGTTATCAAAATGAAAATGAACGGGACTGTGGGGAAAGTTTGTTTAATTTTGAAAGAAGTTTTTGAAATCTCATCTGCACTTAACGGATCTAATGGATAAGAACAAGTCGATGAGTCAATAGACCTAACGACCCAAACGAAATTCACGAAAAGGAAGAGAAGTAACCGTAACATTTTCGATTCCTCTAATGCTCTCAATCTGAACAGCTTGACTGGAAATCCACACCAGATTTATTTTATTCAGTGTCCTATTGGTATAGGGTGCACCTTCGAAATATTTAAGCAATTAAGCAATATCATAATCACTGGTCGTTACAAGTTAATCAAGTTAACCTACATTTAAGCCGTGATTTAAATGGATAGTCATTAATTGTTAATTACTACGTAGGATAACATTCGTTCTGGTTTATGGTTGCTTCAATTTAACATTCAAAAATGTATTTGCTCCAGTCTTGGTTTAAAGATTAATGATTGCAGCTTACGTTTGGGAATTTACCTCATAAAACAAACGCGTAGAAATGCACTTCTAGCATATTAAACAGGTATCAGAATTACTTTAGTGTCAGATAAGTTATAATTCATTTGATAGCTTCATCGTCAAGTGAAATGGGGCTAGTTGACAATAAATAAGCCTAAAAGCAAAAAACTTACCTCTATCCCAATTGCTCTTTGAAATGTTCCTCTGTCACCCTAAAACCAAATGAAATCTTTCCACGCGAATGATAACCACAGTAATTATTGCTGATGGCCATGCAAAAAGACACTAGTTCCTATTTTCCACAGAGTGGCACAGAGTTCCTCTATTCAGTGCATGAACAATGTAATCTGAATGAAGTATGAGAAAAAGGGAGGTTTATGGCCTCACTCATTGGTCAACGAAGAATGAGTCTTGCTCAGCGTAGTAGTAGCATACGAGTCAGCGCAGGAGGAGAAGTGGCAGAGAAGCAAAAACCTGCGCAAGAACATGCGCAGAGGACTCCGATGAGATAGGAGACTGAACTTGCCCCAAAGCTT
>Ga0194135_10000239_pt1 | contig 31585 bp, 14 predicted proteins | sample LitLau_LLRF_2013_FD_134024 | JGI IMG/M metagenome (GOLD analysis project Ga0194135, IMG submission 134024) | Freshwater sediment microbial communities in response to fracking from North America - Little Laurel Run_MetaG_LLRF_2013 (version 2) | ecosystem: Environmental > Aquatic > Freshwater >... | reverse complement strand
GGAGGAAGAGACTCGAGTACCTCAAACACGACGACGACCAAGAGAAGGAGACATGAAAAGGCTGTTGGCGCCAACCCGGCAGTCTTTAGTGTCATTTGTCTTTGTTCACTCTCCTAAAAGCCTCCTCCAAGTTCGTGTCTCAACCATGCACAATCGTGTCCTATAGTCATATCGAATTAATATTTTATATGGGTGTGTTATCGGCATATAGCCAGACAAACATAGTATTCGAATTCGTATTCCCTACGATGCTATTCAGTCTGCTAAGCAGACTGACATTTTGCGACCTCTTGATGCTACCGAGTTTCGTGTCTCTTAATGCTAAGCAGGTCTGGAACAATTCTGGAGGACTCCCGTGGGAGGACTCACTGCAACTTCCACTCCCCGCGATCCTAATTCCTAAGCAGTCGGAAGTCTGCTGAAATAATTCCAGTGGACTGATGATTCTCACTTCTTCAAGCTACCCAGTCGGCTAGATCAATTACAGCGGACTGATTATGATGATTCACCAATTTCTTTTAAATGGATGCGTTATCATCAAAATTGAACTTGAATGTCAAGCTTTTGTTCTTATTTAAAAGCCAATTATTGATTTATGGCAATACAATACAGCTTAGAGAAATACTTGAGCTTTATAAGCGATTATCTTAGTGCGGGTTATTTGTGCGAAACTTACAAGAATTAAACCTAACTGCCAGCATGTGAAAGACTATTTGTGTTTATGAGCTCTAATTCAAGTCCATCATGGTGATTTCATTAATATTTGCGCTCGAGACAAATCATATTGACGAATCCGTACGGAAAAGAATTCGAGTTATGAGAGATTATATTTCTGTTCTCTGTTGTCTCAACTTAAACTGGGCTTTAAAATGATCTTGGAGAAGGATCCATAATTTATATGGAATATTTTTTTTATTTTTTTTATTCAACTATGAAATACATTTCGTATCAAGTGGCTGGTAGAATCTCGCTTCTTCTGCAGGTTTGCATGCGTGAAGTAGTGTATGAAGTAACAAGATTACATATTATATTGCGTGTACGGGGAATATTTTGTTCACCAATACTGATGATGATTGCACAAAAATCACAATAAGCGAAGGTGTTGGGTGTACATATTTTGGTCAAGACGGTCAAGAGGCCCGATGAGATGAAGGAGTATTTGGAATGCAGTATCGTTTAATATCATCATTTAACTCTAGAAATATATATATATATATATCTGCATGAGGTCAAGTTGCGTGGAATTGAAGAATAAGTCAAACACAAATAATACTCAGAGAGCTGTAAAAATGCAAATTTTTATGGAGGCATCAATGTCAGCAACAACAAAGCCTCTCTCTAATCATCATATGAGAAGCTAGCAGTGACATTTCAGTAAATGGATGTTTATGCAACTTAATGAATTTCATCAGAGATGCAGAATACATATTAGTGAAGATTGAAACATAAAACAACTTTGGTGTTGCGAAGTTTGCCCTTACAACATCCAAATAGTTAAATGCAAAGCAGTTTAATATAAAATAATATGATGTTTGTATTTTGTGAATGTAATATATCTATTGGTTTTGTGGGTGCAAGAATAATGCTTGTGTGCACCTGATATTGACTCTCTCTCTAGCTGCATCATTGACTTTTAGCCTGATGGTTTCTTGGTTTGGAGGAGGGCATCATACATGCATCATCATCATCATCATGACGTGAGATTCTCTCTCAAGTGTTTTTGGACCGCAATCTTCTTGTGTATGTATGTGGATGCAGTGGAAGCAAAGTAATTAACAAACAAAAGTTGAAAGACAAAGCAATATTATAACGCTAGCAGCATAGAAGAGGAGAGGTGCATGTCCACAAGAGATGAGGAGAGTTGCAAATGTGTGTGTGTGTGTATATGCAATCTCCGCAAATGAGATTCATTGTCAGCCAACAAGAACAACTCAACCAACAAACACTTGTTCTACTTTTGCGAGCCCTTGTAAACCTTACACATTTTTTGATATGAATTTCACTGGCATCAATCCTGTTATGAATACACCTTCGAAGTTTTGGTTGGGCTTTGGCTGCAAGAGTGACAACAAAAAGTTACTAATATTTTTAAATATGTAAATACATCCTATTTATCTTTATCCAACTCCGCACAAGATGCATTCATGGTCACAATAAATCATATCTTTCGTTCATTTGTTGAATGCCTCTGCTTTCAACTTTATTGAAATCTCATCTCTCCAATTAGTTAAGTGATATTTCTGAGCTTTACATTTTGTAGCATTTATAGCATTTGAGCTTCATGAATTTACACAGCTATAAATTCTTCTTGTTGCTATCTTCAATTAAGCACGTCTTCCATTCATACAGGGACCATTTCTGCATTGGATCATAAGTTGAGCAGTATAGTACACCGTACTTCATGCTCTTCTGCTACTTCGATTTTCAATTTTGGAAAGAATTATTAAAGTATTTACATGCATTATATACATTCAATTGTTTGTAGCAATAGAAGTACGAACAGCAGAACTACCTAGCTTGGTTTAACTTTAAATGAGCATGCATTTGTATCATTGCATTTTTTGTGAATCCTGCATAGCTCGAGACGACAACATGCTTAGGGTTCAACGAGAACCATATTTCATAATCTCCATTTTACTCTACAAAATTGTATTGAATTAGTAATTATTATAATGTGTATCGTTTTATTAGCCTAAAGACAATGAAAATTGATAATGGGATCTACTTATTAGACTCAGACACGTCTCTCCCTCAAATTATACCTGATTTTTGAATAAAATTGTGTTCTTAGGACATAATGGATCTATTACAACAACAACAACAATATATGTATTATATATATCAATCTTGAATTACACTTTTACTATGTTGTTGTATGTATTACGACGGTGGCTAGACAAAACATTTTTACTACAATCAGTTCAAATGCTACAACTTGAATTTTATTTTGTAGTCTCATGGACACGTAGGGACCTACTACGAGGTGACAGGTGACTAGGTTAGTTATAGTCTGAAGTAAGACCTACGATCAATCAAATGATCTTCTTGGTTGTAAACTACTACTTGCTCCAAGAAATTTTACAATCTTCCTCGCCTCTCCGCAAGTGTGCATGCGATCCTTCAAGTCATTGCAAAATGGGTGGAGTAGATTTCTGCGAGCAATCATTCTATTATTCCATAGAATCATGTTTATTCATATTAGTATCGTCAATTTTATCAAAGCAGTGGCATTTCTCTTTGCTCCCAACTTCAGAACGAACACATTCAGAAATATTTTACAACTTTATGTTATCTGCAACGATAAGCCAAATGAATTGAAACTTTTTTGAAGATGTCTTACAAATGAGTCCTCGCAGTATGAATAAACAAAATCAGATAATAAATAATTTTGAAGACTATAACCTTTTACTATGTCTATAATTACTTATTTAGTCATAACGAAAATCGTGTGCTAGGAGCAGCAATGCCAGCAAAACAACTTCTTCTACATCAGAGAAGAGGCTCTTCATATTATTCTGCGATCTAAAAAGCGATGACTGAATGTAAGCAAGCATCAATTCGCTAGAATGCGAATACACGAAAAGTGTAGATGTAAAATGGGAAAGAGCAAGTGCCAAGAGAACTTTCAAGCACACCTTAATTGTACATATACGAATACCTTAAATAAAGTTCTTAGCCACATTTTTAACGTGGATGACATTGAAGCTCATTTATGGATTAAAAAATTGGTCTTGATTGCAGAGACGAAGACGCAAGAAGGTGTGTTGCATTTTACATCATGCAAACATCTCATTCAAAAAATGGATTTTCATACAACACAAAAATGCTTTTGAACTTGAGAATAGGAAGACTCTCGAGATAGTGAGACTGAGAGTGTGTGCGTCTTCTTTTCCAATGTGCTCTCGTTGTTCATTCGTCGTCGTAAGGAAATCGTGTCATAGTCTCTCATACGATAGTCATGATGTCATGAAGTGTGGAAAAGTTTAGGCCTCGTGTTTGTCGACAAAGTCTGCCTAACGAACAGAGTAGATTCATTAGAATCTCAATGTCAATTTTAAATTACTTGTAATTGTTTGGTTTGCTCTGATTTAGAATAAGCTTACGAAAAGATAAAGATTGTTTCATTGGCTCTTCTTCGTTGCTGAATTTAGTAAAGGCTTTTTGCTAAGTACCCTATTAAGCATGAACATGCGGTATTTCACAAATCAGAATATTATCACTACATTTTCATTTATTCCATTATTTATCTACTTAATACCTTTCTTCCGGTCTCTATTTCAAGTCTTATTTTTCAATATCTAATATCACTGCATGAACCCTCAAAAGTAAATTAAGTAACTACACTACATTCTTTGAAGTATTCATCAACGTGTATGCTCAAATGCAGAGAGAGATGATAATAATCAACCAACCTGCTGTCGCTTTTTAGCTCAATAGTCTATTTTCTTCTTAAATGTGAAATTTTCGTGTTCAGACAACTTCCTTAAAATAACTACTGCATACTGATCTGTAATTAATGCAATGCAATATTCAACCATGTACTAGTACTACGTTACGATTCGGACAAAACGCTTTACACTGGTGCAAATGAGCACTGAAATATGACAAAGCCACCAGAAAAATACTTATAAGGATAGCCGTACCATCTACAAGTGAATAATTGAGTTGCGTGCACATAACTTTCTAATACTCTTCTGTCCCGAAAGATGGACAAGCTTTGAATTACCTTTGTTCACTGCTTTTCTGCTATCTCGAATGAAGATTCCATGATCATGATGCTTGCTTTTTTAGAAACGCTTGTATAATGTACAGACCACATTGACAATGGTACCACCACACCTATTTTATAAGTCTGGTTTGTAGTTTGACCTGTCTATATGCTTGGCATAGAACAATCAGACTGCAAAAACAATAATGCAGCCATTAATTTAATGCTGATATAAAATAATAAGCCATAGACACATAAAAGCTCAACGAATTCAGTCATAGCATAATTGCTAATGTCAAATATATACGGGTACAGATACCTCGCAGGAAAAAGTCTCCAGTACTCTTTAACTCTATCAAAGATTTTAAATGTAAGAGATCAGGAGATTCAGATAAAAGATAAGAAAACATTTTTGTGAATTCCGTTTCACAACAAAGTATCAGACTCGTCTGAGGACACGGACATGGTCTCTTGGCTTCCAACAATAACACAACTCAACTTTGGTTCCATTGATTGAACTCAAACTGCTAATGAAATATACAAGTAACAGAAGTTGTCTTGATACAATGAAGATATTTTCAGCTCTATAACATGACTTAATATTCTTCTGGAATGTATCTGAATCCAATGTGGTATTTACAGCCTAGCTGATAGGAAAAATCTACACCCTCAAGAATGCAACATCTCAAGAAAGCTTTCATACTTGATGATAATTTTGCTCTTATTTGCAGACCTACACTACAAACCAAAACCGATACCATCGCTTACGTTTATTTCACAATTCAATTCAGTCAAATTCCAAAGAATCCGTTCTTAAGACTTTTATAGCCTACATTTCTATGAATTGTAATAGTTTGTTTTCCACAAGTTGGCAGCAGTATGTTGAAATTGCTAGCTTTGACTTATTGCTATTAGATGAGTGTACATATTCGTATTAAGGTCGGACAAGAATTTAACATTCCACAACGAGTTGCGGTTTCAGTGTGTTCGCATTAGCTGATTGTTTTTTGTCTTTTTTTTTGGCTTAGATAATTACCCATTGTTCTTGGTGAAGAAAACCGAAAGCTAAATAATACACTGGATCAATAAATGGAAGTATACGCATTACGAACTATGAATATTATTCATGCCCAGCTAGCCTTGCTCATCCTCAGTATAATTACGCTGACCGGATGAACCGCATGTCCGCAAAACGACTTTTGTTAGTTGCTTGAAATTTTTCTTCATGCTGGTCGGATGTCGTTAATGATTCTTAGATTCCCAACGAGAACTCAAGAAGACAAGTGAAAAGAAACAACAACTTGTGCTATAGACATTTTCGAATTCTAATAACACAAACAAAATTTTATTCATCATAAACATACAGCTGAGGTGAACCTGTCTCAAGACAGCCTGTGTGGGTTTTTTCATAAAATATTAGGTACATGGTGTATGATAATGATCTTTTATCATTTATTGATGAATGGGTCCAATACAGATCGAAATGAAATCAGCATCCTTCGTCATCTATGAGCAATGACCAACTAAAAACCAAGAGTGTAAAAATTGATCGCATTAACAACAGAAAGCAGTATCGGGTGCAAAAAAATCGTAAATCAATGTTAGACATTCGGTTACAAAAATCAAAGTTTATTACGTGACAAAACATAAGTGTGTACAAAACAAATGACTTATTTATGTCCTATATATTTCTATCGTACATTTCTATTATGTTACATGTTGGTAAGTACACCTTACGAAATATCTCATGGAGCACTTTTTGTATAAAATAATTAAAATGTTAATTGCATTGGAATTCGAAAAATAATTTCAACTGTTTACTATGTTAAGTCGCGTGTTTCATTTACAAATCCAGTTTTGTATCTTGTTTTCATTCGACCCAATCTGAGGTTAAATCATTTTAACTTACCTATACACAATAACATGTTCTAAAACAGTCTAACACTACATTTAAGTCTCTACGGTCAGTTTAGGATTGAAATAATCAATTTAAAAGTACACTAAAGTCGCCAAAAGTAAGAAGATATTTGAGTAAATTAGTAGATTCTGTTAAACAACTGCTCTAAGTCGTAAAGTTCAAGTAAAAACTTCAAAACAAGTTCGCAGTTAAATATTTGTTACAATGTTCACTATATGATATGCTAAACATAAATGATACAATGTTTCGATTATTTAAATATGAATCTAAGCCAGAGTTTATGATTACTACAAAAATAGTCCATGCAGTGAAAATTAGTCATTTGATTTACGCTTTTTAAGAGTAGCCGAAACAATCATTGTCCCTATTAACAATTCTTTTAAGGGACACTAAACACATTTCAAATGTTAAAGAGCGTAATGTAAATACAATTACATAAACGCTGTATTACAGCAAAGCTTAATTAGTTTTACAGAACTTAAAAAACAAATTAATAGGCGAGAAAGCAAGAAATACGCAGAGTTGCACACAATAAAGTCTCGCAATTTAAACATTTGTGAAATCATGTGGAACAAAGCTCGCATGCAAGCATCAGTCTACTAGTCTATACATTTCGTCAGGATTATTTCACTTTATAGTTATATTACTATTACACTCATTATATAATAACTCTGTACAGTAGTTATTAATAGATACGTCTGTTAATAATACATATAATAATAAGCTTATTTCCAGAATGCATAAAAGGGCTTTTTCGCCTTGGCTGGTTGATTAGATTGCTGATGAGCGGACGGACAATGTTCAAAATTAGGTTCTGAATAGATGTGTTGCTGACTCAGGTTGAGATTGCTACTATGAAGTACTAATCTTGCAGTTTCTTTATCCAGTCCTGGATATCTTTCCTGGTCTTCTAGTTCTCGATAAGATTTTTCCCTCATGTTATTTGGGCGTCTGTTTATCTCACTTACTCGGCTGTTAGAATTGCTTGCATTAGTATGGCTGTTAGATGCCGACGGGTAGTAGCCATTTTTCATTGGAACATTTGGCCTTCCATTGCTCATGTGGCCACTATGATGATTGCTCTGACTTTTAGACAGCACATTGTCTTGAATCATGGCAGATGATGAAGTAGAGTTCAATTTTCGATGGCCCATCATTCCTGACTGAGCTGACTTATTGTGCAGAATGTTGGCTGAAGGATATCCTCCGTGGATATCTTTTCCAGCCATTCCATTTCCTTGGGATGTCATAGGACACTTGTTGTTTCCTAAGCCAGATTCACCAGATGCCAAAAGAGACGGGTCGTCCTCCAACTTTCTCCACATACTCCTTGATCTCACACCAGCCTCGACCCATCTGTCTAAACTGTCCTTTGATCCAGTTTTAGAGCGGCTTAGTGACCTCAGCAAACTTTCCCGTGACAATTGTCGTCTGCAATGGCAACAAAGAGGAAAGAATTAAAGTTCAAAAATCTCACACAGAGAGCTCAAGAGATTTGCATTGATCCTACAACAAAATTCATACAAACTAAACTTGACTCATGCTGAGACAAATAATATTATCGCGAACTAATCTCTCAGGCCCACGCATTTGTCACCATTGTAACATTTGTAACAATGCCAAAATTGTAAGGTCCTTCTCCTCTGCACTTGACAACTTGCCTAATAGAGAAATCTGAATACTTTTAGTCATGCCATGGCAAATTTTAGATTAGATGGTGTTGTTCATAAAGTCTGAATAGGATTTTAAAACAAGAACGACTTATAATTGTCAATAACAATATTTCAAATCAAGGACATGCAAGAAATCCATCCAAATATCAACTCCCTCTTCTTAGGTCATTCAACAATTGCGTATATGTCGTACCTGTAATCAGCCTCTGCAGCTTCTCGCGATCGGTAGCCATCGTCCAAGCTGTCATGAGACCGTTGCTTCACGTACTGATGGTCCAACTTCTCCCATTTCTGCCTCACGCCTTCAAACTTCTCCCTGGAGAAGACGGGGAGTGGCGGAGGCGGAGTTGAAGCCTCAGGTGACCTCTGACGTAGTTCAGGTCGCTTTGGAAGTGGCGGAGGGACAGGGGATGAAGACGACCGTTGAGGTGGATGATGGCTATGAATTATTCCTACTGGCTTCGAAGACGCTACCCAAGTTGGGCGAACCAGAAATTGAGTGCTTTCTGTAGCGACCAAAGAACTAGGGTTCCAGTCTTCATCTAAAAACAAAAAACACCATTCATTAGTTTAAGCTCATTTTTTATTTACTCAAGGCATTGTGATTTCAATACGAATAAATTAAGGCCCTGAAGGAGTGGCTGCTAAAAGTCTTTGAGAAAATTAAACCGTTTGTCATCATCAAGCCTCTCTGCTCATTGTTCATACAGATTAAGTACATTCATCAATTTCTACACGTTATAACCTGGTTCCCTGTCCGTCGTGATGAAGTCAACAATGGTATTGTCACTATACTAAGCCTGTCAATCACAACAATTAGATAGTGTGCAAAAAGTTCATCTCATGTGAGATCCACCTGAGCATTTTCCATTCCTCTCGCCCTGTGTCTCATATAAATGTTTCTCTCTGGCCTTTACAAATACGCCTACTATCAAGAAACAGCAGTGTACGTACGTGTGAGCAATATTGTTATCTTGTTCCCAATTGTATTTTCTGAGACTCAATTGTGAAAAAGCCAAGAATGTCAACTTAAGACCAATTCTTCACTAACACCAATAATTATATATTATGTTCTTTGATGAGCCTTTGATTAACACTAAAGTCGTGTAACTCATTACAAACAAGTGGTTTCCTCAACTCCCTCACAGTTTACAACTCAAAAATAGAGTATAGAGTAACAAGAATAAAAGGTACAATATTAGCAGCTTATTCCAAATATATCTGGCCTCAATTGTTACAACCATGCAACAACTGTTACCAACAGGTCAAAATTGACGTGAAGAAACTGCATGTGAATTTTAAAATAAATATCTATACACCAGACAGACAATGTTTTTATGATAACAAAAACAAACATGTCAAAATGTCTCATTTTTAATAATTAATTATCTTCACCTCAAAAAATTCAATTATATTCTTTGAGGATCAGCTGTAATATTTTTGGCTATATTAATTTCCCTTTCGCATGTTACATGCATGTTTGACACTTGTATTAATTATTTTACAATGCCAGAATATGTAATATGCATTATGTAGGGCGTGTTATGTTCTTAAACATTGAAATAAATTATTTCAATCACTTCTAGGTTAAACGAAATAAAGCAAGGCCCAATTTGTTTTTGCTTTACATACGATGGACTCAGTAAAATACTTCATATGAGCAGTCGAGAGTACTAAATTAACTTATTTTTTTACAAATGGTACTCTTTAAATTGCAATCCAGAAGTATAATAGTGTGAGTAGTCGTAGTCACACAACATGTCTGTTGTAGTTATTTTCTGCTTCATTTCTCTCCGTTGATCACCTTCAATATATAAAACCTCTACGAATTACACAGATCCAATATATTGTAGCCTTCTACCTCAAATTGCTTTCTCGAAAAGTTTGGCTAAATTGCGTTTTTATCTCTTACGTAGGTAGTGATCTCATGATTCGAAATTCTAATGCATGACACTCGATTCTAAATCCATTTGTGCGTCTAGCAGTATGCAGCATAAGTGAAGCCTTCTTGAGGTGTATGTCACATTGACAAAGTGTGGTTTTCAAGCATCTCTCTCTCTATCTCCTTCAGGTTTTATACTTTGTAAGTTGTAACTTGTAAGGTCTTCCTAGTTCATGGATTGGAGAATAATTAAAGCCACTACACAAAATACGATTAAGCTTTCCATCCCGCGAAACTAACAAGTGTAAGTGAAGGATATTTTCTAATCATGAGTCAAGACATTTCATTCAAAGAATTCAAAAGGAGAGAAGTCAAAATCATGTCTAATTGGCCGCTGGGTGTTAAAATGAAAGTTGTAGTAGCCACAATTTTTTTTTTGCAACATTGGTTTGAATCACTTTATTACATTAATCTCATTATCTCGTGACACTTATACTCTCAAGGCACGCCAGCATAATCCTTCTCATATCGAGTGTGTGTCTTCTTATCACACACAGGTGTTAAGCACTCAGCAGCAACCACTTCGGTACAAATTTATATGCATACTTTCAGTCTCACCATGAAGCGTGTGGACTAATTGATGGAATTCATTACTTATACCTCTTACAAATTTGCATTCTAAAAGTTTTTGCAACCTCTTGACACTTATTATATTCTTGGTCGTCGCAGATCATTCATTTCAAGGTTAAGCCTATAAGTGTATTGCTCAGAAATTAGGAAAGAACGAGTTACAGATTAAAAAAGAAAAGCTGATATTCTAGCTCTGACTATAACTACAATTTTGTCACGAAAACTACAAATATAACGCTCCTAGACTTATTGCTAATTTAAAAAGTATGTGTTAAAGAAAGGGGTTTCTCAATGATGTAGAAACGACAAAATTTCTTACAAATTCCTCTTGTAAACTAACTCAACATGTTTTATCTTCACAATTCCAAAAAATGGCTTTTATGTCTTCAGTTACCTACTAATATACAAGTAATGAACGTAAAGTAATGACTAATGATGCCTTAAGTGAAAGCTACATCTGAAGATATATATATATATATGTACTTATTTAATTACTCTTCGTCTTGTCACTGTTGATGAAGCTCCCATTTTCAACTTAAGTATAACTTGACAATTTACATTCAATTGTTATAAGCACATCAAACTCAGGTGAATTTACACCTGTGTATGAAATCGCGAGCACCGCGTCTTTGTTCTCTTCCATATGCAGTCGACACCGTGTCTGTTGTTTTCGAAATAATATAGTCCGGTGAATAATACTCATTTTTTTGTAGAAAGTTAAGTGTACTTCTTCTAACCGCAATTCACTTATTATTATTATCTAATGTTTCACCGCATTTTCCCAATAATCAACCAGATAAAATTCAAATGAGAATAATAGATATCCTATTCATCATTACATTTCTGTTCCTGCTGATTATACTGTGAAGATATGATGGCAGTGAACTGCCAACGTTTGTGTGTGTATTTGGAAGTCATAATAATATGCAAATTGTAAATCAGCAATATTATTTCCTTCTAAATAAAAAAGAGTTCATATATTGTCTCGAACTACTCGAACATCCCCATATTATGTGCCTACACCCATAAACACACGATAATGTTTAAAAATCCCTGGATTCACTTCATTCATTCTCATGTCCTGCCTTAGGGTTGAGTTTAATCAAACAAACCTCTCATGGCTATAATTTAATGTTATAAGAGATATTCTAGACTTTATAATATGTAAAGTTCCATCCAAGCAATCTGTTGAATACTTTCACACAACAACCAGCAGACGCGTAAGAATGAGTCCGATCGAAGTTTCCAATTAACTGGCCATCATCATATCCGATTCATGTTCTCTCGTGATGATACAAAGGAGAATAGGAGATTACTAATGAGAGAGGTAAGATTTATTTTACGAGAGAGACAGAGAACGGTTGAAGAACCAAAGGAACGGATCAACCCTATATACACGAGCTAAACTCTTGTTCGTCTCTCCTGGATCCTCAACATTGTTGTTACAATCATGGACGTCTTCCGTCTCTCTTCTACTATCCAATCACTCAGTCAATTATTATTATTATTCCTGAGGAGAGCGATGACCCACTAAAGACTCCCTTCCACCATCATCAATATGCATTTCCTCTTTTTGAGACGATCTTCAAAAGAGAATGTACACAAAAACTACTCAGACTTTTTCTTTCTCTGATGATGATGACGATAATCATCAACAACATCATCACAACAGCCACATTGAATTTGGTCTAACCATAAAATGAATAGAATAATAGCGATTCAATGCACATTCCTTCCATAAGTGCAGTCTAATTCACTCCGAGTTTCCTGACGAAAAAATAAATTATTCTCCTCACAGAAAAATCATTCTAGTCTACTGCGTACATTTAAGCTTCCGAGAGGCTTGAAGACAAGATGATGATATTCGTGGATGTCAATGTTTCACTTTTTTAACTTCCAATCCAACAATAAGTCTGAACCTTTCAAGATCAGGCAGTAAAGAGTTGGGCAGAATGTATAAATTCTGTCTTAACACTTTCATCAAAATATTGAATGAAGTTTCCAGTTTTATTATCAATGGTCAAACTGCGTTTCTATTCTCTTGCTAGAAAGTAATAAGAAAGTAATCTTAAATATTTAACAGTATATAATATTTGCTCATCAAATTATAACTACTGAATGCCACTGCGCTCATACTTAAACTGCTCATCCGACTGTTGCTGAGCTTTATTAGTCCTCAGCAGTCATTTTGCCACTGATTAGTATCAATGTACACGCTTGTGAGAGTTCTTAATGCTAGTGATTTAATTGACTATGCACATACAAGAGATTATATTTGAATTACAAATTACTTGCACTTTCATACAAAGTTGCAACTCTTGTAATGCACCACAGAAAAAACAATTTGTTGTCTATCAGTAGAAAAAACTATTCATTGAAAGCATCTCTCACGAAGTTGATGGTGGACACTGGTATACATACTAATAAAGCTACTTCTTATAAAATTAAGCACAAAATGAGGGTTACTAGACAGAACTCGTTGACGTTGGAAATCTTACAGAAGATCGCGAGTCCCATAAAGAATATAATATAAGCAATTTCTGAAACCAGTTATAAAACTGTAGACTACAGAGAAGTGAGAATTGGAGAACACATGAAATTCATTGAAGATGCATCTGAGGATTCCTAACACAGCAGAATGAAATCAAACACACGAGATTTTGGAATGAATGGCCGTGTGTAATAAACTTCGTTGGGCAGATTGTTTTATACGAGAGACCTCATTCGCCATTGTACACTTTTTGGTTGACTTCAGTGGACGATATTGAGCAAGGCTGTCATCTTGACTCTTCCTCGTCGTACATTTGCCTTATTGTTTATATTCTTCTTACTAAAGTGACGAACATCTTATGAGATGAATTCGATCCTTCCTCTTAGAATTTAGGTCTTTTATATCATGAGCAAATGAAATCTTGACTATCAGTCAGTCAGCAAAACTCGTTCTACTTGGCTCATTTTCAGGACAAGGGAGTCAAGTCAGTCAGTATTTCATCAAATATTAATAATTGCAGTTGAACTATAGGTAAACTAGTAAATCAAGTCAGTCTTTCTCTATAGTATAAATACTAACAATAAGATAATTTGTATGTGTACAGACTTAACAACATACAACGTATGCATAGTACATAATGCCACAACTGTAGTAGCTGCGTATAATATGTAGATTTGTTTTTCAAACTATTAATATTCAACTCCCATTCTAAATTGCTTCCTTTGCTGACTGTGTTACCTTCAGCAGTATTCGAAACCTTTATTCATAGGATGTGATTTGTTTACTAAATTCTCGTCGTCTATAAAAATCAAGTTCAAGTAGTTCAAGTTCAAGCAACTTTGGTTAACTTTGAATTAATGAAGATGTATGTGTGTGTATGCAATATATTACTCTGAACGTTATAACTACTGCTTCTGCTACTCCCAGTGAGGCATTAGCATTCTAATTAAGGAACTTGATAAATCATATTTGTGAGAACTCAGGAGCTGTTATAACTTTTACGAGTTCAAGTCCTGTTTGTTTCTTAAGGCTTCAAGCAGTATTCACGTAATCTGATATCTAAGAAAAACGAGACTAGAATAAAAGCTTTCCTGGTATGAAATAGAGTAACCAAAATATAATACCGTAATAAAAATCTATGTAATCTGATGGACGTAAGAGTTTTAAAATCTGCATAACAGCATTCAAATGTACTACAAATCAATCAAACTTTGCGCAGTCTAATTATCATCCACTCAAATCATTCCCGTCCAATTAGCAAGTATAATCAGAGAAACGGAGACTAATAAAATGTAATAACTTGTAGAAAAGTCTTCTGCATCAAATAGAAGAAAAGCTTTACAAAGCTCTGCATTATTCAAAATGAATTTACATTTTAAATTGGACAACAATGCAATAAATTGCACAGAGTACAGTTACAGTACATGTACTCTCCTAGCGATGTGCCGTCGATTCTACTTCTTATACATTAAGTTTTATAGTGTCTCGAGACAAATGTCAAAATTCAACACAAATTTTAGGCAGAATAATAGCATAGGGCCGTGTGGACGTAACTCTTGAAACAATGAATGACACATTGCATAACTGTTGATAAGATTAGTTCTACTCTAATTAGCACATCACAATCATCAGAGATCTGTCCACAACTCGATACGGAAAACGACTACGATAAAAAGAAGACGACTCTAGAAGATCGTAAAAATTAAATGCGAGACAGGTGTTCGACAGCAAAGTATATGTTTACGCTGAACGCTGTGCCAAACACAAACTCCTCCGTATTATGAGATTGAGATGTCTGCGTTTGACTGAAGTTGCATGCACACTCAATACATATGTCATCAATCTACTCAGCTCATTTTTTCCGTCTACAAAATCACAAGAAATGAATGTTCTGCACACTAAAGTGTCAGTCGATCTGATTGATATTCATTGAAGTTTATGGCTTATATCGCATTGATTGAGCGTTACAATTACAATATGCTTGCCTTACTCCTATTACTAATCGAAGTACCATTCTTGACTTTAATAGTAAACAGTTCTAACATTGTATATATGCGTACATTCCTGGGCAAGTGTTACATTGAAAACAAACCTATAGAGTTCGTGAATTTGAGTATTCGAATTTCTTATTGTGAGTTAACTGAGAAGTCGTGAGACCGTGTGAATTTTGAGTGGGCATCAGTGAAGAAAACTAATAAATTACTCACCATCTGATGAAGAAGGAAGAGCATGATTTTCGAGCAGAGGATCGTGAACAGGACTGCAATTGTCCTCGGCAGATCCAATTCCACTGGATCGACCACAAGAATCCTGCTCTCGCGAAGCATACGAGCGTCGATTTTTTTGAATGGCTGCAGCTCCTACAACTGCAGGATTCGAACATCTACGTAAATCAATTCCATTGAGATTTCCCCTCTGTCTATGCATCGTGTCATAGTCTCGAGGTGGAAACAAAATAGGTGTGTTTCGTTTCCTTGCACTCAGCTTCTCACGCAATTCTGCAGCTAATGAATCATAAAGTGTCGCCATCCTTTCAGATGGAACATTAGAAGCCCCAGATCCGGAACTGAAACCTCTATCAGAAGCTTCCGAAGAATCTGACTTCCTGCAATCGAATTCCGGTGTTCCTCTGTCCTGCTTTGTGGGACTTTGGCTTTGCAAAAGTCCTTTAGATTGCAAGCGACACTCAATATCTCGAAATTTCCTCTGATTTTCCTCTCTATTAACTAGTGCTTCTAGTTGAGTCTTCAAAACTGTTGCTGTCTCCGGAGAATCACACCTGCAATAGTTAAATAAATAAAATGAAAAAGTTTTCATTGGATTATTTGGATGGGGTTCGGGTAAGAGAATCAATATTTAACAAGTTTTAGCTCCTAAAGTTTCTCTAGATCTTTTCATAAAGAAGGTCTTCAAAATTATAGTAAGCCTTTTACAACAAATGCTAAAAGAAGAATAGAAAATTTCAATAGATTTTATGTATTGGAGGCTCAATTGTGCGTCAAGCCGTGCCTTCGTGTTAATCAAGACAACCAGATTGAAAAGTAAAGAAAACTAGTTTTTTTCTCTGCGTATGCAATAATAGTTCATTCTCACCTGTAACAGTGAACGTGAACTGGACACTTTGTGTCTGGGTTGTAAATCAGGAGAATGCAGGAAACAATATCATCGTTGGGCGGAGGTGCTTGGAAGACACAAGTAATGGCATGATGAGGAATGAAATGTCTTTCAGTCTGATTGCTATCGACAGCCGGTGTCCGATGATTTACTGGAATTATTTTTAGTCCCTTACTACTCACTTGAAGAGTTACTTTGAGAGCCTGCATGCGAGACTCTTGACTGACAAAGTACTGCAAAACAGGTTCAATGTAATGAGGACCTCGAAGTCCTTTGCTTTCTTTCGCCCCAAGAAATAGAACATAATACGAAGCTTTCTTCATCTCTGACATCTTAGCCACTGCTAAAGCTTCTCCGGGTTCCATCGGAAGATTGAAGTTGAAAGTATCCCAAGAGAATAAATTATTATTGTTCACTTTTAGTTCATATTTTGCTGTTGCGGCTACAAAAAAGGATCATCAGCAGTTTTCATTCACTTTGGAAATTCACACAAGTCCAAAAAATAATCCTCCACAAAGAGCAGAGCAGAGATGAAAGTGGTATTTTCACAACTCACTTTTAGAACCTGCAAATTCAATAACAGAAAAGTTATGAAACGATATTCAAAGCTTAATAACTCATTTACATTATACACACACACATACAGAAAATGAGACATGGTTAAAAATACAAAACAGAAGATTGAGATAGAATATTATTGCAGCAACATATTACATTATGGCAGAATAGAGAGGTGATTGACAGTATCGTTTTATTTTCGGGATTTCTAAACTTGGCAATAATAATCATTAGACTCGCAGTCACAATATCTTTAGTTGTAAAGTTGCAATACATTTTGAGTCATCGTGACTATGATTTGTATTTACTATTAGTGAATATTCGATGATGAAAGGAAGGATTAAAGACATTTTTTATCATTGGTATTTTAAACCCTTTAGTTCTTCTTTCGTTCCTTCGTACAGGAGCCTATCATTATACATTAAGCTTCATAATAAGTTATGAAATAATGTGAGAAAAAAACACGACGATGGTGAACTTTATTCGTCCTATAATCCACAATCTGCATGTTTAGTATGGAACGCAATTTATCATCATGTTTTTCAACAAGACTTTAATGCTAGAAACAAACCAACAAAGCAAAGAATAGCAGCAGTCATGCGATGATGGAGTTCTTTTAAATCTTGCAAGTTGCACATACAATCAACATTTGCTTCACCGACTGTTGTGTACGGGCAATCTGACTATTAAAGTGTCTTTCATCAGTCTTGTACTTCTTTTTTAAGTATTCAGCATTCGCATACAACATATGAATTGATACACAGCGGAGAGTGAGAAAATAACACTCGGCAAAGGTACACACACATGTACACATACAGAGAGCAAACCCTCTGTCTCTTGTTTCGGATGGTCCACACTGTTTTATTTTCAAGATTACAGTAATCAGATTTGTCCTTTGATTGAATCCAGTTGGTCGTGAGGATTAATGACTATTGTGCACGAGATAATGCATGGCTAAATAAATTGCATACAATGAAATAAAAGCAACGAAAAGAGTATAGATGTACAGTTAGAGATCTGCACACAAGAAGACATTATCACACCATCCAACAACCGAGAACCACCCTTCACGAAGAGAAATCCTTCTAACAACACTTCAGATTAACGTGGTTAGTCCAAATATGGAACTAACCAAGTACAGTTAAACTTTGTTGCCATTATCTGACGTAAACTAAGAGAGATGATGAAGATTATTATCTTTCCATGGCGAATTTGACCAGAGTTTTTCATTTAAAATCTAATATGCACAGCATAATAATATCTCATCCCTTTAGGGATTAAACTGAAATGAGAATTACTAATTACACCGGTGAATTATGCTTCTTTCTTATTTGGCGTGTCACACAGATTTCCCGATTTCATACCAACCATTATGCATGCATAGTCTGTCTGGTTCAAAAGAAGCTGAATTCTACGATAATAATTAACCAGTGACTTGAAAGTGTATGCAAAACATTATGTGTGCCTGTGAAGTACAACAGTAACTTGGGGGGTGTCGATGATACATTGTACATGCACATAAATCATAATTTTAATCGGTTCTTCTGAAATAGGTTGACAATGGAAAGGATTATCGTGACGAACAATGACTGAACTTTGAAGTATTGTATACTATGTATCGTGATTGAATGGTGATTATTATTATTATATTATTATTATTAGGGGAATAGCGAGTTGGAGTTATCTGGATGGATCTTCTCTCAGATGATACCATTTCCTCTTTCGTGTTTCAATGTACAAAAGGATTTATATTACGTCATTTGGCTTATAATAAGGAGAGAATACTTAAGTCTCACTTCCTTCTTCATGTAGATTAAGTCACGTAACGCCTCTAAATCGCCACCTTAAGTATTACTGTCAAATTATTGTAAGCCAGTAGCTCACAAGAAGTCATCGTGTGCTAAATTATATGACAATGAGTCGTGTGCACCTTTGTTCAACTATTCATGCCAAATGAGCTGGTTGATGGTGTTCGATAAACAAACATTATTTTTTTGTTTAAATACACATGAACAATCTTTTGTTGACGGGAAGACAAAATTCATTATTTGTTTGTACAGGTTCTGTTAACCTCATTTCCTCCAATTGCTAATTATACAATCACAATCAGATGTATGGTTGCGCGTGATTTATCAATTTGCATGATTCTATACGTAGACGCATCATACCAGAAATAGATATCTACAAGGGCTACAGCAATAGTGAACGAGTGTGCTCGTGTGAACAACGAACAGTTCAAGTAATCTTGAGCAAAACAACCAAATTATCAATAAGTCTCAAGACGAAAAAGGAGCTTTAAACACTCGATGTATAATTAATAATTACCCAACTTGGTGTTCACGTGTCCTGTTCAACCTGCATGTGTTCCTAGCACGTACGAATAAAAATGAATGCAGACTATAATCATAATTAGAAGGCTTTAATATTTGGTAGTTTAATTAGGTATAAAAAAGAAGGTACTTATGCGTGTGTGTACTGCAATATTTTTCTGAATAATCCTTTTAAATTAAACTATTAAGATCAAGGCACAAAACACCAAATAAGAATGAATGAATACATATTGTTTTATCAATTTTACTGCCCTCGTCTTCATTATTCAGGAATAGCCTTTCTCAATTATCTCTCTGTAAATGACCAAAGATTAGCATTTAAAATTAGTCAGACTACAATTAAGTGATGCAACCATGCAACCATCTCGATCCGTTAAAGTTGCTCAACATTGCTTTCAATTAACATTTCACTTTTGAATGTGATGCTTGATGCTTGTATTAATTTAGAAATGTTGTGATATCCTAAAATAAATAAATTCACTTTGCTGCAACTGCTTTACAACCACCACAAATGTAATCACATTGACAGGAGTAAAGCCAAATTAATCGCGTATAATCTTATGAGATAGCTTTTCTTCCATACTATCTGCAAATGGATATTAAATTGTACCTTAAAAACAACGCATTAAATAAGTGGAAGAGTGATTTCATAAAGAATTTGTTAAAAATTTGATCGTTTGTATCAGACTCGATTTTTGCAACTTCATGAGGATTCTTCTGAATTACATTGAAGATGAAGTAGATGAAAATAATAAACGCTCTCAAAACAATCGTATAACATGTATTCTCTGCGTAGAAGCCTAATGGGACTGTAGTAACAAGATCATGACTGACAAAATGATTGAAAAATCGTGTTAAGCACAACAAAGTTTTCTGTAGGAGTGAGATTCAGATCAAATCCCTTCAAATCAATTGATGGATAAAATCTGTTGGTCATTATCCCGGGTGCTTACACTCATCATCGGATAAACATATTATAGTTTTGTGCGTTGGCGTATGATGATGAGTCCTTGTGGAGATGCAATCGTAAATCGTAATATGTAGTATTTCCTCTGATCGCTTATTGCACTCAAGATTATCTCATCTGTAATGATTATTTTGTTGAAGTAAAACATGATAATGATGGCTCAGTAGAAGCCAAGAACACAAATCAAGGGTCATAATAATTTAAGAATATTATGGTAAATGAGTATGACATGATGTGTGAGTCTATCCTATAAAGTATGAATGAATAACTCTAGACTGTATTTACAACTAGTCAGTGACGTAAGAAGTTATGATCTTATGATTGTAAGCCAGTAGTCTCAGCTTAGTTGTCAGTATTATTCTATCAAGCAAACGTGTTTAATACAACCTGCAGGAAGTCATTTCAGATATAAAACCTGCTCGATGAACAATCTAAACTCAGCGTGGTTACCGTCCTCCATTGTAATTCTTATGAATTAACTAATCTGGATGGAAGTTTCTACTTAAACCCCGGAGGAGAGAGACATTTGCCCCAACAATTGCAAATTATTCGTCATAGAAGATATAGAAAGGAAATATTTTATGACCTTCAGACCTTCACCCTCTATTCTACATAGATAAAACTTTACCGACCACGCTTCGTCAATTCTGATACTCCTATATATAATGTCCCAGCAGCAAATACATATACATGCCATACAACATACCTTAAAGCTATTGGCACGATAATGTAGGATTTAATTCAGCTAAATTGTTGATCATTGTACTTTTAACACACGACAGGCTTAATTCTTCAACGGAAAAATTCAATGTGTAATAATAAAGAACACATATCTCAGTTATAATGTTGAATACAGCCCTGCTTATTCATATCGTGTCCTATTATCAAAAATATCTTGATTCAAATATTGAATTCACACCATTAACGGTGTATATTATAAGTTTGCTGCAGCGATTTATCTAACTATTCCACGAAGTTATATGTACATGTCTCCGTTTCAGAAGTCGGACTCGGAATGCTTGCGGCCGCATACCGACAAAATTTTAGATTTTCCCATGGGTGTTATACATTCGATTCAATCCAAGCGATGTAAAGGAAGTGTAACAATAAAAGCGTGCTCCCCAGTCTTGTCATTTAGTAATTACATTCTATAATGTGTATCTCTAAATTGTGGCATAATGGTTAAAGTTACGTAACACATTTTCATCATAAAGATTGGAGCTAATGAAGGAAATCAAAATGTACTTTGCTGCCTAAGTAGGCACGTATATGAGATGATTTGTGTTTAAACTCTTTTCTTCGACTACTACATATTTTTACTCTTTTAGCTTTTCTGACTGTAATCAATATGTATTACTTTATTTTCTTGCACATCATCATACTCATCCCTTTTAAGTATAACGGGAGACTTTAAAGAATTAAGTGTACTTACACATTGATTCGTGAGTATAAAACGTTGAGTTCGTCAATGGAAAGATCACACAACTCACGATAGAACTCCCATTAAAATAATAGATAATTTAATGTTTCCTTGAGTATCCACCAAAGTACTTTTTGATACGTGTGTGTCTTTGCTTTCACACGATTCGTAACTCAGAAGAAAAAAAACATTTTTCGCCTTAATTTCTTATATAATTACTTTCATGAATGCATTTTTTATTTCCGCGTGCAATTAATTATTCATCGATGAAAAACCATGCTTCTAAATAGTAAGCAGAATTCTATCCACTGTATAAATCCCTTACATCTACCATAGTTGCTTGAAATGTGGGCAGAGATCAATGAAATACTTTTATAAGGACGAGGAAATTAGCTGACCATAAGTGTTATAGTTATATATAATAAATTAGCACATGCATTTATATCTTGAACTTATAAAAAACCTGATCATCACGATAAGAATATTGAAATGGATATATCTGTGAATGGGCAGGTAGAAGACTTAATTTAGCATCTGGAGTAGCCTGTCAGTCAGTTATAAAACAAACTGAATGTCCATTCTAACAACAACGACGAAAAAGAATTGAAAAAGGGTCCTTGGGAGTTAGGGAGTCCAAGGATGCGGCCAGGTGCAATAGGAGAGTTGAGAAAGTGATTCTTAACGAAAAATCTCCCTAATCTTAATACATGATTGGTTTGGGTTGCATTCGAGATCTGCGAGCTACGAGTAGCTACTTGGACTAATTTTACATTTTTGTTCCCCGTACATCATGATTTAAGAGGTTGTGCAGCAAGGGCTTAATCAGGGTCATATATATTCTATGCCTACAGATTACCACAGTTTGACCAACAAACAAATCTCGCTACACAGTAACTGTAACTGTTGGTCTGTCTCTCTGCATCCTTCTTAGGGGAGATGTGAATATGCTACTATAGAGAGTAAGCTTTGAAAGATTTGCAATAAAAGAGACACACCCAACATACACAACTCTTCTGCATGCAAACTTACAAGCAAGCACACTACATCTTCACTACTGCTGCAACATTCCGAACAAGATCAGCAGGATGGCTCATCATAACAATCTTAGCAAGAGTTTTGTTGAAAATCCATATAATGTAAACTATGACACATACGAGCACTTGTTACCCAGTCATTTAAATCATTCTTCATCTTAGGAGATTCAATAAGTCTGCTATTAAAGCAATTATACTGTAAGCACAACAGACGTCTTCTTTAAGAAATCAACCACCCTTGAATTTACTTTTATGATGTATTAATGCACTTGCAGATGCAAGCTTGAATTCTTTTGTGTACAATAAACTACTTCTGATACTACTTCAAGATTCACACTAAACTGAACACCGCATTCTATGTATAAAAGCTCTCTTCTCTCTTTATTATTAATATCAAAAACTAACAGTCGATTTTTGTATGGACGTGGACTACTAAAGACTTCAAACAAGTGCAATATAACCTGCTTGGGCTTACAATTACCACACACTTCAGTTTTGCTTAACTCTGTAAGACTTATATATATGAATGAATATATACCATCAAATTATCATCTTTTTTCTCAGATCCTACCTGACCCAAATACTTTTCAAAATGTTCTTATCCGTCGAGAGTAAATTGGCCATCAAACTTTTATCTACAAAAAGCTGGTCAATTGACTAGATGTGCAATCGGGATTTTAAAGAAAAATTGAAAAATTGTTGTATTAGGCTGGTTATATTTGGCCCATAGAACTTCGGAAGTTGACATTCTGCCATACACTATATACTTTCTGTCTGATGTCTCTGTAGTCACGCGTAATCGAGAAGTTGGTAATCGAGGTGTCATAAGAGGATTATACCTGTCTTCTAAGATTCATCTCAGAAGATGATTTATTGTTGTTATCTCGGTTCTACATAGATAACTGGTTGAATTCTTTCACCTACAAATTTAGATGTGAAGGTTGAGTCTCTCAGTCAAAAAACATGTAATGTACTCAAGGGCTAATACATCTAATGAAGGATCGAGATTGAACTATTGGACAATATATTTGACATTGTCGTACTCAATGAAGCAATCTTCCAACAACAATGCTCGTACTTCAATCTTTGTGCTATGTATATGTGTAGTTGCAAGTCGGAGAGATTTCAGAATGATCTCGTTTTAAAGTTTACCCAACAATGAGTTCAGATTTCAGAATATTAGTGTTCATGGCCAACAACAATGGTCTTCATCTTTGTTCCTAAATGATGATTTGCTAAAATATTTGTGTCTTTGTTGTGGAGACGTGACGGAAGCTAAATATAGGTCACTCGCAGTTTATATACATCTTTCCTCCATTGTCCTAATAAACTTCAGATTAATCAAAATACGAACCCACCCTTCTTGTCACTTGAATGGAGATCAAGCACTGTAAGCACGGATGAGTATTCCTGCTGAGTCTATTGCTAAACTACAGACTTATTCTCTTTTTAGATTCGACTACGTAATTGTTCGTGCGATTGTTTTAAATAATTTGTGTCTGCATTTATTCTTTAACTGTCTTAAAGGATCTAGTAAGGAGGATCCCCGGAAATCTGATTGACTATAAAATGTAAGCTGTATACAAACAGATAGCATTCCACATTATTTAAGAAGCTTAGGTAACAATAAAAGTGTGACGATTTTTCTTCAACTTTGCGTACAATCAAGGTGGCTCATGATTTAATGGCAAAGGATTAATTACTCTGATGTAATGTGGAGCCAAGAAGAAATTAAAAATAAAGCTTGTTTCTGAAAACGCCTTCTCCCTTAATAGGAATACGCAAATAAAAAGATCTGCAAAGCTTGAATATATTTACGTGTATATATATATTTAAAGACACCCTTTTATCTGTCGTCCCAGGAGAGCATAATAATTGTTATTACGGTAGATATTACGTACCCACGCCTATCAAAGCCTAAAATGCATTTGTAATCTTGAGCTGTCTTTAATGTTCCTCATAAGTTCATAAATAATCAATACAAAATACATAAATTATTATAAAAAACATTACAAACAAGACAAACTGTGGAGGGTTCAAACACTTGCAACTTTCAAGAATGCAAATGCCCATATAATGTGTATTTGAAAGTACAAGATTGTATCATTGTCCGTGTCACTTTTGCGTGACTACAGAGAAGCGCAATGTTAAGCGTTAAAACAACCAACCTAATTTTGTTCCTAGCCAAAGATTTATAATTCATTTAATCCAATTCAAGAGCTCACATTGCATAATGCTTTGCCTTCGGTAGTTTTCTATGTTAATGAATAATGTTGTAAACCTAACAATGCAAAATTAACGAAAGGTAAGCTAATTATGGTGTAAGGATATTTGTATTGCTAATTTACTAATAATAAGCAAATCTCTTCATGCGTTTCTTCAGTTACTTATGTTTTGTTTCTCAATCTTACTCAAATACTTATTACATTAAATATCTTATGTCTATCTTAAGTGGATCTCTTCAAAACTCTAAACATACACGTACATACATTCACATATTGCTTGAAGATCTTAAATGATCCTTTCTCTTTCGGAAATGCTATCACTAAAATATATGTTCTAATTCACAAGATTGAAGAACATTAATAATGGCAAGATCAATCAATAATGACGTGAAAAGTTGAGAGTTGAATGTGAGTGAGTGGCAAGGCATATCAGAAGTAAAATTAGTACAATAGAGCACACAGCAATTTACTCCTGAGATTTACATATGCATAGATAGAAAGCTATAAGCAGACAATCTCTGATGATGACTAGAAATTTAATAAGTATTTGGTTAAACTCAAAAGACCCAGGAAGAAGGAGCACAGAAATATTCCCATAGCGCATTTCCCTGCGGCTTTTCTGAGCAAGATGCACTTTGCTCTTTGAATGACTTGAATTTCTCAAAGCTGATGTTTTCATTGATCTTTAAACTTCAAAGACGAAGTTGTAGAATTTTCAGAATGAATACGTACGAACGATACACAAAATATTTAATGCTTGTATATGCCCTGTCGTCTTATAAATCTTGTTTATATCTAACTTATTTATGACTTCTGTGGTTCAATTGCTGCGAGCTTCTTGTTTTCTTCACACGTTCACTTGTATGATCTTTTGGTAGATTTCTTAGATTGATTAAGACCCTTTCTCTTTTACTTTTGTTTTACTAATAACTGCGTTCAAAAATTTTTCACAAACCCTTTGTCAAATACACGTGAAGATTAAGGTACTATAGACTTATTTGTACTCCACGCTGAATCGAATAAAATTCTTCAACTCATCCGATGAGCAAACAAAACTAACAGCTATGAATAAAATAGTAAGTGCATCCAAAAATATTTGACACAGATGCCACTGAATATCCTTTGTTTGCCGTTCTACACAAAAGTCTTTCAAATTTTGATATCTAGATTTTCTGACACAAAGCATTTCAAATATTTCTTCAATTAGTTCACAATGCTAACATGAGAAAGCAAGTGCATTCTATATCCCACAAATGTACGCATTCATTTACGAATCAAAATTGCCCTGACTGTTCACATTAAACCCCCAATGGTTTAATACAACTAAAATTTTTATTGTGCCATCTCTCAAAATTCTATTAAAAGTCAGTTCTTTGAAAGCTTTCGTTAACAAGTTCAGATGAGTAGCAAAATGATTCCCCTATGCTTTTGCAGTTTAAGTAACAGGTATGTATTTTTACGGTTTTAATTTATGGAGCTGAATCTTATAGGTTTATTTCCCATGATATCCTAAGTCTAGCTGCGGAATGATAATAATGCATACATTCAATGGACAATTGCTAATTGCAATTTATTCACGTAAGTATGAACCAAAGAATATGGAATATTTGTCATCTACTTCTATGCATTATTGATTTATATTATTACACATAAAATTTCTACACAGTATAATCTAACACTTCCTCCATTGTTTGAAAATGATTGGAATTGGAACTTAAAGCTAACAATAAGTATGACGAATTTGAGCATCTGCGTACCTCCAAATACATATGTGAGTGTGAATCTTTACAAGTTGCAAACTGGCGAGTGCAAAAATGCCACTCTCAGTCTCACTGATCTCTGTAATCTTGATAATTAAACTACATGATACATCACGACATTTCTTCAAAAGAATGTCACAATTAAGCCCATCATCAGACATTCTACAAGTAGATTATTTGTGCTTATTTCAAACATGAAATGCAGCATTCAATTTTACTTTTACGAACACTTTTTGTAAGAAATGATATTTATTTCTTCTTTTTGTGCGCAGCAAGATCGTTATACATTGTCCTAATGTTATCTTTAGCGTTTCGTTGGCTCAGTATGCATGAACTCAGCACTTTTTTTTATCACGGAAGCAGGACTGTTTTGTCCTTTTTTATCAATCAAGTTGTAGAAACAGAATGAAGCTAAAATGATATAATGTATGTATACGAGATCATGATACGATGCTAACACCATTACCATTAAGTATCAAAAAACGAGAGGATTCAAGATTGCAGTATAAAGTTATTTAGCTCAGTCACTAGTCGACGCAACATTTTCAGTTTGTAAATGTTCTGATGGGGGCCCCATTTTGCTAACTTTTTGTGCTGAAGATCTAACAGTTTTACTTTTTAAAGTAACATTCAGAATTCAACAGAAATGCTGTCGATTAGGAAGCCACATCGCATATATCTAAAATCCCACGATATTGGAATATTCTGCGGTTGCTTTATGTCTTTGTGGACTTTTAGAGACTTTCGTCGTTTCAAAATTCACACGTATCCGACCAATTATTTCATAGAAAAATCTCAATTCGTAATTAATGTTTCATAAATTGTGTCCCTAGTTCGATTGAACAGCTTGTACATTTCTACTTGTAATTTAATTTTTCGTATACATGCATAGTAAATTCTTGCTCAGTACTCGTCTAAAGACAGCAGTGTAAAAGTGCAATACATGTCCCAAGATACACTTCAGACAAGACCTTGAACAAAAATAAGAAAAGTTATCAATGAACAATCTAGACACTACTTATACACATACACACATATCGCACTGTACTATAAAATGTGAGAATAAAAATTCATTCTGCTCCTGTGTAGTTTCCCATAAAACCTGGTTTTTCATCTTTCATACATACAACCCATGTGCAATTCGATTGACTAAGAAACTCGAAAGGTATAGTGGATTTGCATGCAAGAAAATATAGAATCCTACACAATCAAGTAGAGGATGGAGTGCATGCAGTATAATGTTACTGTAGCAGAAGTCGTACGTTTCATAAATACAGGTTGTCCTATATTCTATCTGGGTTTGAGTACTTAATACTTAACAACTTTACTGGTTGCAGTAGAACCAGAAAACAATGACACGTTTCATTAACTTGCTCGCAGTTGAAGACGTTGTTAAGCAGTAAGGTTAAGATTCAGTTTCCTTCATCATATGTAATGAGGTGCATCAAATAGTGAAGTAATAGCATCATTCGATACATATATATATTATACATATGCTTTAGTTTACTTTTGAAGCTCACAGAAGAATGACAAACAGTTCATATGCATAGTCAATAGTATACACAGCTGTAGGTATGGTGAGATATCTCGACGCTTATTATCCTCACAATTATGACAAAATTTGCATTTGATTGATTCTTCATTCATTCATTCGTGTACCCTTCATACGCTTCAATTGACCGAATGTCAGACAATGCTCCAATCAATCCTCTATATCTTCGCGTAAATTCACACATAGTAGTTCACTTGCTTTCCTCACCCTAATTAACGGTAAGCAGTTTATCTAGCTCAGTAGTCACTCTGCAAATTACCGCATAGTCAATCGCAGTTCATTAAGATGATGAGACGATGAGGAACTTTAGAAGATATTGTCAAGATGAGATAGTCAAGGCGTATTGCAACCCTATGTAAGTATATAATATTCAGGATCGACCTTATTAAAAGACTGCTGTAATTCTAGCAAGCCACTCACTTGGAATAAATTTTGCATACCTATGACCATCATTCTGGCCTATTTTAACTTTAACTTGTGGGATGCACTGCAATGCCATATGTCATCTCAATATTTCATACCCTTATACCATTAAGTTATTAACGGATGGGTACTCACATACAGAGGCTTCAAAGATGAAGTTGTTTATTATAACTTAATTCAGTGTTGTAGTGTGCAGCATCCAAATGCAATTACTACTTGGGGCATAATCTTCAAGGTAGACGAAAGAAAATATTAGGCAATACAATAAAAACACATCCCAGCTAATTTTTCACTCATGCATGTGATTATTGCGTATCATAAATCCACCTGTAAAAATGTAAAGCGACGTTTATTGCTTACACAATTATAAGCCGTAGTATTTAAATAAACATTATCTTAGGAATTACAAGTCTAATGATTCGCTAATTGATTTCTCTTGTTGATGAAACAATTAGAATATATGAATGTATCACGAAACGTCTATCGGAAATCATTTTCTAATGTTAAGCTATTCAAGGTTTCCGTTTCTATTTTCAATAGCCTATTAGCTGGGTACAGCTCCAAGGGTATTTTTTGCGTTTGGCTATTTATCAACTTCCACGTACATACTAAATATAGAGGGAAATGGTTGTGCTGTACTTACTTTTATTGTTTACGTCAAGAATCACGCTGACACCTGAGTCAGATCAGATCAAGTTCTCATTTTCGAAACAAAAATTTACAGAAATTTGGCAAACTTCTTGTAGGAAGCCAAGGAGTAAAAAGAGTAACGGGTCAAGAAATTAGAAACTCTGAGTGCCAAAAAAGACACATTCAATGATTCAATGTAGAATACAACAATACAATTGTTATGTGTCCGGCTTTCAAAATTATGTTCAATGTACATGCACACATAAGTCGTCGTGGCCAAATATGATACCATTGCCCAACATGGCTGTGTGATAAGGTGACTCTGTTCCTTCGGTACTCCATTTTGACGTGAAAGGAAAGAGACAACTTTTTAAGAAAATTCTTGTGACAAAAAAGACGGCAGAAACGGTTTCTCTAAGTTGCTTAAAGAACTCTCACCGTCATTTAATGACTCTCTATTGGACTTATATATACAGCGAGGACCTTGCTAATCTACTTTTTAACAGTACATAGAAATATTATATGGCAAGTTGGGCAAAGTGTGGTCGTTTTTGACCCTGCATCCCTAAGTGTGCCTTTCATAACGATTATACCAAAATAAAATTGGCCATAAATGGATTCCATAAGTGTCTCTGCAATCAGCGTTACACTTTAAAATCAGGCGATGGTATTTACCATCAGTATTCATCAGGATCATTTCTCTCTGTGAGTTAAGAAACCGGATCAGTCAGCCTTAATTTACAAGAAGACATAACTACTCACACGATCACATCACGATGTACATTCTTTGTGAACTTTGAAATACTATGAATAATATACGATAAGAGTTTGTTAGTCATACATATCGTTGCGTTGGCTTCGGCTGAGCAAATTACTACCAAAGTGTACTTTTTATTTGCTCAAACTTTGAACTTGACTGAACAACAAAAACAGTGGTTGAGACAGAAAACACATATCATTACGATATGATAAAGTACGCCACAAAAAATTCTTATGAAAGAATCACACGCTAGTTTGTAGAAATTCTGAGACACCAAATGGAGTACAAGTCAGTTTCTTTACAATAGATCCAAGTACAACACTCCTCCAACCATAGATGTGTGTGTCTAGCTTTTGTTCATGCTTTGATGGTAAAAATGAAAAAAAGTTTTTGTTACGTGTGTGTGGTGTGGGGGTGAATTCTTCAAAACCACGCAAGAGACCAAAACAAAAAATTCTTTGGAATACAATGACATTACGCATATATTTCATATTTCATTCCTTCAGATCGAAAGTTCAACGAATGTGTGAAGAGTTTCGAATTGGAACCAAACTATCTAATGTGAAACAGTAGACGACGATTAAGATCGTAACGAGGCTGAAATGAGGTGGCTTTAAAAGAGAGAGATGATTGTTTAGTACCCACAATGAGATTATGAGTATTTTAGAAATTGGGTTGCAATGAGTAAATACTGATTTGCTTCAGATCAGCAGTGCAACATGAAAGTCATTGTTGATTGTATTTATTGTAAAAATGGCGTATTTCGTTGAAATAACAATTAGATTCGTTTTTAAACCAATCTTGTGAACTTTAATTTTTTGTCTTAAAGAACAAACGAAAGAAAGACACAGTCATATTGGCTCTTAAGTTTTAATGAAGAAGAAAATGTTCTGGTCACAAGCTTTTTCAACTTTTTGTTTCAAATCGAAGGATGAAACGCTGCTATGTGGAAATGGGGAGGTTTGTTAGCGTTCGGCCAAACCCTTGTGAGAATGACCACGCACATATCCACGTTTTACGCCATTGAGACATGTGTTTGTGTAAAATAGGAAGAAGAAATACAACGGATGCGAATGGCAAAGTGACTAATGTCCCCGTTAATTCTTCGTGCAACCCGTTTGACGACCCACTGAGAGCCAAGGAAATGGCTAATAATGTTCTTCAATTCACGAGATGGAAACTTGATTATCAAACACACAGTCCCTCGTTTTTATTATCCATATGCAAATTTGAACAAACATTCATTTCATATTCAAAAATTATGATAGAACTAAAACTCATCTTACGCAATTTTTCAACTTCCTATGTGTTAATCAAAACAACTTCAGTGTTTGGACAACTTGTACAATAGAACGGGGACTTTTTTCTCTTCTGCATTATAAATTATTAAAGTGAACTGTGAACTTCGTTGTTACTGTGTAAAATGAGCTCTATGTCGTTGATTTATTGTTGTTCTTGGAATTGCTTTTATTCAAGCGGACAAGAGATATTCCATGAAACCATGCAGTAT